>MDTG01111977.1_pt1 | contig 15200 bp, 9 predicted proteins | sample 811421 | NCBI WGS metagenome assembly MDTG01 (sample SAMN05326645, study PRJNA326480) | marine metagenome | isolation source: seawater | place: Pacific Ocean: South East | collected 2011
AAACGCAACAGACGTTTGGAGAGATGGAAATGAACAACTTACAACATATGGTATGTTTGCAGCACAAGCGTGGCTTGCATCAGGAGTGTCTCCTGTAACATTTGTTAGGCTTCTAGGCGATGATGCCACCAATCAAGCTAGCGGATATGTTAAAGCTGGTTGGAACACGTCTTATGCCGCCAGTACAGCAGCGGCGACTAATGCTGCGGCTTACGGGCTATTCTTGATGCCTTCAGGCGCTCATGGCGAAACTGCCCTAACAGGAAAATTAGCTGCTGTTATTTATGCCTCTGGGTCTTCATTGGGACTTAGCGGAACAAAGCCTGATGTTGATGCTACTGATACTGCAATTGCTGCTAGCACCCTAATAAAATCAGATTCAACTTCAGGTGTTGCCAACACATTTGCACTAAGAATTTCAAGCTCATCTGGTGCTGAAACTCTTACATTCCACTTTGATCGAGACAAGAAAGACGGTTATATCAGAAATGTTCTAAACTGTAATCCTCAAAAACTTGAATCTTTGAATTACGGTGCAACAGAGTCTTATTTCTTGGGTGAAACATTTGAAGTTGCCGCACAAGATATTGCGGACATTAGTGGATCTGCCGGCCAGCAGTATGGTATTTTAATGCCTCTTGCTGCGGGAGCGAGTGCTAAGTGGTCAAATCATGAAAGAGCAGCAACTGCTTCCAAGACAGGTTATTTCATTAATCGAAACCCTAATCCTGTTGGTGGACATAGTGCTTTTAATGTTGCTGAGTCTGAAACACAGTCAGCAGGAAGTGTAACCATCACGGGACATATTGACGCCGATGATACAGTCACAATCAGAAGCACGGACGGTACTATAAAAGCCTATGTAGCCAAAAACGCAGAAGATCTAGCAGCAGACCCACCAGAATTCAATCGCACTGGTGGTGGTGGCAGCGTAGCCGACGTAGCAGCTTCTTTGGCAAGATGTATTCATGCTGCCACTGGCCATAATGGTAAAATTATCGTTGAAGATCTTGGGAATGGTACTTTGAATTTGACTCAAGCCACCGCTGGAACGGCCGGCGATACAACGATCACTGACAACCTAGGAAATGGAACAGTAGTTAGCTTTACTGGTGGTGCTGATCTATCGACAACAGCAGCCAAAAAATTATTCCGACTGGTTTCTTTACATGAAGGAGAATGGTTTCAAAAGAATTACGGAGTTCGAATTGAGAACCTGAGACTTGGAACGACAGCTTCTCCTGACTCGACTTTTTCTGTAGTAATTGTAAATAAGAAAGGTGAAGCGGCTGAAAGATTTGATAATCTTAACTTAAATGAAGGAAGTGAAAACTTTATCGCAAAAAGAATCGGAGATCAATCTCAATCTTATAATTCAACTTTGAAAAAATATATCCTAAGCGGTGAGTACCCAAGTAACTCTGACTATGTTCGAGTTGAGATGCATTCTGATTTTAAAGCAGGATTAACAGACACTCGTGCTCTACCATTTGGCGTGTTTGGGCCAAGAAAGGGTCGTGACATTGTATTCTCATCAGGATCATTGGTGGCGGCGGGTGTGCACCTTGGACTCTCTGCTAAAACTGCGACAACAAACCAAGGTCACGGTGGCACTGCTACACACTTCGCAGATCTACAAATTAATCACAAAATTACGCTACAGTTCCCAGAGATTCAATTAACTGACAACAACACAACTGTTGGTAATTACGGAAGAGATATTGCTCATGGTGTAAGACACATGCTAGCGACTGATACCGAAGGTAAGAAAACACTTTGGTTCTCTCCTGATTACATTGATCTGGTTCGTGCTCTGCCCGGCGGTCTTGATATCACCGGCGATACAAGCAGCACCTATCTTAAGCAATCTTGGATCTTTTCTCTAGACGAAGTAAGAAGAGACTCCACAGACCCAGACAAGTATTATTATGAACTTGATTCTCATAAGAATAGTAACTCTCTTACTTCTAAAGAAGGCACCAATGCCCTATTGACTTCAAGCATCAAACAATTTAATGCTCCGTTCTTTGGCGGCTTTGATGGTCTTGATATTAAGCAAGTAGACCCATTCTCAATTGAGACCGGTCTTGCAACTGATCAAAGCGAAACAAAGCATTACGCTTACTTCTCAACAAAGAGAGCGATTGACTTAATAGCTGATCCTGAATTGTTAAAATACGATATTGTTGCAATGCCCGGACTTCTTAACTCGACACTGGCCAACGATCTTATCAGAATGGCAGAAGAGCGTGGTGACGCACTCGCAATTGTTGATTTAGATGGTGGCTACAGAAAATCATATGAGAATTCTAGCACAAACGGAACTGAAGTATTAGGCGATCACAAGCAAGCAATAACAAATGCTCAAGCAAGAAATTACGATACAAGTTATGCGGCAACATATTTCCCACCAGTTCGCCTTCGAGATACTGCTGGGCCTGCTAATGATGTAACAGTTGTTCATCCCTCTGTTGCGGCGATTGGAGCGCTTGCTTTCTCGGAAGCCAACAGCGATGGACCTTGGTTTGCGCCTGCTGGATTTAACCGTGGTGGAATTAGTGTTCTTGGTGGTAGCGCCGGTCCACGAGTTGTTGGAACTTTGGAACACCTGACCAAGCAAGACCGAGACGACTTATATGAAGAAAACATTAATCCAATTGCAAGATTCCCAGCAGTTGGCGAAATTGTTATCTTTGGTCAAAAAACTTTACAACAGACTCCATCTGCTCTAGATCGCATTAACGTTCGTCGTTTGATGATTTATCTTAAGAAGAAAATTGGCGACATTGCCGACACTATCTTATTTGATCAAAATGTAAACACTACATGGAATCGTTTTAGATCAAAAGCTGAAAGGGTGTTGTCAGATGTTCAGGCAAGATTTGGTATTACCGAATTTAAGTTGGTGCTGGATGAAACAACTACTACTGCTGACTTGATTGATCGAAACATACTATATGCAAAGATATTTGTTAAACCTGCTAGAGCAATCGAATTCATTGCTATTGACTTTATTATTACAAGGTCGGGAATAGAATTATAAAATAAACTACTTATAGTAAAAGGAGAATTAAATTATGGCTTTTTGGTCTGAGGCGACAATGGCGCCCATGAGAAATTATAGATGGAAACTTCAAATCACTGGTCTTGGTGCTGATGATATTGTATGGTGGGCAAAAACAGTTACTGTTCCGTCTTGGGATATGAATGAAGTTGAACATGATTATTTTGATAATAAATATTACTTTCCGGGTCGTGTTACATGGCAGGACGTTGAAGTTACTTTGGTAGATCCTGTATCTCCATCTGCTGTTGATTTAACTAATAAAATTTTAGAGGCTTCTGGATATAATGTCCCGGCAAAAGCAGAGTCTCAGAAGAAAACTTTAGCAAAATCTAAAGCTGCGGGTTCAACCGCCATGGGAACGTTTGTTTTAGAATTATTAGATGCTGATGGCGCAATAAAAGAAACATGGACTCTGAATAATGCTTTTATCAAGGCAGCGAAATATGGCGATCTTGATTATTCTAATGACGACTTAAGGCAAATTTCACTTACTATTAAGTATGATTGGGCAACTTGTAAAGTTGGCAATGAAGAAAGATTCAAGAAAAGAGATTTTAATGCCCAGACATAGGAGTGATTAATGGCTTTTTGGAGCGATAATACTATAGAACCATTACGCAAGAGATCTTTTTTAATTACAATTGAAAACGTGGAAACGTCTCTTGAGGATGACTTTTCCTTTTTAGCTAAATCCACTGATAAGCCAACGCTTGAAACAGATGTTAATGAATATAGGCTAATCAATCAAATAAAAAAGTTTCCGTCTATTCCAAGATGGAATGATATTACGGTTAAATTTATTGATACCAAGGATAAATCAACCTCTAAAATATTCTATAATCTCTTTTTCACCAAAGATAAGAAACCTGATGAGTGGAATCAAACATCCGGATGCCCCACAGCCGTTTCAAAAAAAGCATCAACAGTTACTATAATTCAGTATGACAGCAAAGGCAATGAAAAAAGTAAATGGGAACTCATAGGTGCCTTTGTTAAATCAATTAATTTTGGAGATTTAGATTATTCATCCGATGATTTATCTGAGGTAGAGGTGGTGTTTGCATATGACTATGCAAAAATTACCAGCAGTTAATAAAATTATTTAATAAATTAAAGAGAGGTGACAATTGTCAAGAAATGATACGAACAGGGTAGGTGCCCCTCCAGCAAGCACTGAAGCACCAATAACACAGATGCAAAACGAGAAAGCTTTTGACCCATTGAGCTTTGTAGCGCCGACTGAATTTGTCGAGTTGCCGTCAAAAGGTTTATGTTATCCGGAAACTCATCCGTTACACAACGAAGAAACGATTGAGATCAAGTTTATGACCGCAAAAGAAGAAGACATTCTTTCCTCAAGAGCGCTATTAAAGAAGGGCATAGCGATTGAAAGATTTATTCAAAGCGTGATTGTTAACCCCGGGATCAAAGCCAAGGATCTTTTAGTTGGAGACCGCAACGCAATTTTAATTGCCGCCAGAACATCTGGTTATGGAAATTTATATGAAACACAGGTAGGCTGTCCATCATGTGGAGAAAAGTCTAGCTTTACTTTTGACCTAAATAGCAAAAAAGTAACAGAAACAGAGCCAACAGAAGAGATACAAAATACTGGGTCTGGGACTTTTCAAATTAAGATGCCATACTCAAAATTTAATGTTGTTTTTAAATTACTAGATGGTAGCGATGAAGCTCATTTAGCAGCAGCGGCCACGACTAAAAAGAAAACATATAAAATAGATTCTGTTTTAATCGAACAGTACAACAGAATGATTGTCTCAATCGAGGGACACAGTGATAGGTCGATTATCAAAAAGTATGTTGATAATATGCCAACACAAGACTCCAGACATCTAAGAAAATGCTATAAAGCAGTAACACCAGATGTTAATATAAGGGAAGACTTTGAATGCCCCTCTTGCGGCCATGAGCAAGAGATGGAGGTGCCCTTTGGGGCAGACTTTTTTTGGCCTGACCGATAACTACATAGAGAATATCTATGAGCATTTCTTTATTCTTAAGCATCATGGTGGATGGTCTTTTATTGAAGCTTACAACCTTCCGGTTGGATTAAGAAATTGGTGGCTTAAAAGATTAGAAAAACACTTTAAAGAAGAGAGCGATGCAATTAAAAAAGCATCTAAATCTCGTTAGGATGCCCTTAGGGGCATTTTTTTATTAAAACTATTTACTGTAAACGGAGGTACACTAATGATTGTAGTTGACTTAACAAAGAAGGGAACATTAAACGAAAGTGTTCTTAGGATGATTGGATCTTGGACCAAGACAATTCTTAAACATATGTATGGAAAGGATACTAAAATGGTAGGGAACGTTTCACTCGCAGATTTAGGAAAAATAATAAATGAAGACGAAGAAGAAGTAGAGCAACCTAATTTTATAATCAGAGGAAAGTATAGAGATGTTAAAGCTTATGCTTCTGCTATTGTAAGAGAAAAAGAATACTTGGATGCCTATTCTGAATATGGTAAAGATCATCCACAAACTGCAAAAGCAAGAGAAAACTTGAGACCTGCCGTTGCTGAATTTGAAAGTGCCACAGGAATTCAATGGCCATTTAAAGATGAGGACTAATAGATGTTTGGAGAATGGGAAGAAGATCCAGCCGATGAAGCACAAAAGACTGAATCACGCATACAGCTTGAAGAAAGATTAAATGAAATCTTGAGGGAAAGAAAACAGCTTGATGTAGATGAGTTAGCACGTCAACAAAAAATTGCCGACATTGAAGGCAATAAAATGAAAAGCATGATTGCCCAAAGAGACATGATAAGAGAATATGCAAAAGTCTCTGAACAAGCAGCAACAGCCGAAGGCGAGGCACAGACAAAAGCCATAGAACGACGAGGCAAACTTTTAGAAGCTTTAAACAATATGGGGATAACTGTCGACAACATGATCGGCAAATTAGAAGATTTAGAAGAAGCAACCGATGAGGTTGCACAAGCCGGTGCTGACGCCGGTGAGAAGTTCTTCGGGGGTATAGCAGCCAATCTGGGAATGGCTTCTACTGTTGGTGGAGATTTTATCACAAAATTAAATGTTATGAGAGATAAAATGTCTGATCCTAAGTTTGCTTCAAATTTTACTGCAAAATTTCGTGAGATTTTTACTCTTTCAAATATGGCCTCCGCTGGTCTTATGGCGGTCGCTCAAGCCAGTATTATGCTAGCAACACAGGCAGACAAAGCAACAGCAGCCTTTGCTAAACAAACAGGGACCGGAACAACTTTTAGGGCCTCAATAACAAACTTAAGCGCAGAATACAGAGAACTTGGTGTAACAACGGAGGATGCTTCAAAAGCAATTGGCGCATTGTTTACTAAAATGCCGGGATACACAGAAATGGCAGCAGGGCAACAAAGAGAGTTTGAGAGAACTGTTGTGACCTTAGAAAAACTTGGTGTCGCAGTTGAAGACTCAACAGCGCTTATGAGTGATTTGATGAAAGGTCAAAAGATGAGTGCCGAGGCGGCGATGCAACAAACCCAAGAATTAGCCCTCATGGCAGAGTCATTGCAAATGACAGCAGGAGGTTTCGTAAAAGAATTTAACGAAGCTAGAAAAGTTCTGGCGGTTTATGGAAAAGATTCTGTGAAAGTGTTTAAAAACATCGCATCAGCCGCACAAGCTGCTGGAGTTGAAACATCCGCTCTTTTACAAATGGCCGGCAAGTTTGATACTTTTGGAGACGCTGCTGATAATGCTGGTAAATTAAACGCTATTTTAGGTGGCTCTTTATTATCTGCAACTGATCTTTTAACAATGAGTGAAGACAAAAGAATTGAAACAATTATACGATCAATGCAGGCGCAAGGTAGATCCTTTAAAGACATGGACAAATTTACACAAATGGCAATTGCCCAAACGCTTGGCATTAATGATTTAAATCAAGCTCAAAAAATTCTTGGAATGGATGTTGCTGGATTTAGAAATTACCAAGCAAAAGCGGCATCCGCTGCAAAAGAACAAGAAGAAATGGAAAAGAAAGCTAAAGCTGCCATGGATTCTATGCAGAAGTTAAAAATGGCTTTTGCCAATCTAGCAACACAGTTACTGCCCCTAATCACAGCATTTCAAACTTTTGCTCAATTTATCTTAGACGTCTCAGAAGCAATGGGCGGTACAGATACTTTAGCATACGTCGCTGGGTTTATAGTGTTGTACAAAGTTTTAGGACCACTGTTAGGAATATTTAAATTTTTTGGAATTGGCTTCAAGTTTTTTACAGCAGGAACAGCAGCAGCAGGAACAGCAGCGACAACAGCGACGGCCCCTATAGGTGGACTAGCCGCAGCCATGGGCGGAGTAAGTCTTTCTATGTTGGGGATGGCACTAGCGATCGGTATTGTAATGGCTTTGTTTATAATTCTGATTGGCACTCTTGTAGATGCCGGAGCACATGGTATGCATGCCGGTGTGGCTCTGTTAATGGTGGCAGCCTCAGTGTATGTGCTATCTGCTGCTCTTGGCGTCTTAGGCACCATTGGAGCTATTGGTGGTTTTATTCTGGCCGGCTTGATTGCGCTGTTTGTTGCAATGTCTTTAGCAACGGCCAAAGCAGGTGAAGGCATAGCGGCAGCATTTGAGCAACTTAATAATTTTATCTCCGGCGGCGGAAGCATTTCAAAAGTTGCTAAAGCTTTAAACGAATTAGGCGATGCCTTCAGAAATCTTAATGTAGGAATGAAGGGCGGTGGTTTAATACAAAAAGGATTAGCTTTTGTTGGAATAGGTGGTGGTGCCCCTAAAAAGTCACCACTAGCTCAAATAGCAGAAGACATGCAGCCAATACTCGATAAGGCAGACTCATTAGCTGCTGTCTTTAGTGGTATTGAAAAGGTGTTAAGTTTATCTGGTGACGCCAAAGGCAATTTATTTAGTGAAATGGCGGCTGGATTGAATGAAATATCAGCAATTGTTAGCAAAGAGACAGAAAGCGGAGTACAAATTCAACACACTTTAGAAAACATAGCTCTAATTAAAACAGGCAAAAGCGCTGGCTCTAGCGGCTTTGGCAGCGTAATTAAAGCAATCACTGGAATGGCAAATAAAGAATCGACTGTTCTTTTAAAATTGGATCCCAAACAAACCAAAGAACTTTTGTCCAAGTTTGGTGTTGAAGCAATTGCTAAGGCTGTATAACTTGAGGTATAAAAATGGCTAAATTACATCAATTAATTATAAAAAGCATGGTAAAGAGTGTTGGAAAAGCGACACCAGACTCAATTAAGTTTGATGCTTATTTAACTGATATGTCACAAACTTTTGATTCAACTTGGAACACCGTGAATGTATTTGGGAGGAATGACCCGATTGCAACTTTTCAGGGTACTCAAAGAACAATATCATTGGCCTTAGATGTTCCGTCTGCTACCGAAGAACAGGCAAGTGTCAATCTTGAAAAGTGTGGTAAACTGGCAACATTTTTGTATCCGGGATATAATAAAGTATCGCATATTCCCAGCAAAAATGCCAACAAAGAAGATGCTACTACAGATCCCGTCGAGACTGCCAAGTATATGTCTAGACCACCTTTAGTTAAAATACAATTTGCTAATATAATTAACGGTCCGGGTGGTGGATTACTTGGGTTTATATCCTCATATTCATTTAACCCTGTGCTGGAGGCGGGTATGTTCAATAATGGCACTAGACTGTTCCCCAGAACGATTTCCGTATCAATAGGGTTTACCGTTCTTCATCAAACCGAATTGGGATTCGAGTCAGATGTTAGTGGCAGTGTGACAAGGATGGGTAAGATACCGTTTATTTAGGAGTTAATTATGTCGAGATACAAAAAACAAAGTGTTGCAATAAATGATTTATTTTTTTACAAAGATGTCTTGGAAGAAAGAGGCGTTAAGCGATTAAAGCAGTATAGAGTGCAAACTTTAAAAAATAGAGACCTTAAAAATGTTGATTACTTTAATCACATCTGGACTGACGGTGATCAATTCTGGAAATTATCAAATCAATACTTTGGAGATCCAAAGTATTGGTATATTATCGCACGATTTAACAACGCACCGACGGAAGCTCATGTTTCTGTTGGAGATCAAATAAAAATTCCCCTTGAGTTATCAATCGCATTACAGGTGGTGGTATAATATCTATGAATTATTTTACTTATTTTATTAATAACCAGACTATTGGGCAAGCTGACTGGAAAGATATTGGGTTTGCGGCATACTTCAATGTCATAAAGAATGAAAATAAAGATGGAGAGTTCTTCAATTTTTTTTCAGCGGAGGATCACAGTTGGATTGTACATTACATTGATAATGTGAGTCCAAGCTCAGGTGTATCCTATAGAACCATATACGATGAAGTTAATAATGGAATAACGATAGACGAAAAAATGGTTACTAGTAAAATGAAAAACACCGCTTGTCAAATTATTCTGCTATGGGCATGGTGGCATTCATCAAAATTTTGGTGTGATAAGGATTATATTTATAATAATTATTCAAAGAGTGATTTTTACTGGACTGAAGATGCCATTTCCATTCTAAAATTTTTAATTGAAGTAGAGGCCTTTAAACTTTTTGGTACTACCGGTAGCCTTTCTCCCGTAGATTACCTAAAGCTCGGTAAAAGACTTAATAACGGGAGAAAAGGAAGTATATCCACACATATTTTTGTAACAAAGGGTGTATACATTGCCATAGACAAACCAGACTCAAGTCGTAGTGGATTAACTCTAGCCAAAAAAGCTTTAGCTTGGATAGAGGCTGCTACCTCTGGTAACATAGAAGTAAAGCAAGACATAAGCAAGGTACTTGGAAATCTTGGTTTTACAAAAAAACAATTTTTTGATGACACAATTCGATATGCCAGTTTATTGGTCGCCGGCAAAGTTGTAACACAAAAACCAAACCCAAAATATCTGCGCTGGAAAAATCGCACACCCTCCATAGTAAAAATGCAACAAATAAAACATGGCTCAAACCCGCCGGAGTCAGTTTCATTTAGTTACCCAGTCTATCATGACAGCAATAAGTTATTCCTTCACAGAATTGATGATGTCGACAGTAAATCCAAATCAGCATTAAGAGTAGGAGACTGGGTTAGTTCTGATAAAAAAGATCACGGCCTTGAGACTGACGTTGATGCGCAAAAATTTAATTGGGCCATTCATATGGGTTGGATGGGGCTATCAACAAATGGCGTGGACAGATATAAACTGGATGCTGTTGGGTATAATGGAGAATTTGGTGGTGGTGGTACAATAGCAATACGAATCAAAGAGGTATCCGGCACCGAGAAGTTTGTTTGCTTGGGGGAAGGCTTTCCCAAGTCGGTGCCCAAAGTATACTTTAAAGAGGCACAAACTAAATTTATAAAACTTGTTAACGGTTTAATCGATTTACATAAAACTCAAAAGGACGGGCCTGCCTACAACATACAGCCAGACGGAATTCCATCAAGTATCACATCTTTGCAACAATTAAACACGTTTTATAGTAAACTTAGAGATGAATGGGCGAAGGTTGTGTATTGGAAGTGGTTTGATGAAAATGGTGTGCCTAGTGATTGGACTTATCCAAAAGGAGCGAAGAAGCGAGAATTGGAGAGTTATTCGTTTGGCCCAGCCGATGGTATTGCTCCAATAGAAAATTGTTGGAGTCGATTGCTACATATCTTAGCGAACACAGAGTCGCAAGGGACACCCTCAGAAATATTGAAAAGTCAAAATGATTATGGTTTGAAAAACACAAGTGCCAAGACAGAGCTTCAATTATATGATGAAGCCTTGGGATCCGCAGCCTATATAACTGCTGGTTTGTTTTTGTATTGGTCTGCTATCGCAGAACTAACAGACGCTATAAAATCAATCTACGACGCATTAGATGATATATCTAATATATCAGATGACACAGTTGAAAATCTTATTAACAAAGCAAAGAAAGCAGATGAGGTGGCTGCTGAGACCTTACCGGGTGACCCGCCAGAAGAAGTCGAAGACGAATTAACAGAAGAGCAAATTGAAAAATTACAAATTTTTCTAAAACAGTGTGCTTTATTACTAAACATGAATACGCTTAAAGAGGCTTATCAAAAAGAATTCACCAAAACAACTGACCCAAATGATTATGGTAACTTGATTCACACGATAGATACCAATGACTCAGATACAAGATCAAATTTAGTTACAAAATTAGCATCACCACCGGTAGAAAAGATAGAAACTTTTTTACGAATGACACCAGAAATACAATCTGCTCTTGTGCCAAAACTAAGATTTTTTAAAGTATACAACACTGACAAAGAAATTAAAGAAGTTGAATTTTCTTTTCCACGACACTACGACCCAAATGATACAAGATACTTCTTGGATAATTCCGGAGAAGTCTTTCGTGGAGGCGGTAGTGGAATTAAATCATTTTCTTTTTCTTTTGAAGGCACCACACCAGCAACTGCGAGAAATGATATCCAAGCTGATTTAGTATTGTTTTTTCAGGATTTTAAAGACTTAACCAAAAAAAGAAAAACAGATAGCCTTTTTGACATTGATGAGGGAAAGGGGGAAGAGTTTAGCTACATTGAGTTGCTTCTTTTGCCCGGTTCTAAATTAAAAGGAGCCATGCAAGCTAAAAACAAATATGAAAGTCACTTTGCTTCTTTTGATGCCTCTGAACACAGAATTAGAGTTGACGTTGGGTGGACTGTTAGAGATGATGCGCTATTTACAAAAATTATTAAAGAAAGAGGATTCCTTAAGAAAGTTAAAGGAGCCACAGGGGAGAAACCTTCATATATCAACAGGGTTAAAGAAGCAATTAATCTTATTAATAAATCATATTATTTGAACATGGTTGACCACAATATAGACTTTCAAGAGGATGGTTCTGTTGAGATTACGGTTAATTACCGAGCTTATTTTGAAACCATATCGAAATCAAGCTCTCTAGATGCACTGCTAACGCCAGAGTTAGCTAGGGAGAGAATTGCTCTAGGGAAAGAGTATGAAACAATCATCACAGATGATGAATTGTGTAAAGATCCAAAAGAGTTTGAACAACTTATCAGAACTTATGAGGCTTTAGAATCTAGATATGTTAAAAAATCTCACCAATCAATAATTAATAGGTTAATTAAAAGAAACAAACTACACTATTGTTTAATTGAAAAAACTAGTGTAGAAGAATTTCGTAAAAATGGGTATTTTCCTAGCACACCAATGATTGTGGGATCGGGCAATATTCAAAGCTTAAATGTCAACCCGGATATTGATGTGGCGATAGAAACAGTAACTGATGAAGAAGATCCAAAGGCTGCGGTGGAGATAGATGTATTTCATGATTCTCATTTAATAAATTTAGAGGGAATGTCACTAGGCCCTGCTACTGAAGAGGGGTTTGTGACATTTTTTTACTTTGGAGATTTAATACATGTTGTGTTGGACTGTCTTCGAGATCCGTTTAGCCCAGATGGTAAAATATTGCCCCATTTAAATAAAAACAAAATTATTCTATCATCATTTAATTATTTAGATAATGCAAATAAGCAAAGAAGCTTAAATTTATCGGAGGTCCCAATTGCTACCGAATATTTTTTTGAATGGATGAACCAAAACGTTATCAAACCAAAAAGAAAAGCGTATCCGTTAACTTATTTTATAAGAGATCTATGTAATAAATTGGTTGTTGATTTACTTTTAGAGCAGTGTATTAACCGTAGCCCAGTGAAATCTTTAAGCTTTAAAACCCTTAATCTAATTGGTAAAGGAAAATTTGATCCCTTTATTACAATGGATAAGATAAGCAACACGAATCATTTCGATATTACAAAAGCATACAATGATGGTAAGTTACCATTAGAAAGCAACATTGGAGAAGGCTCAATTAACGATGCATTTAATTTTATTGTAATTTATCCTGTGACTGAAATTGTTAGTCATATGGGTCGTGGCAAATATCATGACGATGGAAAAGACGGTATTTATCATTTTGTTTTAGGACAAAATGATGGTATTGTAAAAACAATGAAGTTTAACAAGACAGATATTCAAGGCATAAGAGAAGCAAGGTTTTTTAATCATGGCCATGATGGCCTGATGCAACTTAGTGCCGTTTATAAGGTCACCCTTGAGATGTTTGGAAATACTATTTTTTATCCGGGAATGTATATTTACATTGATCCCAGAGGCATTGGAGGAAACGAATTCGATCCAACAACGTTTGGGTCTATTGCAAACTCTTTAGGTCTTGGAGGATATCATTTAATTACTAGAGTAAATTCAACAATAGGCCCGGGGCAGTTTGATACCACAGTAGAGGCGCAGTTTGTATATGCCGGTGACGGAAAAGAGGGTATTTTTAAAAGAAGTTACAATGAGCCATTAAAGGAAACTAATATTTCGGGAACGCCATTTTCTGGTGGCTCTGTGGATAACGCTTGTACTAAAATAGCCCTATATAGGCAAGGCACACTAGAAAATATTGGAGAAAGTGATAATCAACCAATGAACCTTGCGGCGGCTGCAAACGCAGGTGTTTTGGATAACGTTATAGATGGTGTAATCACAACAGACGCATCAAATCCTCTATTATCTGAAGAGGACTACACTAAACGACAAGCTTCTGAGCAAGTGCGTCTACAAAGACAAATCGCAGCGCAGGGAGCTGCTGAGTTGGGGATATCTACACCTACTGGTCCAATTGCTGTGCCTGAGGCAGATGATGATGATCACCATAAATAAGAGGCCATAATATGTCAAATTTTAAAGGAACAAATAAGTTTAAATTAACTAAATTTATATTTTATGAAAGACTCAGGTTTAAAAACACTGCTTATGAGGATGTTAATCACACTAATTTAAAGGAGTTTGATTTTTCTTCATTTGCGCTTTATGGAAAGGTTAACCAGCAATATGATTCAATATATTTAAATGAAGAATTTTTATCTCCCATAAAAAATTCAAATAAATTAGCAATATCCTTTGTATCGCAAGCTTTTAACAATATTACTGAGAGATTTAAAGTGGCAAATAATTTAGAAATAATATCAAATGAAGAAAAGTACTTGACAAATGTAAAATGTTATGATAGCTATAAAAGCCCAATTAAGTTGTATGAGAATTATATGAACGATCTGCTAAGAACATATAATAAAAAATATTTAAAAAACAAAAAGATACGCAGTTTTGAAGATTATGTTGATACCTTGTTACCGTATGCAAAAAAAATAGGATCCGGGTTTCCAATGACGTTTTCATCTTGGATAAAATCAAAAAGGTGCCCTCGAAGCATAAGCGGATTAACAATTAATGTTTCAAACAACAATTATGGAAATGATTCACTAAAAGAAAAAGATTTTATTAACAGTAAAAACTTTAATTTTTATGTTAGCACATGTAAATTAAACGGGTTTTTTGTCACTGAGCGTAATCCTTCTGTACTTGTAGCTGATTTTAATTCTCAGCAGATGAGGACTATAATCGAACAAAATAATCTTAATACAAGAAGTTTTTTTGAAATGTTTGAATTGGCATACCCCAGAGATATTGAATTCTTAACATCAAAAATTGTTGAATACTATGACCTTCTTATACAAAATGTAAAATATACAGTAGAAGCTAAAGTGTCTAGAAACAATAGATCATATATTAAGATTGGTAATATTAATAATAATTATAATATTAATTATTTAAATAATAATATATTAAATATATATACTAATATTAGAAACATAGAAGAAGATTATCCATTTGGACAAGCAGATATTAATGAATTTGTTAATAACGCAAAAAAGTTAGAAAAAAGAGTTGACAACAGAAAAGCAATCGATTATATTAATACTAGATTTCGGTCTACTTATGCATCAAAGTACGGAGGGCTGAATTATTACAATAAAAAATTTGAATCTATGGAGGATTGATGGTTTTTCAAATACTTGACGATAAGGAGCGTTGCTTTGGATTATACAGAAATGGAGAATTTATTTATGATCGTGTCCCACATGACATTACCGGAACTTGGAATTGGCATCCTAGTCTCAGTGAGTCTGCTGTTGATTATGCAAGCATCTATATGGCTGGGAAGTCACTTACAGATATTTGCCCACAACATTTACAATCTCGTCTTCAAAAAAGAGAACAAAAATTAAA
>MDTG01177978.1_pt1 | contig 15200 bp, 12 predicted proteins | sample 811421 | NCBI WGS metagenome assembly MDTG01 (sample SAMN05326645, study PRJNA326480) | marine metagenome | isolation source: seawater | place: Pacific Ocean: South East | collected 2011
CCAGCTCACCCCGATCGGTGACAGGGCCTCCCACGCGAGATCGATGAAACCACCGGCATCGACGGGAGCCCCGTGTCTCAGTCGATGCTCGATCGAGCGGTAGGCCTCGGTTCGGTCGGGCGCCCCCGAGGTCACGCGGATTCCTTCTTCCTCCGCGCCATGCCCTCGAGGGTCGGCCCCGCGTCGACCGCGTCGCCGTCGACCACGTAGGTCACGCCGTCGTTGTCCTCATCGGGCAGGTCGTAGAGAAGATCGACCATCAACTCGTCCATCACCGCCCGAAGTCCGCGGGCGCCGGTCGCTCGCTTCATCGCACGGTCCGCGATCTTGTCGAGGGCTTCGCTGGTGAATTCGAGGGTGGCGGATTCGAGGGCGAAGAGGTGCTCGTACTGGCGGACGATGGCGTTCTTCGGCTCGGTGAGGATCCGGACCATCGCCGGCCGATCCAGCGGTTCGAGCGGACAGACGATCGGGAGGCGCCCGACGAGTTCGGGAATCAAGCCGAACTCGAGGATGTCCTCGGGGACCACTCGGGTGAGAACCGGGTCCTTGTCGCCGACCTTCTTGCGGGCCCCTGATCCGGCGAAGCCGATGAGGCTGCCGCCGAGTCGCTTGCGAATGATGTCCTCGAGCCCGACGAACGAACCGCCGCAGATGAAGAGGACGTTCGTGGTGTCGAGCTGGATGTACTGCTGTTCCGGGTGTTTCCGGCCGCCCTGGGGCGGGACGTTCGCGACGGTGCCCTCGAGCATCTTGAGCAGGGACTGCTGGACGCCTTCGCCCGAGACGTCGCGGGTGATCGAGACGTTGTTGCTCGTCTTCCCGATCTTGTCGATCTCGTCGATGTAGATGATGCCGCGCTGGGCCGTCTCGAGGTCGTAGTCGGCGGCCTGCAACAGCTTGAGCAGGAGGTTCTCGACGTCCTCGCCGACGTAGCCCGCCTCGGTGAGGGTGGTGGCGTCGCCGATCGCGAAGGGGACGTTGAGGATCCGGGCGAGGGTCCGGGCGAGCAGGGTCTTGCCAGTCCCGGTGTGACCGATGAGAAGCACGTTCGACTTGTCGAGTTCGACCTCGCTCTCGTCGTCCTCCACGTGCATCAGTCGCTTGTAGTGGGTGTGGACCGCGACCGCGAGGGACCGCTTGGCCCGCTCCTGCCCGATCACGTACTGGTCGAGGAAGTCGCGGATGTGCCGCGGCGTCGGGATCGAACTGAAGAGCGGCTGGCCGCGGTCGACCCGACGACGCTCCTGCCGGAAGATGTTCTGGCAGAGATCGGTGCAGTTGGTGCAGATGTAGACGTCGCCCGGGCCTTCGACCATCGGGCCGACCTCCCGCGAGGTCTTGCCGCAGAACGAGCAGGTCGTGATCTTCCGGCCGCGGAAGCCGCCGCCACCGCCGCCGTTGCCACCGCCGGCGCTGCCACCGCCGCCACCCGGGCTGCCGCCGCCGCCGCCGGGACCCTCGGGCCCGCCGCCGGAACCACCGCCGCCCGGCTCCGAGTCGACCGCACCGATCGGTGCGGGCTGGTGGCGGACGGAACTGGGGGCCGAAGGTGTTGAACTGCGATGCATGCGTGATCCTGCGGGAAAAGAGCGTGGAGATCGTCCTCGACGACCTCTCCAAGTGTATCGGGGAGGGCGTCCTCGCGCTTCAGTCGTTCCACGTCGATCCCGGAGAGTGCCGGAGACCCCGCCGGACGCACGCCCGAAAACCAACCGGCGTCGGCAGGCGTTCGACGCATCGGCGGTCGCGGTCGGAACGCCCGCGGTCCGGCGTGCATCCCGGAGACGATCGTTCAGGCCTTTTCGTCCGCATCCGCTCGCGTTCGACGCACGGGGGGGATCGCGGTTCCGCGGGTCGTCGCCGGCTTCCCCGTGGAGGTCGGCGAACCACCGTGCTTCGAAACACCGTGCTTCATCGACTCGAGCATTCGAGACTTCGCCGTCGTGAATTCGGCCTCGGAGAGTTCCCCCGACTCGTGCATCCGCCGGAGGTCGGAGAGCGAGAAGCCGGGCACCGTCTCCTCGCGCACCGTCGCGAACCGGCGGCGGAGGAACATCGCGACGGCGCCGCCGACCAGGATGATCACGACCAGGAGACCGAGCCAGGGAAGGATGTCCGCGAACAGTCGATCCGCTCCCTGCGAGGACTGGGCGAGCAGGACGGTCACGACTTCTCGGCGGCCGCCTTGCGTTCCGCGACCTTGGCGTCCACGACCTTGTTCCACTCCTCGGCGGGCATCTCGGTCACCTTCGCGGTGTCGACGATTCGATCGGCCGCCTTCGCGTGCTGGATCGACATGCCGATGTCGCGAAGCCGTCCCGAGCGGGCGAGTTCGGTGCGAACCTCCTCCGGCCGGGCGCCGCGCGAGGCGGCCAGCTCGGCGATCCGGGCGTTGAGCTCCTCCTCCTTGACCTCGATGGAGAATTCATTGGCCAGCCTCGACATGATGAACATCAGTCGAAGGCGATCCCGCGAGGACTTCTCGCTCTCACCGCGGATCTCGGCGAGGTGCTTCTCGATGGTCTCCTCGTCGAGCCCCCGGTGCGCCATCTCCATCCGCTGCTGCTCGATCATCCCGGCCGCCTGGGCCTCGCTGATCTTGGGGGGGAGTTCGAACTGGATGTTGTCCAGCAACCACTCGTACACCTGCTCGCGTTCGGCGTTTCGCTGCTCGGAATCGCGTCTGGTCTCGAGTGACATCCGCATCTGCTCTCGAAGGCCGGTCTCGTCGTCGAGGCCGAACTGCTCGACCATCTCGGAGACCTCGAGCGGCGCGACGCGTTCCGCGTCGCGGATCTCGTAGCGGACGGCGAGCTTCTTGCCGCGAATCTCCTCGCGTTCGTGCATTTCGGGACCGAGGGTCTCGAACTCGACCACGTCGCCGACCTTCCTGCCGCCGAGGTGGTCGGCGAGATCATCGACCATCAGGCCGAGGAACTGGCCCTTGCCCTCGTCCTCCGCCGCGGGGACCACGCCCACCGCCTGATCGTTCTCGAAGAAGGGCTCCTCCATGCCGTCGAGCATGATCCGCACCGAGCCGACCATGCGATCGAGCGGTTCGAACGGCCCCTCGATCCTCGCCGGCGTCCCGAACCGGTACCGGGTCCGGAGGACCTCGCCGTCGATGTGCTCGTCGGTGACCTCCATGATCGGCTTGGTCACCGGCACGCCTTCGAGTCCGGGAAGCTCGAAGTCGGGGATGATCTCGATGGAGACGGTGAACGCGAAGTCGGTTCCCGACTCGAGTTCCGCGAGCGACTCGAGATCGCCGAAGTCGGGATCGCCGATCACCTGGAGTTCCGAATCGGCGATCGCCTTCTCATACCCCGAGGAGATCAACTGGCCTCGCGTCTCCTGGCGGACGTTCGCGCCGAAGCGGCGTTCGAGCAGGGCGCGGGGGACCCGGCCCTTGCGGAATCCGGGAAGCGCCGCCTCGGCGACGAGCGTCCCGAGCTGCATCTCCAGACGCTCGTCGACCACCGAGGCGGGGACCGTGATGGTGAGCGATCGGGTGCAGGGTCCGGTCTCGGTGATGTCGACCTTGGAGTCGAAGGTGTCACCGCCGTCGAGCGAGAAGTCTTCCATGGGCGTCGTGATCCGGAGTCGTGATGCGGCCGGGAGGCCGGTGGGGGGAAACTTCGGAAGATACCCGCCCCCGGACCCTGCGGCCAGTCCTCGATCGAGAAACGCCCCGCGACGCGGGGTCGCAGGGCGTTCGTCGGACACCGACCGTCGGGATCGACGGTCGGGATGTCGATTCCCGAGGCTCAGCGGCCGACGAGCAGCATCTCGGAGTAGGTGGGCAGGGGCCAGAGTTCGGCGGGGATTCTCGTTTCCAGCGCGTCGCTGGCGGCCCGGGCCCGGTCCATCGCCGGCACGAGCTTGGCTCGGAGTCGCTTGGCATGCTTCTCGGGATCCGCGGGGGCGGTCTCGAGCATGGCGTCGATCTCGTCCACCGCCGCTCGGAGTTCGGACACCTGGGAGACGATCAGGCGGAGTTCGGCCTCGGAGTCGGGGCATTCCACGCCGGCGACCTGGGTCGCGCCGACCACGTCCGCGAGCTCGGCCTGGGTGCGGAGGGCCGCCGGAAGCACCTCCGTCCGGAGGAGGGCGGACATCGTCCGGCCTTCGATCTCGATCTTCGTCGAGTACTGCTCCAGCAGGATGTCCGCTCGGGCCTTCAGTTCACGGGCGGACAGCACGCCGTACTTCGAGAAGAGGGAGGTCGCCTGGCGGGTCTTGAACGCGGGAAGCGAATTCGCCGAATCCCGGACGTTGGGCAGGCCGCGACGTTCCGCCTCGGCGGTCCACGCGTCTCCGTATCCGTCTCCGTCGAAGCAGACCCGACGGTGTTCCTTCACGATCTCCTTGAGCACCCCGCGGGCCGCGGTCTCCAACTTGGTCGTGGTGGGCTTCTTGCCGGCGCGCTTCTCGAGCTGGCCGGCGATGTGGTCGAGGCTCTCGGCGATGATGGTGTTCAGCACGGTGGTGGGCCACGCGACGCTGGCGGTGGATCCCACCGCTCGGAATTCGAACTTGTTGCCGGTGAAGGCGAACGGACTGGTGCGGTTGCGGTCGCCGCTGTGCCGGGGGATCTGCGGAAGGCTGTGGGCGTGAAGATCGAGCGTGCCGCCCTTCTTGGTCTTCTGCGGCTTTCCGGCCTGGAGCTGGTCGAGGATGTCGGTGAGCATCTCTCCGAGGAAGACCGACATGATCGCCGGCGGCGCCTCGTTCGCGCCGAGGCGATGGTCGTTCCCGGCCGAGGCGATCGAGGCCCGGAGGAGGTCGGCATGCTTGTCGGCCGCTCGGATCACGGCGCACAGGAACACCAGGAACTGGAGGTTGGTGTGGGTCTCGTCGAGCGGGTCGAGGAGGTTCACGCCCGCATCGGTCGAGAGGGACCAGTTGATGTGCTTGCCCGAGCCGTTGATGCCGGCGAACGGCTTCTCGTGGATCAGGCACTCGAAGCCGTGCTTGCGGGCGACGTCCTTCAGGACGTGCATCAGCAGCATCTGGTGATCCACCGCCACGTTGGTGGTCTCGAAGGTCGGTGCGACCTCGTACTGGCCGGGGGCGACCTCGTTGTGGCGGGTCTTCACCGGGACCCCGAGTTCGAAGAGCCGTGATTCGGCTTCGGTCATGAAGGACAGCACCCGGGACGGGATCGATCCGAAGTAGTGGTCGTCGAGCTGGTGGCCCTTGGGGGCGCTGGCGCCGAGCAGCGTCCGTCCGCAGACCACGAGATCGAGGCGATCGCGGAAGAGTTCCTGATCGATCAGGAAGTACTCCTGCTCGCAGCCCAGCGTGCCGATCACCTGGCTGACCCCTTCGTCCGTGCCGAAGAGCCGGAGGATCCGTCCCGCCTGCTTCGCGACCGCCTGGACGGACCGGATCAGCGGGGTCTTCATGTCGAGGGCCTCGCCCGTGTAGCTCACGAACGCGGTGGGGATGCAGAGGGTCGTCACCCCTTCGGTGGTGGTGAGCAGGAACGCGGGACTGTTGCCGTCCCACGCGGTGTATCCGCGGGCTTCGTAGGTGTCGCGGATGCCGCCCGACGGGAAGGAGCTCGCATCGGGTTCGCCGAGCACCAGGGCGTTGCCGGAGAACTTCTCGATCGCCACGCCGTCCGCGTTCACCGACAGGAAGGCGTCGTGCTTCTCCGCGGTCGAGCCGGTGAGCGGGTGGAACCAGTGGCAGAAGTGGGTGGCGCCATGTTCGATGGCCCACTCCTTCATCGCCGAGGCGACGGTGTTGGCGACCTTCGGGTCGAGCGGGCTGCCACGATCGATCGTGTTCGAGAGGCTCATCGCGACGTCGGGCGGCAGCCGCTTGAGCATGACGTCACCGCTGAAGGTCAGCCGGCCGAAGTACTCGCTGGCCGGGGGATTGCTCTCGGTGACCTCCATGGTGGCTCCTTCTTCGAGGATGAACGATTCGATGTTTCGGGGGCTCGACATGGGCATTCCTTTGCCTGGGTGTGCCGGGGGGTGTCTGGATCGAACCCGTGGCGGCCGGTGGGCTTCGGGTTCGGTCGGCGGGTGACGCGTGGACGCCGGTCTCTCCTTCTCAAGGCCGATCGCGGTCGCGGGGCCGGGTGCCTCGGTGCGGAAACGACGGTCGTCGGGTTTTCCGGGCGTTCCGGATTCGGGCGGGATGGCCGAAATCAACGGACCCGGAGGTTCGTCGTGTCCGGCGCCTGAGTATCGGTCGGGGCCAACGCCCCGGCAATGCCCAAATCCGACGAAGCCGCGGATTCGCTTCGGTTTTTTGAGGCCCTTCCCTCGCGGTCCGTTCGACCCGCTCCTCCGGGCCCGGACTCCGGGGCGGGGATCGGCTCGCCCCGATCGATCAGCGGGCGATCACCTGGCGTCGCTTCGAAAGGTAGTCCCAGATCACGAAGCGATCGAGATCCTCGCCGCCCGTGAAGACGACCCTTCCCGCCGTCGATTCGGCGAGGCGATGTGCGAAACGCACGTCCTCCTCGTTCTGGCTCCAGCTCGGGACGAGGAACACGTTGAGCACCCCGCCCTCCCGCCCGAGGAGCGCGGCCTCCCGCATCGTCGCGGCCTCGGTCCGGGGATCCGGCGGGTAGAGGAGGAAGAGGTCGTCCCCTTCGAAATGGGCGGTGGGGAGGCCGTCCGTGATCAGCACCACCTGTCGATTGGGCGTGTCCGCGTTCGCGAGGAGGCGGCGGGCCAGCTGGAGGGCGTGCTGGATGTTGGTGAAGTGCGGTGGGAGATCCTGCTCGGTGATGTCCGGATCCGACATGTCGGCCCGGAGCCTGACCACGGGGTCGTTGATGGTCACCGGTTTCGGGAGCAGGTCCATGAGCTCGCCCCTCGGCACCACCCGGGCCACGCTGTACATCTCCATGAAGTGGAGGCGGTCCCCCGGATACTCCCGGCGGACGAGGCCTTCGAGGGCGAGGGCCATCTTCTTGCAGGCGACGTACTGCCCGCCCCAGCGCATCGATCCGGACATGTCCATGATCACCACGGTCGCGCACTTGGTCGTGGCCCTCGTTCGGTGGACCTCGAGGTCCTCCCCTCGAAGCGCGGGACGCCCGGGATCCCCGCCGCTCGACGCCACCCGCGCGACGCAGTTGAGGATCGACGCGGGCAGGTCGATGCCCGAGAGCGGATCCCCGAAGGTCCAGGGGCGGGTCGACGGGAGTTCGTGCACGCCCTCGTCGTGGTCGACGGGATCGTGGCGGCCGTGTCGACCGCCCTGCATCGAATCGAAGACCGAGGCGAGCAGGGCCTGCTGGTACTTCCGCATCGCCGAGGGACCGAGCGTCCAGCCGTCCTCGTCCCGAACCAGACCCTCGCGCTCCGCGGCCTGACGCAGGAGCTCCTCGGCCCGTCGCCGGACTTCGGCGAAGGCCTCGAGTTCCGCGTCCTCCACGAACTCCCGGAGCTCCTCGAGATCGACGATCACCGGTTTCGCATCTCGCAGGGCCTCCTTCAGCTGCTCGAGCAGGCGATCGATCGCCTCCAGCTCCGCGCGGATCTCGAAGGCCTCCTCGATCGTGGGGACCCGGTGTCCTCGGAACGGCCACCCGTCCCGCAGGCCCTCGACCCGGTCCTGGTCGGCCATCGCCTGCACGATTCCCGGGATCTTGCCGCGGACGGGCGTGTCCCGGTCGAGGAGGTACCAGAGTCGTTCGAGACCGTGGATCTGCCGTTCCCGGATCTCCCGGACGAGCCGGGCCCGCACCGCGTCCTCGAGTCCCTGGTCCTCCAGCACGGGTCGGGCCAGTTCGTCGACGACCCGCGCCGCGTCGGCGGCGGTCGGGGTGGGGTTCCAGGTGGCGAGGATCTTGTCCCTTCGGGACTCGAGGCGGGCGATCAACGCATCGATCGAGGGACCGAGGCCCGCGAGCGCCTCGGGCGGGAGCCGAATCGCCTCGGCGAGTTCCTCGGGCGTGAAACGCCGTCGGCCCCCGGAGGCGATCATCTCGTCGCCGAGGCCGCGCAGCCCGTCGCCGGGCGGCGCCGTCGGCGGCGGAAAGGTCGTCGGGTCGTAGCCGCGGTACGTGTGGAACACGCCGCCGAGCGACGGTCGCGGCGGCGGTGTCGGATCGACGCTCATTCGCCGGACTCGTAGAGGGTCTTGCCGAATCGTTCGCTTCTGGAGATCCGGTCGGTGGCATGGAGTCCGGCCAGCACGAACTCGACGCAGGACGCCCGGACCGCGGGATCGTCGGCGCGGTTCACCTCCATCGCCTTCGTCCAGGCCTCCGGGACCCGATCCATGAGGGCGGCGTAGTTCGACGACGGCACGAGATCACCGACCTCGATCCGCACGCCACGGCCGAAGATGGAGGCGATGTCCTCGAGGCCGTCCTCGTCGACGATCTCCTTGAAGACGGTGGCGATCGCCTCCGCGACGACCGCGTCGAGCACCCGCGCCTCGTCGAGCTGGTGGCTCCCCATCAGGTCGAGCTCGAGTTTTCCGACCGCGGTCGCATGGAGGTGGGCGAGATCGCAGATCCGGGGGACCGCGGAGGCCTCCGCCAGCATGATCCCCCGACGCCGGGCCGAAGCCACCATCGCGCGCCAGTTGGCGACCGCGAACCGCGCGGAGACGCCGCTGTCGTGGTCGACGTACGGGGAGCGGCGGGCGGCGAGGGAGATCTCCTCGATGATCGCGTCCATGAAGGGCGGGACCCGGACCGGGTGTTCGCCGCCGAGATCGAGGTCCGCCTCCTGCCGGGTGATCTCGATTCCGGTGGCTCGATCCTCGGGATAGTGGGTTCGGATGGTCGAGCCGATTCGATCCTTCAACTGCGGAATGACCTTGCCCGAGCGGTTGAAGGTCGAGGGATTCGCGCTGAAGACCAGCGCGACGTCGAGTTCGAAGCTCACGGGGTACCCGCGAATCTGGACGTCGCGTTCCTCGAGGATGTTGGACAGGCCCGTCTGGACGAGTTCGTCGAGATCCGGGAGTTCGTTCATCGCGAAGATGCCCCGGTGCATCCGGGGGACCAGGCCGAAGTGGATCGCCTCCTCGGCGCCGAGGCTGGCCCCGCCGACGACCCGGGCGGGATCGATCTCGCCGATGAGGTCGGCGAACTTGGTCCCGGGGGCGAGCCGTTCGGCGTATCGATCCGACCGATGCCACCACGCGATCGGCACCTCCGCCGGATCCCGACCCTCGACGGCGCGCCGCCCGGGACCGGTGATCGGTGACTCCGGATCCTCGTGGACCGGGCTTTCGGGGACGTCGAGAAACGGGATCCACTCGTCGAGGAACCGTGGAAGCAGTCGCATCAGCCGGCTCTTCGCCTGTCCCTTCTCGCCGAGGAAGAGCAGGTCATGGCCGGCGAGAATCCCGAGCACCACCTCGGGAACGACCGTGTCGTCGAATCCGACGATGCCCGGGAACAGGGTCTCGCCCCGCTCGAGCATCCCGACGACGTTGGCGCGAAGCTCCTCCTTGACCGACCTGGAGGTCCATCCGGACGCGCGGAGGTCGGCGAGGTTCGTCGGGAGGCCGGTGGGGGTTCCCCGGTCGGTTTCTAGGGTCGAGGTCGTGGTCATGATTCGCTCGGAGGATGGGGTGTCGGAGGCGGGCGGTGGCCTGGAAGGTCGGATCAGCCGTCGCCGCGCACGGCGTTCAAGGCTAGCCAGCCCGCCAGGAGAAGAACAGCGGCACGGGCGGACCACGCCGCGGTGCGGATCCAGTTCGTGTCGACGAGCCGCCGGTGCGCCTCGACGTCGAAACCATCCGCGAGCCGGGCGTGGCAGGGGACGGAGACGAAGGCGGTGGTCAGCCACACCACGGCGAGCAGGGCCGCGCCGGCGAGCGGGATCCACATCGGGACCGATGGCGGGCGGATCGCGAGGAACGCGATCGCCGTCGCCGCCTCGGCGAGCATGAGCGGTCCCACCACGAGGGTGATGAGTCGCGAGTGCGATGCTTCATACTCGGCGAATCGGTCGGCCCCGACCGAGGCGAAGAGCGGGTAGTGGACCACCTGGATGGTCCAGATGAGCCCGGTGAGCATGCAGGACGTGGCGATCTGGGCGAGCAGCACGAGGGTGGGCATGGATTCCGGTTCGCTCCGGCTCGCGTCGGGATTCGTCCCGGTCGGTTCGGCGTCCGAGGGCCGTGGCTCAGGAGATCTCGATGACCTCGAACCGTCCCGAGCCGGGCTCGAGGGTGGCCACCGTCCGGGGCCTCGCGCGGTGCACCGCGCCCGGGTTCAGGATCCGCACCTCGTCCACGGTCTCGTCGCGGATCGCATGGGTGTGACCATGGAGCAGATAGTCGGGACGCGCGTCGAGGGCCGCGTTGATCTCCGAGGGCAGATGCCCGTGGGTCGCGATGATCCGGCGGCCGCCCATCCGGAACCGCAGCGTCGGGTGGTGGGGCCGGAGGTCGAGCGCCGCCGCGTAGGCGGCGAGGGGGCCTTCCTCGTCGACGTTCCCGAAGAGCACGTGGACCGGCAGGCCTGCGAGCCGGTCGATCACCTCGTCGCCGCCGACGTCGCCGAGGTGGAGGATCGTGGTCGCTCCCGCCGCCACCAGCAGATCGAGGGCGGCGGTGGTGCGGTCCGCCCGGCCGTGGGTGTCCGACAGCAGTCCGAGGCGTCCATCTGGCAGGCTGAGCCACTCGTGCACGTCGGTTTCCTCTCCGTGGCGGCCGGTGGACCGCTCAGGTGGACCCGGGGGCGAACGGTATCCTGTCCGATTCCAACGGATCCGTCGAGCGGATCCGACGCATCCAGGCCCCTTCGATCGGAAACCCACGATGACCGTCGTCACCCGCTTCGCCCCGAGCCCCTCCGGAAGTCTGCACGTCGGAGGGGCGAGGACGGCGCTCTTCTGCTGGGCCTTCGCCCGCGGACGTGAAGGCCGATTCGTGCTGCGGATCGAGGACACCGACCGCAAGCGGAGTTCCGAGGCGGCGAGCCTCGGGTTCATGACCGATCTCGACTGGCTCGGGATCGGCTGGGACGAAGGGCCGACCCACGGCGAGCAGGGCGGCGGCGACCATGGGCCGTACTTCCAGAGCGAGCGGCTTCCGATCTACACCGAACTGCTGGATCGCCTGGTCGAGGAGGGCAAGGCCTATCACGCGTTCGACACGTCGGAGGAGCTCGACGCGAAGCGCAGGGCGGCTCGGGAGGCCAAGCGGGCGTATCGCTACGATCGCGCCGCGCTCTCGCTTTCGGACGACGAGGTGGCGGCCAAGCTGGCCGCCGGCGTGCCGTCCGTCATCCGTTTCCGGACGCCGGAGGGGCCGATCACCATCATCGACGAGGTGCTGGGGGAGGCCACCCTTCCCGAGGGCGAGGTCGACGACTTCGTGATCCGGAAGGCCGACGGCTTTCCGACCTATCACTTCGCGGTGGTGGTCGACGATGCTCTGATGGAGGTCTCGCACGTCCTCCGCGCCCAGGAGCACTTCAACAACACCGCGAAGCACATGATGCTGCAGGACGCCCTCGGATTCGAGCGACCGGTCTACGGACACCTTTCGCTGATCTTCAATCCCGACGGGTCGAAGATGAGCAAGCGGGACAAGGACAAGACCCTGCGGGCCGTGGTGCGGGAGCGGGGGATCGATGGCCCGCCGGCCGACGCTTCGGGGACGCCGATCGTGCCCGTGGAGTCGTGGACGGCATGGATGGGGGACAAGACCGTCCAGCTCGAGCTCGCTTCACTCGAAGCGGCCGCGGCGGCGCTCGGCGTTCCGCTTCCGGAGATCAACGTCGCGGACTTCCGGCGGTCGGGCTACCTGCCCGAGGTGCTCTGCAACTTCCTCGCGCTCAACGGCTGGAGCGCCGGCGACGATCTCGAGAAGTTCGACCTTGAGTTCCTCGCGCAGCGCTTCGGTCTCGACCGCGTGCAGAAGACGCCCGCGAAGTTCGATCGGGACAAGCTGCTCGCCTTCAACCTCGATGCGATCCAGGCGATGGGTGCGGACGCCTTCCACGACCGCGCCCGGGCCCACGCGGAGGTGTTCCATCCGATGTTCCTGGAACGCCTCGACGCCGCGCAGTTCAGGGTGCTCTGCGACGCGAGTCACGAGCGGAGCAAGACCCTCGACGAACCGTTCCGGACCAACCGGTTCCTCATCGCGGCCGACGACGAGATCGAATGGGTGATCGGCAAGCCGGTCAGGAAGGCCATGTTCAAGGGCGACCCCACGGGACGCTCGCTCCTGGAGTCGGTCGTCCCGACGCTGGAGGGGCTGGAAGCCTTCGACGCCGCGACCCTCGAATCCGCGATCACCGCGTTCGCCGATGAGCATGCCGGCGGCAACCTCGGCCGGATCGCCCAGCCGCTCCGGATCGCGGTGAGCGGCGGGCCGGTGAGTCCGCCCATCTTCGACACCCTCGCGATTCTCGGCCGCGACGCGGTTCTCGCGAGGATTCGCGGCTGCCTCGCCGCCCTGCCCGCCGAGGCGTGATCCGGATCTTCAGTACTCGCCCTTCGTGCCGGTGACTTCGACGGAGTCGACGACGGAGCGGTCGTCGTAGCGCTGGATCTCGACCGTGTAGTCCGGTTGCGACCAGTCGCCGCTGATCGCGTATTCGACGCCCGCCTCGAAGGTCGTGGTGACCGTGGTGGTGGTCTTCCATTCGGCGTTCGTCATCGCCAGCATCTGCTGGGTCTGGCGCCCCGCCTGCTGGAGGGACTGGAGGGACACCGGGCCGAGTTCGAGGGTCAGGGTCCGCTCTCCGGCGAGCACCGCGAGGTCGATCTGGCTGTTCACCTCGTAGCCGTCGACCGCCCGGACCGTCGCGAGGATGCCGGACCAGAACGGATTGGCGCGAAGCGTCGCGGTCTCGGAGGCCGGTCGATCGGCGCCGGGGTATCCGCGGACGGGGCCGCACCCGGTGCAGAGCACGAGGAGGATTCCGGCGGTCGCGGCGAGGGCCGTTCTTCCGCGGGTCGTTGGCTGGGTCATCGGCGTTCTCCGGATGGTTCGGGGTCGGTGGGGCAGCGTACCTGCCCCGCGGGCCGGGGTCCTCGAGCAAGGTCGGGAATTTCTCCGTCACGAGTCGGATGATGACCGATTAATGAACCGTTCGGCGATTCCGCCGTTCCACCCGTCGCCCCGCACCAGGAGCCAGTCCATGTCCCTCGAACACCGGATCGATCGTCTCGAAGCCTCCAATCGCCGATATCGCAATCTCCTCGTGGTCGGCGCGGTGATCGCGGCGGGATCGCTCGCGCTCGCGATGCGCCAGCCTGCGCCGCGCGATCCGTTCGTGTCGCTCCAGATCGGCAACGGCGGCCAGTACATGTACGGGCTCACGATGAGCGGTCAGCTCTACCAGATGGATCGGACGACCGCGGTCGGAACCGGGGTCGCGCCGCGTCGATGGTTCAAGGTCGGCGATCGCTGAAGCCGAAGCGTTCAGTCCGCAGGCCACTCCACCGATTCGAGCACCTCGAAGACGGCGAGGAAGTCGTCCCGGCTCGGTGTCTCGCCGGCGGGCGTCGGCTCGGGCGTGTCCTCGACGCGATTCGCGACGAGGGGATTGACGCCGAGGGCGTGGATCAGGCGAACCATGTCGACCTGGCTCGAACGGTCGAACGCTCCCTCCACGAACGGCTGGTTCAGGAGCGATCCTCGCCACTGGTAGCGGATGGTCTGGAGGTTCGCTTCCGCCCAGTGTCCCGTCGAGGGGCCGTGGAAGGGGCCGGTCACGAACCGCATCGCGTTCGGACCGATCACGCGGGCAGCCTGAACACGTTCTTGTTGCGATCGACCCGGGCGTTCAAGGCCGCCTCGGGGATGCGCTCCTCGTCGAGGCGGACGTAGACCTGGCCGTAAGGCGGCCCGCTGCCGGTGTAGGGCCCGATGTGGTCCGCCTCGAAGCGATCCGGGCAGTCGGCGTCCGGGTCCACCAGCGGTTCGAGGAGTTCGTCGAACCGCCGGATGTTCGCGGCGTGGATCTCGAGATGGGAGTCGGGAATCGGATCGACGCCCAGCGCCAGGGCGAGCCTCCGGGCGCGGCGAGTCGCCGAGACGTCGATGCGTTCCGTGTTCGAAAGGGTCTGGAAGATCAGGAACTTGAAGAACTCGTACCAGATCCATTCGTGTCGCTGGAGTGGCTCGGTGGAGAACGGGACGGGCTCGCCGGAGACCAGTCGCCACGAGAAGTGTCGTGAGTAGCCCTGGAACATCCGGTGACGGGCGTCCGACTGCTTGAACACCTCGATCTCACCCACCACCGGGACCTTGAAGGCGAAGAGTCGCCGCTTGAACGCGTGGATGCTCTTCGCGAGTTCGATCATCTCCTCGAGATCGCAGTCGTCGCGGATGACGATGGCGAGATCGATGTCGCTGTAGCCGGGTTCGTGCTCGCGGCGGGCGAACGATCCCTTCAGCAGCACGGACGAGACGCAGCGATGCTCGCGCATCCGGGCGACGAACCGGCGGAGCACGAGGTCGTAGAACGCGTGGTAGGCGTGCGAGAAGCCGGGGAGCCTCCCCGTGGTCGTCACGACCCCGACCAGTCGGCGAATCATGGGATCCATCATCGCGAGGATCCATCCGAAGAGGCGGGTCGAAGGTCGTTCCGATGGATGTCCAAGAGCTCGCCGGGCGGTCCGTCGGCCCGGATGCGACCGTGGTCGATGAGGATCGCGCGGTCGCAGAGTCGTTCCAGCATGTCGAGTTCGTGGCTGACGAACACGATGGACCGCCCCGACCGGGCGATGCCCCGCATCGCGTCGAGGCACTTCTGGCGGAATCCGGCGTCTCCCACCGCGAGCACCTCGTCGACCAGCATGATCTCGGCGTCGAGATGGGCCGCGACGGAGAAGGCGAGCCGCGCGGCCATGCCGCTCGAATAACGCTTCACCGGGGTGTCGATGGCATCCGCGATCTCCGCGAATTCGATGATCCGGTCGAGTCGAACGGCGATCTCCCGCTGCGACATCCCGAGGATCGCGCCGCTGAGAAAGACGTTCTCCCGACCGGTGAGTTCGTAGTGGAATCCGGCCGAGACCTCGAGCATCGCGCCGATGCGGCCTCGGACGGTCGCCGTGCCCCGGGTGGGGGGCGTGATCCGGGCGAGGATCTTGAGAAGCACGCTCTTCCCCGCCCCGTTCTCCCCGATCACGCCGAGCGTCTCCCCGGCACGCAGGTCGAAGGAGACGTCCTCCAGCGCCCAGAAGGTCTCCGCGCCGTCCCCGGCCCCCTCCCGGTTCGACGGACTCCACGCCCTGCGG
>MDTG01301024.1_pt1 | contig 15200 bp, 14 predicted proteins | sample 811421 | NCBI WGS metagenome assembly MDTG01 (sample SAMN05326645, study PRJNA326480) | marine metagenome | isolation source: seawater | place: Pacific Ocean: South East | collected 2011
ATCGCATTTAATATCGATTTACGCCGTTGGCCAGATGCATCGACCAAGACGGTACGATTAGCTTATAAATTGGATATTAATGAGTTTAGAGGTAATCAATCACTTCAACTATTGATTGATCATATTGAAGCTCATTAAGCTCTCCTAAAAGCCGCCAACGATTAGGAGCTCGTAATTTCGGGCTCCACTCCGTACCTTCTGCTGCGTTGTTTTTTATTCGTACTAAACTTACCTCCGTGTTCAGCGACAAGTTCATTACTTTGGGTATAAGGCCTATAACCATATGTAAAAAATGGAACTTTTTTGAGTAAATAAATTGGTCTGACCAATTTGGTTGTTGTTTTAGTTAGTGATGTAACTTCAATACTCGATACAAGTTCTGTTCTACACTTTGACACGATTTTTGTCTGGCACTTGTGTTTGATTTGTGTTAGTTTTCTGGTCAATCTAAAATTGGTAATACCAATTGACTGTAAGAAGAAGAATGACAATTATGGCTTATCAAAGGATTCGTCAGCCAAAACTCTCTGATGTGATTGAACAAGAATTGGAAAGGTTGATTGTGGAGGGAACATTGTCTCCTGGTCAGCAACTGCCTCCAGAGCGTGAGTTAGCAAAGCAATTTGATGTATCTCGCCCTTCGGTTAGGGAAGCGATTCAGCGTTTAGAAGCGAAAAAGCTTCTCAATCGTCGTCAGGGGGGAGGAACCTTTGTTAGTGAGAATATTTGGACGAGTTTTTCTGATCCTCTCCTCAATTTGTTGTCTAGTCATTCTGAAACGCAGCTTGATTTACTTGAAACGCGTCATGCGATGGAAGGTATAGCAGCGTACTTTGCAGCAGTTCGTGGTACCAAAGAGGATTTTGCTCGCATTGAGGCTTGTTTGGCAAATATTAGTCGAGAACAAACCAAAAAAAATGTAGAGGCTGAAGCTGCATCAGTAATGCAGTTCCTCGTTGCGCTCACAGAGGCTGCGCACAATGTCGTATTACTTCATATTGTGCGAAGTCTTGCGCCATTACTTGAGCAAAATGTCTTACAGAATTTAAAGCTCTTACATCGCCGCGACGAAGTTGTGGAGAAAGTAAGTAAACACAGAGCTAATATCGTGGATGCGATTGTTTCAGGTCAACCTGAAAAAGCACGTGAGATGTCTCATTCACATTTAGCCTATATCGAAGAAACATTGTTGGATTTGACTCGTGAAGAATCTCGTCGAGAGCGTTCTTTACGCCGAATTCAACAGGGTAGTGACTCGGAATAAATGACGACGTCATTACTTTAAAATAAGTAGATCCAACCAATAGAAGGATAGATCGCCATGTCTGATATGAAGCATGACGTAGATGCACTGGAAACTCAAGAATGGTTACAAGCACTTGAGTCAGTTGTTCGTGAAGAAGGTGTAGAACGTGCTCAGTTCTTATTAGAGCAAGTTCTAGACAAAGCACGTTTAGACGGTGTTGATATGCCAACGGGTATTACAACCAACTACATCAACACGATCCCTGCAGATCAAGAACCTGCTTACCCAGGTGACACGACACTTGAGCGCCGCATCCGCTCAATCATTCGCTGGAACGCGATTATGATCGTTCTGCGCGCGTCGAAAAAAGATCTGGACTTAGGCGGTCATATGGCGTCTTATCAGTCATCAGCATCCTTTTATGAGACCTGTTTTAACCACTTCTTCCGTGCGCCAAATGAGCAGGACGGTGGTGACTTGGTTTATTATCAGGGACACATCTCTCCTGGTATTTATGCGCGTGCTTTTGTTGAAGGCCGCCTAACTGAAGACCAACTGGATAATTTCCGTCAAGAAGTCGATGGTAAAGGTCTTCCCTCATACCCTCACCCTAAATTGATGCCTGAATTCTGGCAATTCCCAACGGTATCAATGGGTCTTGGTCCAATCTCTGCGATCTATCAAGCTCGTTTCTTGAAGTATTTAGATGGGCGTGGCCTGAAAGATACTTCTCAACAACGAGTATATGCGTTCCTCGGTGATGGTGAGATGGACGAACCTGAATCACGTGGTGCTATCTCTTTTGCTGCTCGAGAGAAGCTAGACAACTTGTGCTTCCTAATTAACTGTAACTTACAGCGCCTAGATGGCCCGGTTATGGGTAATGGTAAGATCATCCAAGAGTTGGAAGGTCTATTCAAAGGTGCTGGCTGGAACGTTGTTAAGGTTATCTGGGGCAACAACTGGGATTCTCTGTTGGCGAAAGATACAACAGGCAAGCTTCTTCAGCTAATGAATGAAACTATCGATGGCGATTATCAGACATTCAAAGCAAAAGACGGTGCGTATGTGCGTGAGCACTTCTTTGGTAAATACCCTGAAACAGCAGCACTTGTTGCAGATATGACAGATGCTGAGATTTTCGCACTGAAACGTGGTGGTCACGAGTCGTCGAAACTTTATGCTGCATACAAAAATGCAGAAGAGACGAAAGGCCGTCCAACAGTCATCCTAGCGAAAACCGTAAAAGGTTACGGCATGGGTGAAGCTGCTGAAGGTAAAAATATTGCGCACCAAGTGAAGAAGATGGATATGACCCACGTTCTTCAATTACGTGATCGTCTTGGCTTGCAGGAACTTCTTACTGATGATGCAGTGAAAGAACTTCGCTATCTGAAATTAGAAGAAGGCTCAGCAGAGTTTGAGTACCTTCACGCGCGTAGAAAAGCGCTTAAAGGTTACACACCACAACGCTCACCTAAATTTAGCCAAGATCTCGCAATCCCAGAGCTAGAGGAATTTACACCGCTACTGAATGAACAAAAGCGTGAAATTTCTACCACGATGGCATACGTTCGTACTTTGAATATTCTTCTTAAGAATAAAGGTATAGGTAAAAATGTAGTGCCAATTATTTGTGATGAAGCACGTACATTTGGTATGGAAGGCCTATTCCGTCAAATTGGTATCTATAACCCGCACGGCCAGGAATACACTCCTGAGGATCGTGGTGTTGTTTCGTACTACAAAGAAGATACGTCTGGACAAGTACTTCAAGAAGGTATCAATGAGCTTGGCTCAATGGCATCTTGGGTTGCAGCTGCAACATCGTACTCGACCAACGATTTGCCTATGATCCCATTCTACATTTATTACTCCATGTTTGGTTTCCAACGTGTTGGTGATATGGCTTGGATGGCGGGGGATCAACAAGCTCGTGGTTTCTTACTGGGTGCAACCGCAGGCCGTACGACACTAAACGGTGAAGGACTCCAGCATGAAGACGGTCACTCACACATCATGGCTGGTACTATTCCTAACTGTATTTCGTATGACCCAACATTTGCTTACGAAGTGGCGGTAATAATGCAAGATGGTATTCGTCGGATGTACGGTGAGAATCAAGAAAATGTATTCTACTACCTGACATTGATGAATGAAAACTATGCGATGCCATCTATGCCTGAAGGTGCAGAAGAAGGTATTCGTAAAGGTATTTATAAACTTGAGAGCCATTCTGGAAAACGTGGTAAAGGCAAAGTTCAATTGATGAGCTCTGGAACCATCATGAATGAAGTTCGTAAAGCGGCACAAATCTTAAGTGAAGAATACGGCATCGCTTCTGATGTCTACTCTGTTACTTCATTTAATGAAATTACTCGCGATGGACAGGCAGCAGAGCGCTTTAACATGCTACATCCAGAAGCTAAGGCTCAAGTTCCTTATATTACGAAGTTGATGGGTAAAGAACCCGCGATTGCAGCGACAGACTACATGAAGAATTATGCAGATCAGGTTCGTGCATTTATGCCATCTGAGTCTTATAAAGTTCTTGGTACTGACGGCTTTGGTCGTTCAGATAGTCGTGAGAATTTGCGTCGTCACTTCGAAGTTAATGCAGGCTACGTTGTTGTTGCAGCTCTAACTGAACTTGAAAAGCTTGGAAAGGTTGATAAATCAGTGATTTCTGAAGCTATCAAAAAGTTCGACATTGACACTGAGAAAACTAACCCGCTGTACGCTTAATAAATAAGGTAGAAAAGAAATGGCAATCGAAATTAATGTACCAGACATTGGTGCGGATGAGGTTGAAGTTACTGAAATTCTTGTAAGCGTTGGCGACAAGGTTGAGGAAGAACAGTCTTTAATTACTGTTGAGGGCGATAAAGCTTCTATGGAAGTACCCGCATCGACAGCAGGTATCGTAAAAGAGATCAAGATTACAGAAGGGGATCAGGTTTCAACTGGGTCTCTAATCATGATTTTCGAAGCTGAGGGTGCAGCCGCTGCTGCACCTGCTCCAGCCGAAGCGACAATTGCTCCAGCAGCAACGGCATCAGAACTTAAAGAAGTACATGTGCCAGACATCGGTGGCGATGAAGTTGAAGTGACTGAAATCATGGTTGCGATCGGTGATAGTATCGATGAAGATCAATCATTGATCACCGTTGAAGGTGACAAAGCTTCAATGGAAGTACCTGCTCCTTTTGCTGGAACACTGAAAGAAATTAAAGTTGCCGCGGGCGACAAAGTGTCCACGGGTTCTCTGATTATGGTCTTTGAAACAGCAGGTTCTGGTGAAGCTGTTGCTTCAACTGCAGAGACGGTTGCTGCACCTGCAGCGGCTTCTCAACCTGCGGTAGCTTCTGAAAAAGAAGTTAATGTTCCAGATATCGGTGGAGACGAAGTTGAAGTCACTGAAATCATGGTTGCAGTGGGCGATACTGTTGATGAAGAGCAGTCGTTAATCACTGTCGAAGGTGACAAAGCATCGATGGAAGTTCCAGCACCTTTCGCTGGTACTGTTAAGGAAATTAAGATCGCTACAGGCGATAAAGTTTCAACTGGCTCTCTTATTATGGTGTTCGAAGTTGCTGGTGCTGCACCTGCACCTGTCGCGGCACCAAAACAAGCGTCTGCTGAAGCTCCTGCTCCTAAGTCAGCGCCTGTAGCCTCAGCGGCTGCAGCGCCAGCAGCTACGGGTGACTTCCAAGAAAACAGTGAGTACTCCCACGCTTCACCAGTTGTACGTCGTTTGGCTCGTGAGTTCGGTGTCAATCTTGCTAAAGTCAAAGGTACTGGTCGTAAGAGTCGTATCCTAAAAGAAGATGTTCAAGCTTATGTGAAAGAAGCGCTTAAGCGTCTTGAATCTGGTACTGCCGCTTCTGGTAGCGGAGACGGATCAGCGTTAGGGCTCTTACCTTGGCCAAAAGTAGACTTCAGTAAATTTGGTGAAACTGAGGTTCAAGCTCTATCACGCATTAAGAAAATCTCTGGCGCAAATCTACATCGAAACTGGGTGATGATTCCGCATGTGACTCAGTGGGACAATGCTGACATCACAGAGCTAGAGGCTTTCCGTAAAGAGCAAAACGCTATCGAGGCGAAGAAAGACTCTGGAATGAAGATAACACCATTGGTGTTTATTATGAAAGCCGCGGCTAAAGCACTTGAAGCCTTCCCAGCTTTCAACTCTTCTTTGTCTGATGACGGAGAGAGCCTCATCCTGAAAAAATATGTCAATATTGGTATCGCTGTTGATACACCTAATGGTTTAGTTGTACCAGTATTTAAGGATGTCAACAAGAAAGGTATTTACGAGCTTTCTGAAGAACTTATGGTTGTTTCGAAAAAAGCGCGTGCAGGAAAACTGACAGCTGCAGATATGCAAGGTGGCTGCTTTACCATTTCAAGTTTGGGTGGCATTGGTGGCACTGCATTCACTCCAATCGTGAATGCACCAGAGGTCGGTATTCTTGGCGTATCTAAGTCTGAAATGAAACCAGTATGGAACGGTAAAGAATTTGAGCCTCGTTTACAGTTGCCTCTTTCTTTATCGTACGATCACCGCGTGATTGATGGTGCAGAAGGCGCACGCTTCATTACTTATTTAAATGCGGCACTATCTGATATCCGTCGTCTAGTTCTTTAATTAATGGTTAGGGGAGGGAGCCCCTCCCCTAAGTCGAATAATTGGTCGATGAGTCGTTGATAGAAAATATACTGAACAGTGTTCTGTCAATGAATTGTCGGTTAGCTCACAGGTCAAATGGATTTACTTTTCACACCATTTACATCTCTGTAAACTGGATGTGGTCTGAAAATAAATGTTTAGAAAAAACGGACTGATTTTTAAAAAAAATCAACCCCACTCAGCCTGTTAGGGATAATGACTACAAGAGGTCGAAATGAGCAAAGAAATTAAAGCCCAAGTAGTAGTACTTGGTTCGGGGCCTGCTGGTTACTCTGCCGCCTTCCGTTGTGCAGACTTAGGTCTAGAAACTGTTATTGTTGAACGTTATACCACATTGGGCGGTGTATGTTTAAATGTGGGTTGTATCCCATCAAAAGCTTTATTGCACGTATCTAAAGTTATCGAAGAAGCGAAAGCGCTTTCAGCACACGGTATCGAGTTTGGTACGCCGAAGATGGACCTTGATAAGGTACGTAGCTGGAAAGAGAAAGTGGTTAGTCAACTTACAGGTGGACTTGGCGGCATGTCGAAAATGCGTAAAGTCACCGTAGTTAATGGCTATGGTAAATTTACCAGCCCTAATTCGATGGAAGTTGAAGGTGATGACGGTAAAACGGTTGTTAACTTTGATAACGCGATTGTGGCTGCAGGTTCACGTCCAATTCAATTGCCATTTATTCCACATGAAGACCCACGTATTTGGGACTCAACAGATGCATTGGAACTGAAAGAAGTTCCAGGAAAGCTTCTTATCATGGGTGGCGGCATTATCGGCCTAGAAATGGGAACAGTATACCATTCATTGGGTTCACAAATTGATGTTGTTGAAATGTTTGATCAGGTAATCCCTGCTGCAGATAAAGACATTGTCAAAGTTTTCACAAAGCACATTAAGAACAAGTTTAACTTAATGCTTGAAACTAAGGTGACAGCTGTTGAAGCTAAAGATGATGGCATCTATGTTTCAATGGAAGGCAAGAAAGCACCTGCTGAACCTGAACGCTATGATGCAGTTTTAGTTGCCATTGGTCGTGTACCAAACGGACTAAACTTAGACGCAGCCAAAGCGGGTTTGGAAGTTGATGAGCGTGGTTTCATCAATGTTGATAAGCAAATGCGCACCAATGTTCCTCATATCTTCGCAGTCGGTGATATTGTAGGTCAACCCATGCTTGCACACAAAGGTGTGCACGAAGCTCATGTGGCGGCTGAGGTTATTGCGGGTAAGAAGCATTACTTTGACCCTAAAGTTATTCCTTCAATCGCTTATACTGAACCTGAAGTTGCTTGGGTTGGTAAGACTGAGAAAGAAGCGAAGGCTGAAGGGATCAATTACGAAACAGCAACCTTCCCTTGGGCAGCATCAGGGCGTGCAATTGCATCTGACTGCTCTGATGGTTTGACAAAGCTCATCTTTGATAAAGATACGCATCGTATTATTGGCGGAGCGATCGTTGGTACCAATGGTGGTGAGCTGCTAGGTGAGATTGGTCTTGCTATTGAAATGGGTTGTGATGCAGAAGATGTTGCATTAACTATTCATGCTCATCCAACATTACACGAATCAGTGGGTCTTGCTGCAGAAGTCTTTGAAGGCACGATCACAGACTTACCAAACCCGAAAGCGAAGAAAAAGAAATAATCTTTTTGATTTAAAACCGCAGATATCTGCGGTTTTTTTACATAATAAAAAAGCCTGCTCACTGAGCAGGCTTTTATTCGTTCTAATCGAGCTTAGCTATGATTATAGATACAAAGCATATCAAGGTAGCTTTCTGTAAGCTTCTTCATCTCTGCTTCGTTTTGAGTACGATTAGTTTGAATGAATAAAGAGTAGAAAATACCGTGGAACAATGTTGCTAGTTGCTCTGGATCGTGCTCTTTACAAACTTCTTCACGTTCTATTGCTTTAATAAACATGTTTTGTACCAATAGCTGGTTGGTACGATTCGTTGTCACAAATAGAGGCCAAACTTCGTCACGCGTTGATGCGCTCCATTCAAACCATACTTTTAGCCAGTGACAATCTTTAATTACTAGTTCTATCATTGCAGATGTTAGATTAGTTAGATTGTCTTTAGCATGTAGATCTAAATCTATGTTGTCAGAAAGAAAGTTAGAAAATTGACGAACAACATAATTTAGAACATCGTCAACCAAGTCTTCACGAGTTGGGAAGTAGTTAAACACAGTAGCGACTGAGACCTGCGCTATTTCAGCGATGTCGGCGTGACCCCCACGTCCAATGCCGCGACGAGCGAATACTTCCAACGCGATTTCCATTAGCTGTTGCTTTCTTTTTTGAGGAGAGAGACGCGTACGCGTTCTTTTAGTTATAGAATCCATAGTAAATTTCCTTGCCAAATGAGTTGATTATAATTAGTAAGAGGTGTGCCATATTTTTGGCTTTTACCTCGTTTTTGGGTTTTTACCCTATTTATTTTTTTATAATTTGCTGACTCACCATGAGTGTAATGGTGCATATGAAGAAGGTCAATGCTTTCAGCTTATTTTATAATCACTTTTATTAATATCGTGCGAGGGATCAATAAGATGAAAGCTGTTATTTGGCAATTATGTTAAGCAGGTGTTTTTTCTTGAGCAAAATACAGTGCTAAACTAGCCAAACAGAAGAAAACTGACCCATCCTTTTCAGTGCTAACGCGAGAAAAAAATGAAACATAGAGTAGAAGTGATGATTTCTGAACAAGAAGTCTCAGACCGAGTGAATGAATTAGGCAAACAAATCGAAGAGTACTATCAAGGTAGTGATAACTTAGTATTGGTTGGCTTATTACGTGGTTCATTTGTTTTCATGGCGGATCTCGCTAGAAAGATCAATTTGACTCATCAAGTTGATTTTATGACAGCTTCTAGTTACGGAAACGCAATGGAAAGTTCAAGAGATGTTCGTATCCTCAAAGATCTTGATGATGATATTAAGGGTAAAGATGTGTTGTTGGTTGAAGACATCATTGATACCGGAAATACATTGAATAAAGTTAAAGAAATTCTGAGTTTACGAGAGCCAAATTCCATTCAAATTTGTACCTTACTTGATAAGCCATCTCGCAGGGAAGTGGATGTAGATGTTAAATGGATCGGATTTGAAATCCCCGATGAGTTTGTGGTTGGTGTTGGTATAGATTATGCCCAAAAGTACCGCCACTTACCTTTTATTGGTAAGGTCATACCCGAGTAGTGGAGTTAAACCTCACTCTTTTTATCAAAGACGTGAGGTTTACTTTCATGTATTACTTACAAAGCAGCTTATATTCTGAATTTAAAACAGTACTTAAGGCTTTTTGATATGAGCTTTCCACACTTTCTTTCGAACTCGACCTGACACCGAGATCTTGTAGTTTGCCATCACCTATACCATAAATAACACCGTGAATTTCAATATCTTGTCCACGTTCCCAAGCTCCCTGCATTATGGTCGAATTTGCAAGGTTGTAGACTTGTTCAACAACGTTTAACTCACCAAGCTTATCGGCACGTGTATTCTCTGGAAGCTTATCCAGATAATCTTTATGTTTCAAATACAGGTCGCGTATGTGAAGTAGCCAGTTATTTATAAGGCCTAGTTGCGGATTATCTATCGATGCTTTAACGCCGCCACAACCGTAGTGCCCACAAATAATGACATGTTTTACCTTGAGAACATCCACCGCATATTGGACAACAGATAGGCAATTCAAATCCGTATGTATTACTTGGTTAGCAACATTTCGATGAACAAATAGTTCTCCGGAATAGAGCCCTGTCAATCGTTCAGCAGGCACTCGGCTATCGGAGCAGCCTATCCATAAAAAGTCAGGACTTTGTCCTTCAGCAAGCTTAGCGAAGTATTCCGGGTTGTCATCTTTTATAGACTTCGACCATTGTGAGTTGTTCTCAAATAATTTCTTAATCTCTGGCATCTTAATCTAACCCTTAGAAGTGCTTTGAAACTGCTCATAATGCTACCATTATATCGACAAGATTTTGAGCCTAGTTGTACTCATCTGACGTGTCACACTGAGATATTATCATTCACTATTCAAGTAAAGGTTGTTTTCACTCACCGTCATTGAGAATGTCGCCACTCAGAGATAGACTGTGAAGCTATAAATAAATTTAGTTAGCGATGTACTCAGCATGCATGCATTAGAGATTGAACATTTGCGCAAGACTTACTCTGGAGGCTTTGAAGCTCTAAAAGGAGTGAGTTTAAAGGTTATGGAAGGCGATTTTTATGCTTTGCTTGGGCCTAATGGTGCAGGTAAATCGACCACAATCGGTGTGATTTCCTCGCTCGTCAATAAAACATCTGGAAAGGTTCGTGTTTTTGGTTTTGATATCGATACCGACCTTGAACTAGCAAAGCAAAATTTAGGCCTAGTACCCCAAGAATTTAACTTCAATCCTTTTGAGACAGTAGAACAAATTGTTATGCAGCAGGCGGGCTATTACGGAGTAAAGAGACATATTGCTCGTGAGAGAGCAAAAAAGTACCTTACCAAGCTTGAACTGTGGGATAAAAGATCAGAGCGCTCACGCCACTTGTCGGGTGGAATGAAGCGTCGGCTTATGATTGCGCGCGCTTTGATGCATGAACCTAAGCTACTTATCTTAGATGAGCCAACGGCTGGAGTTGATATTGAGCTTAGACGCTCGATGTGGCAGTTTCTTAGAGAGATAAATGAGGTAGAGGGAATAACGATTATTTTGACAACGCATTACCTCGAGGAAGCAGAGATGCTTTGCCGACATATTGGTATTATAAACAAAGGTGAACTGATCGAAGACACGACAATGAGGAATTTACTTGCCCAACTGGATGTTGAAACATTCATTTTAGATGTAGAGTGTCAGCGTCTTGATAAGCCACTTGAGGGAGTAAAACGTCAAGTATTTAACAATGGTTCTCTTGAAATTGAAATGGATAAGAGTCAAGGCTTAAATGGCGTCTTTCATCAACTTACGCAACAGGGAATCACGGTACTTTCAATGCGCAATAAAGCGAATCGGTTGGAAGAACTATTTGTCAAAATTGTTCAAGATGAGGCTTCTTAGAAAACCATGCATCAACTTTATTGGACGGCATTCACAAGCTTACTAACCAAGGAAATTTCTCGTTTCAGTCGAATTTGGGTTCAAACCTTGGTGCCTCCTGCAATTACAATGACTCTCTATTTTGTCATATTTGGGCACCTGATTGGCTCTCGAATCGGTGAAATGGGTGGTTTTAGCTATATGGAGTATATTGTTCCTGGTCTGATTATGATGTCCGTGATCACCAATTCATATTCAAACGTTGCTTCTTCCTTTTTTAGCTCAAAATTTCAGAAAAGTATCGAGGAAGTTTTGGTCGCTCCTATTCCCAATTACATTATTATTTTAGGGTTCGTAATGGGAGGTGTGGTGCGAGGGCTTCTGGTTGGTATTATTGTTACTGGGGTGTCGCTGTTTTTTGTTGATTTGAGTATTTATCACTGGGGAATATTGCTGATTACAGTGCTCATGACGTCGATTGTGTTTGCTCTGGGCGGTTTAATTAATGCTGTATATGCACGAACGTTTGATGATATTTCAATTATTCCTACCTTTGTTCTCACACCTTTGACTTATTTGGGTGGAGTTTTTTACTCGGTAAGTTTGTTATCAGAATTCTGGCAAGGTGTGTCTAAGATCAACCCGATCATCTATATGGTCAATGCTTTTCGCTATGGTTTTCTTGGTGTTTCAGATGTCAGTATTGGCGTATCGTTTAGTGTTTTGGGCGGTTTCGTTGTGGTTCTCTACGCAATTGCACATTACTTGATCAAAGCAGGTATTGGTTTGCGTTCGTGATATCCCCAAGTAACCTCAAGATGCTAGGTGTAGCGAAAATGGCTTAATTTACAGGCAAGACCACTCCCCCTTTGGGAGTATTCCACAGCACCGATTTCATCGCCAAACCACTTGGTAAGAGCCAACCATTCCGCTGCGTTATTTTCCTTTTCGAGTTGCGTGGGTTTAAAGGGGAGAAGTCTCCCCCTTTATGAGTTATTCAACGTCAGAATTTTCTTCATCTAATTTTGGTTCGGGGCTGAGATCTACGACCTGATTATCAATCAACCTCACTTTGCCAAGAAATGCAGACATTAATATGACAATTTGCGTTGTATTCTCATCAATAGCCATGAGTGTACGTGCGTCTCTGATAAATATTTCATCCGATTGCAAACCTGCTGCTCGCAATTGGTCAGTGGCGTCTTCAATGACAGAGGCATAGTCATGTCTTCCTCCTCTTACAGCACTGCTAACCCATCGCATAGTGCGCGCCAGAACAGGAGCTCTTTGACGTTCATCAATCGTTAGCAAACCATTCCGAGAGCTCATAGCCAAGCCATCCATTTCTCGAACAGTCGGTACACCGATGACTTCGATGTTCAAAGCCATATCGTCAGTCATTTTCCTAATCACAGCTAACTGTTGAAAGTCTTTTTCACCGAAAAACGCGATATCAGGCTGTACGATATTAAAGAGCTTTGATACCACGGTTGCAACACCACGAAAATGTCCAGGTCGAGAAGCGCCTTCTAATATGCTGGATAAAACCGGTACCTCAACCATAGTGTGGGAGTCGACGCCCTCAGGGTAAATGGTATCAGGGGTTGGAGTAAAGACAGCATTGACGCCCTCTGCGGCTAACTTTTCTAAGTCTTCATCCAAGGTTCTCGGGTAGCTGTTTAGATCATCGCTACGTTCAAATTGCATAGGGTTGACGAAGATGCTTACCACAACGAAGTCTGCTTGCTCTCTGGCTTTTTTTACCAGAGTCAGGTGACCTTCGTGCAAGTTTCCCATCGTTGGGACGAATGCGACTTTTTGGCCTTCCTTTTTGCTTTTTGTGATGAGGTCTCTAATTGGAGTGACTTCAGCGAAAATTTGCATTATATGTTTCCTTAAGCAATGGTATGCGCTTCATCAGGGAAGAGCTGTTTTTCAACCTCTTCCTTATAGAGGGATACGGCTTTTCTCATGTCTCCCGTTTCTGAAAGAAAGTTCTTTGAAAATTTTGGCATGTAGTTGGCCGATATACCGAACATGTCGTGCATTACAAGGATCTGTCCATCCGTCACGTTACCTGCTCCAATTCCGATGACAGGGATATCACACACTTCGGTGATCCTTGCCGCTAGTTCTCTCGGAATACACTCTAAGACAATCATTTGAGCTCCTGCTTCTTGCAAAGCCAGTGCATCTCGAACCATGCGGTCTGCTTTATCTTGCTCTTTGCCTTGGATTTTAAAACCACCAAAGATATTGACTGATTGAGGAGTTAGCCCGAGATGAGCGCAGACAGGAATCGCCCGTTCCGTGAGCATTTTTACTGTATCAATTAGCCAGTCTCCACCTTCGATTTTCACCATGTTGGCACCAGAACGCATCAATTGTGCTGCATTGTTACAAGCTTGCTCAGGTGTAGCAAAGCTCATAAAGGGCATATCTGCTAGCAGTAAGCAGTTGGGGCTTCCTGCTCTAACACAGCGAGTATGGTAAGCAACATCTTCTACGGTAACGGGCAGGGTACTTGTTGCTCCTTGTAGCACCATTCCAAGGGAGTCACCGACCAAAAGAACGGGAATTTCTTGGCTTTCAAAAAGTTGAGCAAAACTGGCATCGTAAGCGGTTAACGTGGCAAATTTTCTGCCTTCTTGCTTCCATTTTACGAGATCATTGATAGAAATTTTAGTCATCATTGTTCCTTTAAGAAGGTTGGCTAAGCTTGCCAAATATGTAGACCATTGAGGGGGACTGCTTTAGTCAGTTCTTTTAGTTTGGTCCCACATGGGAGATATAAGTTAGGCGCTATTTCTAAAAGCGGATAGATCACAAACTCTCTCTCTTTCATTCCATAATGTGGAACCGTCAGGCGTTCTGATTCTATCACTTCTTGAGCGTAAAGTAAGATATCTAGATCTAGGGTTCTTGCTCCCCAGCGTTCCTCTTTTCGAACTCGTCCTTGACCAAGCTCAATGGCTTGAGTTTGATTAAGCAATTCTATTGGAGTAAGAGAAGTTTCTATTTCAATAACAGCATTGATGTAGTCAGGTTGATCCTGTGGACCCATAGGGCTGCTTGAATACAAGGAAGAGGCTCGGATGAATTGAGATTGAGGTAAAGATTTCAAGCTCTCGATGGCGTCGAGAGCTTGTGAAATGGGATCATTAAGATTGCTGCCCACAGCAATAAAAACGGTATTCATTAACTAGCCTTGTTCTTTTTTTTGCGGTAGTTCCTTTTTCGACGATTGTTATGTCCTTCATTATTAAAATCTAAATCTGACACCATCGCTTGACGGACATTACGTCCCGAGTTTTGGAATGTTTCCCACCATTTGGCAAGTTCAAGAGTTTCACCTTGTTCGATTTCTCCCCGCATTTCGAGAAAATCAAAACCGGCGCGGAATTTATTCAGTTCCATCAGTCGGAAAGCTCGCTTTCCGTGGCGACGGGATAAACGTATTTGTAGTTGCCAAATCTCTCGTATTGTTGCGGTGTGGCGCCTTGGTATCGCAATACTGCGGACTTGCTCATCAAGTACGTGATTACTTGCTTCCATTATTGCGTCATACATGGATATTTGTCGTTGTTCGCTGATATGTTTTGCTTTTTCTTGTAATGGATACCAAAGCATAGCGGCAAACATAAATGCTGGGTTAATTCTTTTTCCGTCCTCTAGACGCTGATCGGTCGAATCTAAGACAAGATCAAGCATTTGCTCTGTCATAGAGGAGTAGTCATCAGTGAAGTATTCGGCGATGGTAGGGAACAACTGCTGGAATAGGCCATACTCTCTCATCAAATGATAAGTTTCGAGGCCGTATCCAGATTGGAGCATTTTAAGCGACTCTTCGTAAAGACGTGCTGCAGGGATGTCTTGGAGCAGAAGTGCTAGCCGCTCGATCGGTTCTGCGGTGTCTTCTTCAATATCAAAGTCAAGTTTCACAGCGAAGCGAATGGCTCGGAGCATTCGCACAGGGTCTTCACGGTAACGCGTTTCAGGGTCGCCAATTAAGCGAACCAGTTTGTCTTCTAAGTCCTCTACACCAGACGCGTAGTCATGGATAGAGTAATCACCGATGTTATAGTACATTGCGTTGACAGTGAAGTCTCGGCGCTCAGCGTCTTCATCGATGCTACCATAAACGTTATCACGAAGTAGCATTCCATCTTTAGACTGCTGGGAGACGTTTTTACTTGGTTCTTGGTGATGTCCCCTAAAAGTCGC
>MDTG01025887.1_pt1 | contig 15199 bp, 13 predicted proteins | sample 811421 | NCBI WGS metagenome assembly MDTG01 (sample SAMN05326645, study PRJNA326480) | marine metagenome | isolation source: seawater | place: Pacific Ocean: South East | collected 2011
AAAAGAATAGTTTTAAGCTTATAGCTTTGAACATAGAACTATACAAACGGGTGATTATATGTATGAAAAGAGATTTTATAGGGATTATATGAAGTCTGAGAAATTTATTAATTTTACGGTTTTAGATAAAGAATCAGATTTACATATATCGGCAAAGACTAACCTTGAGAAGGAAGCGACACAGTATCTAGTTAAATATAGAAAAGCTATTAAAGACTATGGAGATAGCGATGAAGAATTTTATAAAAGCTTAGTTCCTATAGACGTTTCTAAAAATGCAGATGATATAGTTAGACATATGGCCATGGTGGCTAAGGATGCTAAGGTAGGTCCCATGGCTGCCGTTGCTGGAGCTATATCCCAATATGTTGGATTGGAACTGTTAAAATACACAGACGAAATAATAATAGAAAATGGTGGAGATATATTTATAAAAACAAATAAAACTAGAAAAATAATGATATATGCTGGAGATTCACCCTTTTCAGAAAGGATTGCACTATCAATAGCTCCTGAAGATACTCCACTGGGCATATGTACTTCAGCCGGCACCCTAGGACATTCACTAAGCTTTGGCAGGGCCGATGCTGTAGTGGTCTTATCAAAGGACACATTATTAGCCGATGCTACGGCTACAGCAATAGGAAATATCATAAAGAAGCCAATGGACATAGATAAGGGTATAGAATATGGAAAAGCAATTAAAGGGATTGAAGGCATTTTAATAATAATAGGTGACAAGATGGGTGCATGGGGGAAGATAGAACTGGTTGAACCGTAAAAATACCGGTATTCAGTTAACTGTTCTCGGTTGTTTAGGTCGATTCTTTTGGGACTGATAGAGATAAAGGATTAAAAAGATTTTATGTAACGCTGTAACGGTCCCAAAAGTATTGACAACAAAGGTTGTAACTGACATATAAGGACTCTAATGAGACTGTAACGATCATCATAAATGTTCATTCTAAATAAAAATGGGAGTGATTTTCATGCTAATTAGAGAGAAATTTAAGAATAAAAATCCACTAATATCCTTTGAAATTTTTCCACCTAAGAAAAACTATCCTGTGGAAACAATATATAATACAATTGATGCATTAAATGATATGAATCCTGATTTCATAAGTGTAACCTATGGGGCGGGTGGGAGTACAAAGGACACAACGGTGGATATTGCGTCATTTATTAAAAATAAATATGACTTATCGGCCTTAGCACATCTTACTTGCCTGACATCTACCAAGGATGAAATAGAGGATACTTTGGATTCGCTTAAGGAAAAAGGAGTTAGAAATATACTAGCACTTAGAGGAGACTATCCTGAAGGGGCTGGACCAGATTATAGTGGACCTAACCATTATAGATACGCTAAGGATTTGATTACCCATATAAAGAAAAGGGATGATTTTTGTGTAGGAGCTGCCTGCTATCCTGAAAAACATCTTGAATGTGATAGTTTAGATAAGGATTTATCCCACTTGAAACAAAAAGTAGATGCTGGAGTAGATTTCCTAATTACTCAATTATTTTTTGATAATGAAACCTTTTATAGGTTCAAGGAAAAGACCGATAAGTTGGGTATAGATGTACCTATCATAGCAGGTATACTTCCGGTCTTAGGAAAGAATCAGGTTGAAAAGATACTTTCGTTAACTGGGTGTACATTGCCTGAAAAGTTTCTAAGAATACTTGAGAAATATGAACATAACCCTGACGCTCTAAGGGAAGCAGGGATTGCCTATGCTACGGATCAAATTATTGACCTTCTTTCCTGGGGAATAGATGGAATCCATGTTTATACAATGAATAGGCCTAAGACAACGAGAAGGATATTGGAAAGCATCAAGACCATAAGGGGCGTATTAACCAATGAAGAGGCATCCTGACTATAACAATATTAATAAAATAAAGATAGATATAAGTATTGATAAGGATGAAGTTTTGCGATACTTGAGATATGGAAGCAAAAAAGCTGACGAAACTACTGATAAAATAATTGATGAATGCATAGAGGAAATATTAGAAATAGCTAGAACAAACTATATATATAATATTTATGAAGTAGATATAGAGAAAGAAGTTATTTCCTTTAAAAATTCGAGGTTTAAGATTGAAGGAAAAGACATATCTAATCATTTACGAAGTTCTAGAAAATGTGCTGTCATGGCAGTAACCTTGGGGAATGAAGTCGACAAGCGGATTAGATACTATAGTAAGGTAGATTTGACCAAGAGTTTGATATTTGATGCTTGTGCCACTACGGCTATTGAAGCATTATGCGACTGGGTTGAAAGTATTATAAAAAAGATTGCTATAGAAGATGGGTATAAAGCTACCTCAAGATACAGTCCAGGGTATGGAGATTTATCAATAGAAATCCAGCCTAGGATTTTGAATCTCTTAGATACTCAGAAACATATAGGACTCACTGCAACGGATACCTGTATATTACTGCCGAGAAAATCTGTAACTGCCTTTATTGGAATTGGTGATAATGTAAAGAGCCAATTAAGGGGCTGCAAGGACTGTTCATTATATCAGAATTGTTTGTTTGCAAAGGAAGGGGATAGCTGTGGGAATTCAAAAACTATTAAATAATAATTTTTTACTCTTTGATGGGGCCATGGGAACAATGCTTCAGAAGGCGGGATTAAAGGGAGGAGAGCTACCAGAGGGATTTAATATTCATTCGCCTGAAGTTGTATACAATATTCATAAAAGATATATTGACGCAGGTGCAGACATAATAACAACAAACACCTTTGGAGCAAATAGATTTAAGCTAAAGGATTCACCATATTCCACTCATGAGGTCATCAGTGAAGCAGTGAAGATAGCTAAAAAAGCTGCTGGTGATAAGATAGTGGCACTGGATATAGGTGCAACTGGAAAAATGATGGAGCCATTTGGCACACTTAGTTTTAACGAAGCTTATGATGTATTTAAGGAACAAGTAATCGCTGGGAAAGAAGCAGGGGCAGATATTATATTGATAGAGACAATTTCTGATCTATATGAAGCGAGAGCCGCTATTTTGGCAGCAAAAGAAAATAGTGATTTACCTGTTTTTTGTACCATGACCTTTCAAGAAAACAAGCGTACACTAATGGCTACAGATCCCATCACAATGGTCCAAGTGTTAGAGGGGCTAGGGGTAGACGTTTTGGGAGTAAATTGTTCCTTGGGGCCAAAACAGCTGAGACCGATAATAGATGAGATACTTAAAGTTGCCACTATACCAGTAATGGTGCAGCCAAATGCAGGACTTCCAATATTAAAGGGTGGGGAGACCGTTTATGATTTAACTGCATCAGAATTTGCCGAGGAAGTAAAAAATATGGCTCAAAATGGAGTTACAGTATTAGGTGGCTGTTGTGGGACGGATCCAACATTCATTAAGGCAGTAAGGGAAAATCTTAAGCCAATTAAGCCTAAGAAGCTGAAAAACAAAAAACTAACCTCAACATGTTCATTTAAGAATACTGTAATACTTGGAGACGAGGTTAAGGTTATTGGTGAAAGGATAAATCCAACTGGAAAGAAAAAGCTCAAGGAGGCACTTAGAAATAATAATATTGACTATATAATATCCGAAGCCATAGCTCAAAAAGAGACGGGCTCAGATATTTTAGATATAAACCTTGGACTTCCTGAAATCGACGAGAAGGAAATGATGAAGAGAGCTATCATGGAGCTCCAGGGGCTAATTGATCTGCCCCTACAGATAGATAGTGTAAAGGCCGATGTCATTGAGGAAGCCGTTAGAATATATAACGGTAAGGCTATTATAAACTCAGTGAATGGTAAGGCTTCAAGTATGGAAAAGATTTTTCCCATTGTCAAGAAGTATGGAGCTTTAGTTATTGGACTTACCTTAGATGAGGATGGATTGCCAAAGACTGCTGAAAAAAGGGTTGAGATAGCCACTAAGATTGTTGAAACTGCTAAGTCCTACGGTATACCAGAAGAGAATATTTTGATCGATTGTCTTGTACTTACGGCATCCGCTGCCCAAGAGGCAGTGATGGAAACCCTTAAGGCTATACCAATGATAAAGGCCAAGTACAATGTGAAAACTGTACTTGGAGCCAGTAATGTATCCTTTGGTCTGCCAAATAGAAGGATTATTAACTCAACATATCTTGCCCTTGCGCTAGGCTATGGACTAGATGCTCCTATAACCGACTCTACATCGGAAATACTCATGGATACCATAAGATCCTTTAAAGTTATAGCCAACCAAGATAAAGAGTGTAAGGAGTATATAGACTTCTACAGTCAAGATACTAAAATAGATAAGCGTCAAAAAGAAAAGATTGAAAAAGATCTAAAACAAATAGTAATAGATGGAATAAAGGAAGAGGCAAAATTAAAGACAAAGGGGCTTTTGGAAACAATAAAACCTATGGAAATTGTAGACTCATATCTTATTCCTGCACTAGATATGGTAGGTGAGAAATATGAAAAGCAAGAAATATTTCTGCCTCAGCTTATAAGAAGTGCGGAGACAGTAAAGATAGCCTTTGAAGTTATAAAGGAAAAGCTATTACTAGATGGAGAAGAAAAGATATCGAAGGGAAGAATCATACTTGCCACTGTAAAGGGTGATATCCATGATATAGGTAAAAACATAGTTAAGATATTATTAGAGAATTATGGATTTGAAGTGATAGACCTTGGAAAGGATGTACCCATAGAGCAGGTAGTGAGTACAGCCAAGGCAGAAAATATAAAACTGGTAGGGCTCAGTGCATTAATGACTACAACAGTTAATAGCATGGAGGAAACGATAAAGGAGCTTAAAAAGAATGGAATCTGCTGCTCTATAATGGTTGGCGGAGCAGTGTTAAATAAGGAATATGCTGAGATGATTGGAGCAGACTATTATGGTAAGGACGCTAGAGAGTCTGTTAATATTGCTAAAGAAGTATTTAATGTTTAATATTAGAATCAAGAATATTCACTGGATGAGTATTCTTGTTTTTTTATATGCAGGAAACTTGCGATTTATATAGAATCTAATAGTTTAAAAATAGATTTGTGACTCTGAATCTGTACCTTCTGCGTTTTTGATGACAGCTGCCAGCCGTTAGCTATTAGACAGATACAAGTAGAATAATAGAATAAAGTAATTCTAGGATAGTATTAAATTTCTTAATCACACATCTATAGATTATTTAACCACTTAAAGGAGCTGTTTCTATGTCTATAACTATTCTTGAAGCCATGAAATTAGATAGTATGAAGAACTTTAGATTAATGGCTGGGGATTGGGGTCTTGATAAGAAAATAGAAAAGATTGGAATATTGGATTATGAGATGGTAGATAAGATCGAGGGGCAGTTTAGCAAAGGAGATTTTGTAATAAGTAGTTTTTTCTTTGCAAGGAATGACAAGAATTTATTAATTGAATCCATTAAGAGTCTCATTGAAGATAGAGTTAGCGGCTTAGGTATTAAGGACATATACTATAAAGATCTTCCTGCTGAGATAATTGAATATGCCAATGAAAAGTCCTTTCCTATATTTATTTTTGACAATACGGTGTACTTTGAAGATATCATAACGGACATCATGGATGCCATTAGAGATAAGGATAATTATGAACTGCTAGAAACAAAAGTTGATATAATTATTAAAAACAATATAAGCAAGACAATGATTAGAGAATTAGCCTTAGAGATAAATAGTTCATTCAAAGAAAGCTTTATTGTAGCCTATTGTAAAGAAAAAAAATATATAAACAATGCAAATATAATTAGATTATTGGAAAGCTTTATGAGAAGTGAGAGCAATAGCATTTATAACTCGGTTTTTAAATACAGGAGTGGAATATTAATAGTTTTTAGTTGTGAAAAACTAGATGAAAAAAGTGAAGTGAGAAATCTCCATAGATTGATTGAGGATATAGGAATTAACAGTGAAAAATATATTATTGGCATAAGCAATAATCACTTTAGTTTGGATGAAATTGCTAAGGGTATTAAAGAAAGCTTTTATGCTGCTGATATCAGTGAAATATCCCATGGAAGCAAAATGTTTTATAGGGACATCGGAATTTATAAGGCTATATTACCATTTATAAACGAAGTGTGGATAAATGAGTTTTATGAAGAAATCATCTTACCACTTAAAAGGTATGACGAAAAATATAATACGCAGATATTAATCACTGCAATAAAATACATTGAAAATGACGGGAATGTAAAAAAAACCTCTGAAGATCTTTTTCAACATGACAATACAGTAAGGTATAGAATCAATAAAATGAAGGAAATTTTAGGCATGGAAAATCTAGATGGAAGCTTTTACGAACAACTCTCAATAGCAATAAAAATTTATAAGGTAATTGAGAGAACCTCATAAAGCATAAATTCAATATCGTATATTTTAACAGCACAGGGTTTAATTAAAATGAAAACCTTGAGCTGTTTTTTTATTGTCTAAGCACTCAAGACCTTATAAGACTGTCCCTGATCTCAACCTTAACCTATACTTAAAAGACCGACTTCAAACGGAACCTCAACCTAACAATTCGTCACCAGACGCCTTTGTATTACGCTACTCACCCAAAAAAATCATTCGACTCTTTTAGAAAATTACAAAAAAACGCCTTTGGCTTATAGAATATCCCAAAGGATAATTGTCTAAAAAAAATGAATATATTAAAAATTAAGAAATGAAAAATGTTTATCACTAAAACTATTAGAGGAGGTAAAAAATGTCTAAAATTAAAATTTTTAATCAGGAAACTATTGAAAAGGTGCTGGATATGAAACAAGTTATTGAAACAGTTGAAAGGGTCTACACCTTAAAATCAGAAGGTAAAACTGAGCTTTTCCCAATGGTGTTTCATGAGTTTGAAAGAGGCGTAGCAGACATGGATATAAAGTCAGGACATATCAAAGATGCGGATATTTTTGGACTTAAGCTTGTTTCTTGGTATGGGGAAAATCCTAAAAAGAACTTACCAGCGCTATTTGGAACAACAATGCTATTTGATAGCAAAACCGGTAGACCATTAGCAATCTTTGATGCTGAGTATATAACTGGTATGAGAACAGGAGCTGCTGGAGCAATCGGAGCAAAGTATTTAGCAAGAAAAGATTCGGAAAACCTATTAATGGTTGGTGCAGGACATCAAGCAATATTCCAAATTACTGCCACATTAATTGCCATGGATAACATAAAGACAGTAAGAATATATGATGCAATGAGCTATGATAATGCATTAGTTTTGAGCGAATCAATTAAAGAAAAGATAACCCAGCAGTTTTTATCTAAGTATAGAGAGGGTTCAGCGATATACAAGGAGCTTCATAAAAAGTTTGATGTGAAATTCGAAGCAGTATCGGATATCAAAGAGGCTGTAGGGTTAAGCGATATAGTTATTTCAGCAACACCCTCCAGAAAGCCTATGATAATGAAGGAATGGGTAAAAAAAGGAACCCATTTCAGCTGTGTGGGAGCTGACATGGAAGGAAAGCAGGAAATAGATGAGAATATCTTCAGCATAGCAAGGGTTTATGTAGATGATATAGGCCAAGCAGTAAATGTAGGAGAAACTGAAATTCCTATAAAAGCAGGTGCAATCACAGAAAAAGATATCATTGCAGAAATTGGTGACGTAATGATAGGAAAAGCAGAAGGAAGAAAGTCTGATGATGACATAACCGTTTATGATTCAACAGGTATTGCACTTCAAGATTTATTAACTTCTAAGTTAGTTTTAGACATTGCTGATAAAAAGGGACTAGGTGTAGAAGTTGACTTATAAGAGTAAAGGGGGAGATATATTATGAAGATTAAAGATTTTGGCGTTGAAATCTGGATGAATCTATATGAGAACAACTGTGAGTATAATCTAGCAGAAACCTGTGTTGAGTCATTAACTGTTGAGGAACTTTTGGACTTCTCAGGAAATAAACAAGAAATTATTGATGAAATATTAAGCATGCAGCTTAATTATGGAGATATAGAAGGGTCTGATAGATTACGAAAGGGAATCTCTGAGATTTATAAGAATATCGATATAGAAAATATTACAATTACCCATGGCGCAATTGGAGCAAATGCATTAACAATTTTTACATTGGTTGAGCCGGGAGACAGGGTTATTTCAGTACTACCTACCTATCAACAACACTACTCTATTCCAGAAGCCTTCGGTGCAGATGTGAAAATTTTAAAGCTAAAACCAGAAAATAACTTCTTACCTGACTTGGATGAGTTAAGATCATATATTAACGATAAAACTAAGCTAATATGTATAAATAACCCAAATAATCCAACGGGAGCATTAATGGATGAGGAGTTCTTAAAGGAAATAGTAGAGATTGCTAAATCCTGTGGTGCCTATGTTCTATGCGACGAGGTTTATAGAGGATTAAGCCATGAAGGCGATAGCTTTACCACTTCAATAGCAGATCTATATGAGAAAGGTGTTAGTAGTGCAAGCATGTCAAAGACATTTTCTTTAGCTGGTCTGCGATTGGGCTGGGTAGTAGGACCAAAGGATTTTATTCAGGAAGTAAATAAGCGCAGAGACTATAATACAATCAGTTGTGGAAAGATTGACGATAGATTAGCTGCTGTCGCAATAGAGAATAAGGAAAAAATATTAAAGAGAAACTTAAAAATAGTTAGAAATAACATTGAGATATTAGACAGATGGGTTGCAAAAGAGCCACTAATAAGCTATGTGAGGCCAAAGGCAGGAACAACAGCCTTTCTAAAATATGATATTGATATGCCTTCTGAGGAATTCTGTGTCAAATTATTGGAAGAAAAGGGTGTCATGCTAGTACCAGGTAAAGCCTTGGATATGGAGGGGTATCTGAGAATTGGATACGCCTATAGTCCTAAGGTGATTGAAGCTGGTTTAGAAAAAATATCAGAGTTTTTAAGAGAAATAAAGAGATAAGTGACTGTTAGGTTTGTATGTTAGGAAGGGCATATGCCCTTCCTAACATATAAATTCCATAGCTATAACTCCATATCAATGAAAGGAGTAATAAGATGTTCACTTACAACGATGTGATAGAAGCATATAAAAGAATTAAAGATAGAATATATATGACTCCATTAGAAAAATCTATATATTTAAGTAATGAAAATACTACCTATTATTTAAAACTTGAGTGTTTGCAGCCTCCTAAAAGTTTTAAGTTAAGGGGAGCACTTAGTAAAATGACAACACTAACAAGTGAAGAAAAGAAAAGAGGTGTTGTTGCTGTATCTTCTGGAAACCATGGTGCTGCAGTTAGTTATGCAGCAAGTCTTTTGGGAATAGATAGTGTATTGATTTTTGTACCAAAGGTAACTCCTAAAAGTAAGATTGATAAAATCAAATATTATGGAGGTAAGGTGAAAATTGTAGGTGATAATTATGATGATGCACATAGAATAGGTATGGAGTATGTAAGTAATAATGACATGACCTATATTGATCCTTACTATGGAGATTCCCTTGTATATGCTGGACAGGGAACTATAGCCCTGGAATTATTAGAACAGAACATGGATATAGATACAATAATGATCCCCATAGGCGGCGGAGGGCTTATTACAGGAATAAGTATAGCTGCTAAAGCAATTAAATCTTCAATCAAAATAATTGGACTACAAACAGAAGCTTGTCCTGCTATGATTAAGTCACTTGAGGATAATATTTTTTATGATGAATTTCCTAGCAATAAATCAATTTGTGAGGCATTAGTTGGTGGTGTTGGTGAATTAGCTTATAAAATGGCAGAGGATTGCATTGATGAAATTATTGAAGTTAAGGAAGCCTTTATTGAACAGGCTGTATCACATATGATAAAAAAAGAGAAGATTGTTGCTGAGCCCTCTAGCTGTATAGGCATTGCAGCCCTTTTGCAGGAGCCTAATAGAATTAAAGGGAGGAATGTTGCATTAGTAGTTACTGGAGGAAATATTGGCGAAGATTTGATGGTTGATCTATTAAGTAAATATTAAACCTTTTTATTATTAAAAAAAGAATATATCTAAAGATAGACTAAAGGAGGGGTTAGTTATAAAGCATAGATTTTTGTCTAAAAGATATTGGAATGATATTTCTACCCCCATGGGAGACAGTGATGGACTTGTAAGAGAATACAAAGATCTTATAAATTTTAGTTTAGGTGATCCAGATGTAACAACTGACGAGAGGATTATCGAGGCTGCCTTTAGAGATGCAAAGGATGGACATACGCATTATACAGATTTTTTAGGTGACCAAGAACTAAGGAGAGAAATATGTAAATACTATAAGGATGTTTATGGCTATGAAGTAGATTTAGAAGAGTGTATGATTACCACAAGTGGATGTCATGGTATGTGGCTTGTCTTAGAGGCTATTTTAGATGATGGAGATGAAGTAATAATACATGAACCTTATTTTACTCCCTACCCTCAGCAAATTAAACTAGCAAGAGGAAAACCAGTTGTGTTAGCAACCTATGAAGAAGAAGGATTCCAAGTAAATACAGATAGACTAATATCTTTAATAACAAACAGGACAAAGGCAATCATTATTAACACCCCAAATAACCCTACTGGTACATGCTTTAGTAAAGAAACTTTAGAAGCTATAGCAAAGGTTGCTATCAAACACGATCTCATAGTTATAGCAGATGACATATATACAGCCTTTAGTTATGACCATCCTTTTATTCCTACTACCACTTTAGAGGGAATGAAGGAAAGAACAATTACAATAGGTAGTTTTTCAAAGGACTATTGTATGACAGGATGGCGTATCGGGTATGTATTGGGCCCTTCATTTGTAACAAAAGCTATGAAGGATGTAAATGAAAACAATGTATTCACTGCTCCTTCTATTTCTCAAAGGGCGGCATTACATGCTTTGAGAATGAAGGATATAGTTCAGCCTCCAATGATTGAGGAGTATAAAGAAAGAATATTTTATGCCTATGAGAGGATTAAAAGAATTCGGAATATGTCTATTTTACCACCAAGAGGCAGCTTGTATCTTTTTATAAATATTAAAGATACAGGATTAAGTTCAAAGCAGGTGACAGAGAAGCTATTAAGCGAAGCACATATATTAGTTCTTCCAGGTAATGCCTTTGGAGAATGTGGTGAAGGTTATATTAGAATAGCAGTTACTGTGGGATTAGAACAACTAAAAGAAGCCTTCGATAGAATAGAAAAGATGGAGATTTTTAATAATTAGACATGGTATAAACTATACAAATAAAATCAAGAGTACATTAGGAGTGCTCTTGATTTTATTTGCATAGTTTATAATTTTTTTGCCCATGCAATAGAGAGTAATTTGATACCTTCATTTATTTGATCAACACTCATTCCACCAAAGCCTAAAATGACTGCAGGATATTTTATATTTTCAGGATTTGTCCAATATCTAGACACTGGATATACTTGGACATTAACTTTATTTGCTTCAGATATAAGAATATCTTCTGTCATACCATTCCTTATCTCAAGTATTACATGTAATCCAGCATTTCCACCCACAATTCGAACGGTTTCATCCATATAGCTTTTTATTGCTTGAGTAAGTGATATATATTTTTTACGATAAATTACTCTCATTTTTCTTATGTGACGCTCCCAATAACCATTCTCCATAAACAGTTGAAGAATTTTTTGATGTATCCTCGAAACAGATTGTGTATATAGTAACATGCTTTCTTTATATTTCTCCATGAACTGTGAAGGTAAGACCATGTAGCTTATACGTAAAGAGGGTGCAAGAGATCTTGAAAACGTACCTAGGTAGATCACATGGCTAGAGTCAGCAAGTCCTTGTAAAGCTGGTATTGGCTTACCACCATAGCGAAACTCACTATTATAGTCATCTTCAATAATAAAACTATCTGTATTTCTTGCCCACTGAAGAAGCTTTAATCTTCTCGTAATAGGCATGACAATACCAGCAGGGTATTGGTGAGAAGGTGTAACATATAAAAGCTTCGATTTACTCCTTTTTAAATGATTTAGACTAACTCCATGGCTATCAAGGGGGATAGGAGTTACTTTAAAACCATTATTATTAAAGATAAACCGTGCAGTAGGCCATCCCGGATCTTCTACAGCTATTGATTTATCCTTGTAATTCGTTAGATGACAGATTAGTTGAAGAGAGTTCTGAGTTCCAGAAGTTATTACTATTTGATCAGGTGTACATAATACGCCTCTAGAGCCTCTTAAGTACTTAGTTATTTCTTGTCTTAACTCCCATTCACCCTGTCTATCACCAGATTGAAGGAGCTCACTAGATGATGAATCAAAAATCTGCGCACTGAGCTTCCTCCATATTTTAAAGTCAAAACCAAGAGCGTCTATGGAGTGATTGAAGTCGTACATATAGTTTTGTGAGTTAGTTTCTGTTTTGAAACTAATTTCTTTTATCTTAGAATGGGACAGTAGGTCTTGTTCTATTTCTAAAACATACATTCCACTTTTGGGTTTGCTTTCAATATAACCTTCTACTATTAGCTGTTGGTAAGCATTATCTACAGTAATTTTGCTAATATTAAGGTGTTTGGCTAAACTTCTGATAGATGGCAACTTAGTCCCTTTTTCTATTCGATTAGATGTTATTTCATCTCTGATATAGCTGTAGAGCTGTATATATAATGGTTCATTCGAAGTATTATCTAATTTTGGCATCATCTCAATCATCACATATTCTCCAATCTGTACATATCAAATTTACACAAACTGTCTATTTCAATATATACAATTATATAATACACTAACTTTAAGATATATGTAAACATATGCTTATATTCAATCTAAAAGGAAGGTGAAACGTATGGATACCAAATATATTGTAATAATTCAGTGTGATATAGCACATAGAAGATGTAGTGGTTTTGCCTGTTCAAATGCTTTTTATAACAAAGAAGAGATGTTTCAAACATATGGAGATGATATAAGGTATATTTCCTTTACCTGTGGAGGGTGCTGCGGAAAGGGAACTGCTGCAAAGCTAGAGCATTTTTCACGGAAACTAAAGAGTAAAAATAATATAAGTAAGGATGAAGTTGTAGTCCACTTGGCTTCCTGTATGGTGACAGATAATCATCACTATGATAGATGTCCACATGTTGACTACATTAAAGGCATCGTCTCAAAAAAGGGCTATAAAAATGTAGTCGATGGTTCATATATTAGTAAAAATGCTAAGTTGAAAAGGGAAAAAGAGATATATAATAGTTATTAGGATCAGTAGAAATATAAAGTAAATGGGGCTGTCTCACAAAGATGGCCTCTTTGTTTTTTCTATATTTGGTAAAAACATACAGGGAAATATAAATTTTTGTCGAAGTATATATATTAAGTTATTATACAGCTTAGACATAGCGCAAATTGGAGCAGAGGTGAAAATGTATTGAAAAGCATAGCAGATACTATTAGAGAACTATTTAGAACAGTAATTTTTTTAACCATAAATCTCTTTATTATTACGTCAATTGGATATTGTTTTAAGCATAAAAGCTTAATTAATCCCTTCCAAATCTTTTATGAACATATGATAAATACAGATATAGTGAGCCATTTGATTTATTACCTGATAGGTGGAAGTATAGATACCTATAGAAATACTTTGATAGTAAAGGTATATCAAACCCGTAAGCCTTATGAATTGATAAAGGCGATTGATAAAGTAATATTAGAAAAAGTAAAGTTAAAGTTAGATATAGATGAAGGCAGCAGGATGGTATATGTAACTAAAAGTAAATATTTTTTTAGTAGTAAAATAATTTTACTAAGGGTTGGAAAATATGTAATCCTTGAGGGCAAAAGGAGTATGATAAACAAAGTAGATGAAGAAGTTAGAAAGTTAAAATATGATGATGAGAAAGCTGAAATTTCATATAAAACCTTAGAGGGAAAAGAGGAAAAAAGGGTAAAACGTCTATACTTGTTTGAGTATTAAATTGATAATATGGGTCTAAATTAACAGCTTGACATTTAAATAAATATAATGGATAATAAGTATCAAGATTTAAATGGTGGGAGAGTGATGACTATAGATAGTAAAGAAAAAATACTTAATATAGCTTTTAAAATGTTTGTACACAAGGGCTATCAGGGCACATCTCTCAATGGTATTGCAAAACAATCAGGCTTAACTAAAGGTGGAATTTATCACTATTTCGAGAGTAAAGAAGACCTATATTATCAGGTGTTAGTTAAGTTTTTCGATTCCAAATGCATACCCGATTGGCTGAAAAAGATTGATGGTAATATAAAGGATATTATAAAAAATGGTTTTGAATCCATTATGGAAGAAAAAATACATATTCAAGAGCTTGTAGGGTCAAAGAATGATGATGCAATTCTTCAGTTCTATACTTTTTTATATGAAGCCACTAGGAAATATCCTATTTTTCAAAGAGAAATAGACAAGGGTGATGATGAAAAGAGAAAAATTTTAGCTGAAGCCTTTCGTCGGGCTGGAGAGAATGGTGAGATTCGCCGAGATGTAGACTCTGAGATGATGGCATTTGAATTGGATGCACTGCTACAGCAGTTGCAATACCTAAGCTTTGTAAATCCAAGAATTAAAGAAGATAAAGAAATGTTTAAAAAACTATTTGAAAACTATTGGTTGAGATTGGAACCATAAATTTTTTTATTATTAACATACCGACCGGTAGGTATGTTGGAGGAGGGATTGCTATGCTTTTAGAAAGAAATAAAAATAGGAGGAAGATGATTTTTGCCATTGCCCTACCGATTATGATTCAGAATATAGTTATGAATTTGCAGGTTATGATCGATAGAGCCTTCCTTGGAAATCTTGACGCCAGATATCTCGCTTCAATTGGCAATGTAATGGTCCCCTTTAACGCTCTAAATTTTTTCTTTTATTCTGCAGCAACTGGATTAACAGTACTTGTTGCTCAAAATATAGGTAGAAAAGATTATTCACGTGCTAAGAAACTAGGAGAATCAGCATTTGTCTACTCTACATTATTTTCAACCCTTTTGTTTTTAACGTGGTTATTGGGAGCAAATATTATTTTTACAGTCTTCGGAGCCTCGGGAGAAATCCTTTCCGATGCAGTTACCTATGTCAGAATCGTCGCAATATCTCTGATTTTTCTAGGGATTGAAGTTTCGGGTGGATCAATTCTACAGGGGGTAGGTATTACTAGACATATTATGGTGTTTGGTATTTTAAAGAGCCTTACTA
>MDTG01148461.1_pt1 | contig 15199 bp, 18 predicted proteins | sample 811421 | NCBI WGS metagenome assembly MDTG01 (sample SAMN05326645, study PRJNA326480) | marine metagenome | isolation source: seawater | place: Pacific Ocean: South East | collected 2011
AAGGTTGTAAGGATGTAATATAAATACTCTTGATGACATGTTTGATTTAAATCCATCTATTGCAGCAGAACCAGTGTCACCAGAAGTTGCGCCAAGTATATTTATATGATTATTGTCTTCTTTGAGGTAGTGCCCCATTAATCTAGAGATAAATTGCATAGCAATATCTTTGAAAGCATATGTGGGGCCATAGAATAATTCTAAAAGATACTCTTTATCAGAAATTTTTCTCAAAGGTGTAACTTCACTGCTCGTAAAGTTTTTATATGAGTCATTAATAATCTCCTTTAACTTTTGATCAGTAAGAGAATCATCTATATAAGGTTTAAAGATATGGTATGCGATTTCTTGATATGACATATCTGTAAAACTATTGATGAGTTCTGGGTCTAATATAGGCCATTCATCTGGTATATACAATCCGCCATCAGATGCTAGTCCTTCGAATATGACATCTTTGAAGTAAAGTTTTTTTGCTTTACCTCGAGTACTTTTATAGATGAGTGAATTGTTATTCATCATCATCAAAAACTCTAATGAGGTTTACTTTTCCATTGATATTTTCTAAAGATTCAATCTGATTTACTGCAGAAAGTATTTTTTTATGGTCAACATTATTTGTAATCATCACTATAGGTAATAATTTTTCTTTTTGGATTGGCTCATGTTGTGTGACTGCCTCAATACTAATTTGATGAGAGGCAAGTGTTGATGTCACTTCAGCCATAACACCGGGTACATCATTTCCTAGGATTCTCAGATAATATGCACTATTAGTCTCATTTATGTTACTTACAGTTAAGTTTATATCAGATTTGATTTTTCTTCTGGTGTTCAATAGATTATTATGAAAATTATTAAAATCGATAATATTTGAAACAACTGCAGATGCCGTTGCTGCTCCTCCAGCACCATGACCATATAGCATTGAGGTTCCAAATTTATCTCCTTTTGTTCTGATGGCATTCATTACTCCTCGAACGCTAGATAGTAGATTCGTTTTATGGATTAATACAGGATGTACTCTACAATCTATTTGTGAGTCTGCTAGCTTAACAAGACCGATATGTTTAATCATATATCCAAGCTCATTAGCATAATCTATATCCATACTTTCAATAGACTCTATACCTTCAATGTAAGTTTCTTTGAATGGTGACTTAACGCTATAAGCTAGCATGGCTAAGATAGATATCTTATGTGCCGCATCAAAACCTCCAATATCAAAAGTTGGATCTGATTCTGCATAACCAAGTTTTTGAGCGCTTGTGAGTGCATCAGAGAAGCTTTTTGCTTCGTATGACATTTGATCGAGTATATAATTACATGTGCCATTAATTATACCACTTATTGATAATATGTTTTCGTTTTGCATATTGTGTGTTAACGAATTAATTATGGGTATTGCTCCTGCAACTGAAGCCTCAAACCCAAAATAAACATTTTTATCCTCAGATAAACTAAATAATTCATCACCATGTTCAGCAATTAATGCCTTGTTTGCAGTTATTACAGATTTACCATTCAACATAGCTTGTTTGACTAGATCATAAGCAATATCAGTACCTCCTATCAGCTCTATTACTAAGTCGCAGTCGGTTTTAAGCACACTTAAAACATCATTAGACAGAACTGCACCCTCGATAGTAACTTCTTTTTTGTCGATTGATCTATCTGATATAATAGACACATCAAAATCTTGGCCGCAGTTATCAGAGATCTTTTTATGATATTTATTAATATGTTCTATAAGATTTTTTCCTACAGTGCCTAATCCACATACAGCTATTTTAAACATTCATACTCCTATATAATTCAGATATAATATCATTAATAATTATTAATTTCCTAACATAATGGATCTAGTAGAAGACAAGCATAACAGTGATTTCAACATTACAAAATACTCTTGCGGGAAACTTGTGATCAATAAAATGTCATATTCGAAACCAATAGTTTTTTATAATTCAGCTATTTCTGTTTTTGATATATCTAATCCGAAATCAATTAGTTATGAAGACATAAAAGGCTATGCGTCTTCCATTGATTTAATCTTGATTGGAACCGGGTCAAGTGCGTTAATACTCAATGAGGTATTTATCAAAAGAATGTTCGATGAGAATAAGGGTCTTGAATTTATGAATACTGAATCAGCATGTAAGACGCATAATTTATTACTGTCAGAAAATCGTTCATTTGTATCTATTTTATATCCATAGAAGCAAAATTATTATAACTAATAAGATAAAAGCAAAATACATAAGATACTTATTGACTATATCTAATATTTTCTCATCATATCTCTCACAAATAAATGACACAAGGAAGAATCTTGCAGATCTTCCTACAAGAGAAATAATAATAAATAAAATTAAATTATAATTTAATACTCCAGCACTTATAGTGAAGATTTTATATGGAACTGGAGTAAAAGCTGAAATGAAAAGAAATAGAATGCCATATTTATCAAAATACGACATTGAGGATATATACTGATCATACTTTCCAAATTCATAGAGATATGGTTTAACTAATTCGAAAAAATAAAAACCTAGAAAATATCCAACAATACCTCCCAATACTGACCATACAGATGCAGTAAATGCAAGATGTATCCAGTTGTGTTTTTTTGATAACACCATTGGCGCAAGGAGAACATCTGTTGGAATAGGAAAGAAAATCGACTCAATGAAGCTTAAAATTCTAAGATATGCTATAGATTTTTTGGAACCACATTTAGTAATCACATATGTAACTAGAGTACTCATATATTATCAATTCCCTCAAGCATCGGCACAAATACAACATCTTCAATTATTTTTTGAATGATTCCATTTTTAGTTTTCTTGAGCTTCACTAATTTCTGATTACCATTCACTACTAATGGAAGAACAATGCGGCCAGATGGTGAGAGTTGATTTACTAGCATTTCAGGTATTTTATAAGCTGCAGCAGTTATGAGAATTGCATTATATGGAGCGTTTTTATCATACCCTAAATAACCATCACCTAAAACATAAGAAATATTTTTAAACCCGAGATTACCAAGTCTTTCCTTAGATTTTTTATGTAGTGAATTTATTCTTTCTATAGTAGTAACCTTCTTGAATAACATTGATAAGATTGATGTTTGATATCCACATCCAGTACCAATTTCTAAAACAGAATCCATCTTTTCCTTTTCATGTAATAATTCTGTCATTTTAGCTACCATGTATGGTTGAGATATTGTTTGTTTAAACCCTATCGGTAGAGATACATTCTCATATGCTCTATTTGCTAAAGCAGTATCTAGAAATAAGTGTCTGGGCATGGATATAATAAGATCAATAACTTTTTCATTTTTAATACCTAAATCTATCAGGTTTTTCGCAAGTTTCTCGCGGCTAGATTTAGATGTTAAGCCTGAACCAATAATCTCATCGATAATCATAATTTTATTTTAATTTATGATACGTTTCATAGTCTGTCATATCTATTTTTATAGGTGTGACTGATACATATTTTTTATGTATTGTTAAAAAGTCACTTTTTAGCATTAGATTTCCCTTCCCCACCTCTCCAATATTGTAATAGTTCTTTTTATTTCTAATTACTTTATTTGCTCTCTTAGATATATTTCTAGATCCTTGTTTTGAAAACTTTAATCCTTTAATTTGGCTATAGGGAATATCAGGAATATTAATATTATATATTGCTGGATGTTTTATTAATTTAGAAAATATAAAATTTATTACATAATCAACCTTTTCTTGCATATCGTCTTCGTACTTAGGATTTTTTGATACGAGTGATATTGCATAACTTCCATACTTTGCATGTCTTCCCTCAATAGCTGCGCCAATTGTGCCTGAATAAATTACATCATCACCCATATTGGATCCTAAATTTAGACCACTGAAGACTATATCCGGATATTTTTTTAAAATACCTCTTGTTGCTATATGAACACAGTCTGCTGGTGTGCCATAAACTCTAAAGACATTATTAGATATTTTATTTACTTTGACTGGACTGTGAACACTTAAGCAACTACTGGAGGCGCTTATATCTCTGTGGGGTGCTACAGTGAGAACTTTACCAAACTTTTCAAGACTATTTTTTAAAGTTTTCAATCCTAATGATTTATAACCATCATCATTAGATAACAAAATATTCACAAACACTCCATATGTAGATATGATTATGGTACATAATATATCTTAATTGAACATGAAAAAAGATAAAAACATAAAAGAATTAGACGAGTGGCTTGAAAAAGCCAAGGATGATGATTTTACTTATCAGGAATCTATCGAAGTTGAGGATAGTGATCATGAATTATTACACTATGACTTTCCCCAAATTCAAATGATAGATAATACTCATGGTATTTTTGAATATAAGAGAAATGGCGTACAAGATTATGTTCTGACTAAACTAAAAAAAACAAGTGAATCAAGTATTTTTCATGGGATAGATCTTCATGGAGAGACTGTAAAAGATGCAATAATAAAGTTAGATAATTTCTTTTCAGCTTCGTATAGAAATAACGTTGACTATATAAAGGTAATATGCGGTAAAGGAATAAATAGTAAAGATAATTTACCCAAAATAAAGATTACTACTCAAGCTTATATAAAAAAATCTTTGATTGTAAATGCAGCATGCTCTGCGAAAGATAGAGATGGTGGTATAGGTGTTATTAAAATTAAATTAAAAAGCTAATCTCTTTAGGAGAAAGATGTCTATGTTCTCCCTCCTCCATATCATCTAAATCTAGTGAAGCATATTTTGATCTATGCAACTTAAGAGTTTTAATATTCAAATGTTTTAGAGAATTTCTTATCTCACGATTCTTGCCTGTTGATAAAATTAATCTATAATATTTATCAGCAATTTCATCGATGCTATCAAATTTTCCTAAATCACTCTTGTTTATTGGAACACCATTCAACAAACTATCTATATCATCTTTTGTAAGTGCCCTATTTGTGTTTACATAATATTCTCGTTTCAAAGAAAATGAGGGGTGCATTATTTTATGAGCAAGATCACCATCATTAGTGAATAGAATTAATCCAGTAGTTTGAATATCTAGTCTGCCAATACTTATCCATTTACCAGTTACCGGTGGCAACTTAGAAAAAACATTGTTTAGATTAAATTTATCTTGTCTGCTAACAACCTCTCCTCTGGGTTTGAAATATTTAATTATCTCTATTTTTTGATTTATAAAATTTGATACATCGATAATATTATCATTTACTATTAACTGATCCCCTGCTTGCCATTTATCTCCAATTTTAGCTTCTATTCCATTAATCTTGACTTTACCAGATATAATAAGATCCTCAGCAGCTCTCCTTGAGCAAATTCCAATTTTAGAAAGTAGTTTTTGAAGTCTATACATATGCTATATAATTGATTATATTAATTATTCATGAAAAAACTTAATATAGCTATAATTATAGTATCGAATACGAGAACTGAAATTACTGATAAATCTGGAAAGAAATTAGTAGACTTAATCGAGAAAGATGGTCATTTTATCATTGTGAAAAACATCGTAAAAGACAACATATACGAAATACGTAAATCAGTCTCAGATTTTATTTTAAAAAAAGATATAGATGTTATCATCACCAGCGGCGGAACTGGCATTACTGGATCTGATGGTACACCAGAGGCTGTAAGTCCTCTACTAGACAAGTCGATTGAAGGGTTTGGTGAAATATTTCGTTACAAGTCTTATGAAAAGATTAAAACATCATCATTGCAATCAAGGGCATTGGCAGGAGTAGCTAATAAAACTTTTATCTTTGTACTCCCTGGATCAATCGACGCGTGCGCAACAGCATGGAACGAGGTCATTAGAGATCAACTTAATAGTGATACCAAGCCATGTAACCTAGTTATGTTAATGCCAAGGTTAGATGAGTAGCTATATAGATTCAACTTCTGATATTTCTGGCAATTCAGATAATTTACTTTTATCAAAATAATCCAAGAATTTTGAAGTAGTTGCGAATAGTTCAGGCTTACCTGGAGTATCTTTGTATCCAACAACTTTAATCCATTCCAATTCTAAAAGAGTACGTATAGTGTTGCTATTAACTGCAATTCCCCGAATACTCTCTATATCGCCTCTTGTTACTGGCTGTTTATAGGCAATTATAGCTGTAGTCTCTAGAAATGCTTTAGAAAATTTATTGCTACCTTTGTCTTTAAGTTTAGATATATATTCTTCTAACCCGGGCTTAGCTTGAAACCTATAGCCACTTGCAACTTGACTTATAACTATTGCTTTGTCCTTATATTCAAAATTTAGTTCATCTATTGTTTTTAATATATCTTTCTTTGATAATTTTTTATCAAATAATATCTTCATAATTTGAGATGGAGTTAGAGGCTCATCACTTATTAATAAAAGAGATTCAATTATACTTTTTAAGGAAAATTTCATATTTTTCTGCTTATATAGATTTTTGACATTGATTGATTTTGAATAACCTCAGCAAGTGATTCTTTGACAAGTTCTAAAATTGCTAAAAAGCTTACAATAACACCAAGCCTTCCTTCTTTTAAGTTAAATAGTTTGCTGAATTCAATATTTTCACTATTTTCTAAAATTAATAATATAGAAGTCATTCTCTCTCTTACGGACAATGTCTCTGATTTTATATTGTGGGATGAGAAAATTTCTGCCCTCCTGAGAACATCAACAAAAGCATTTTTTAATTGATCGATCTCTATATCAGGAATTTCAACTAAAGTATTAAGTTTGGTATCAATTGCATTCGCCACTACATAAAAATCTCTTAAATTACGAGGAATTTGATCAAGTTGTTCTGATGCATTTTTATATTTCTGATACTCAAGAAGTCTTTTAATTAAATTTGCTCTAGGGTCATCCTCCTCTTCTTCATCATCTTCAACCGGAAGTAGTAATCTTGATTTAATTTCAGTAAGTGTCGAAGCCATTACTAAATAATCTGCTGCCAATTCAAAATGCATCTCTTCCATTATAGAGATATATCGCATGTACTGTTCAGTAATGGGCAAGATTGGTAGATCTGTAATATCTATATTCTGCTTTTTGATTAGATACAATAACAAATCTAGAGGACCCTCGAATTGCTCAAGGATTATCCTGAGATGCTCAGGAGGTATGAATAAATCCTCAGGTATATCAAGTATCTGCTTACCATTGTAAATAGCAGTGATGTTACTCAAAAGAAAATCCCATTATTTTATTAACCTCAGAAATGGTTTTATTCGCTCTCTCGCTAGCTTTAAACGAACCTTCACTAAGAATAGATTGTAAATATGTTTTGTCATCTTTTATTTTTATTATCTCTGATGAGATCGGCTCTACTAAATCTATTACAACAGACTTTAGTTCAGATTTAAATAATGAAATTTCCTTGTTAGCAAATGATTTGATAGTCTGATCCTTTTTTTCATTTATGATAGAACTATAGATGGTAATTAAGTTATTTATTTCTTCTCTTCCTTTGAGTTCTTCTGAGGAAGCAGGCATTTTCATTGAGTCAGATTTTGCTTTGTTAATTTTATTCGAAATCTCATCATTTGAATCAGTCAACAGTATCCTAGAATATTTCGAGATATCAGATTTGCTCATTTTATTTTTAGCATCTCGTAGACTCATTATGCGAGGTGAATCCTTATTTATAATGGGATCTGGTAATTTAAAATAGGGATTTTTATAGTCAGTATTGAATTTGTGGGCAATATCTCGGGTTAATTCTAAATGTTGTTTTTGGTCATCCCCGACAGGAACTTTGTCAGCTTTATACAACAATATGTCTGCAGCCATTAGAACAGGATATGCATATAAGCCAAGAGAAGCATTATCACGATTTTTTCCTGCTTTGTCTTTAAACTGAGTCATTCTATTTAGCCAACCAACTCTTGCGGTACAACTGAGATACCAAGATAAAACACTATGTTCTTTTACGGAAGATTGATTAAATAATATGCATTTTTTTGGATCTAGTCCGCATGCTAAAAAAATAGCCAGAACGCTATAAACATTCTCTCTAAGATCTTCTGGATTCTGAAATAAAGTTATAGCATGCTGATCGACTATACAGAAAATTGAATCTGCATCATTTTGGAATTCAAGAAATTGTTTTATTGCGCCGAGATAGTTGCCCAAGTGAATCTCACCAGTAGGTTGTACACCTGAAAAGACCGTGTCCTTAGACATAAAAAATAAATCTCATTCTACATTTATATTAACATAATAAATGCTTTAGATACTCTATAAATATTTTTATATTTTCATATAATGTATTGATGACACAAAAGAGAATAGAAATGATCAAAGAAGGCTTATCTTCACTAAATCCAATAACTATTAATGTAGAGGATGAAGGACATTTACATGTAGGTCATGCTGGCGCTAAATCTGGTGGCCATTTTAAATTATTCATAGTTTCCGAATCGTTCATTAATATGTCGCAAATAAATAGACATAAACTTGTTTATCAGACACTATCTGAGTTAATGAAAACTGATATACATGCACTATCTATAGACGCCAAATCACCTGATGAATTATAGCCTCAGCTTATAGACATATGCATCTTCACGACCAGTGCTTGATTCATAATAGTTTTTTCTTATCCCAATTCTCTCGAAATTTAATTTTCTATAGAGTGCTATTGCCTCTATATTGCTCACTCTAACCTCAAGAAAAATTTCTTCAGATCCTCTTATTTTTGAATCATTTATGATTAGTTCTACTAGAGACGTTCCGAGGCCTTTTCCTCTAAAGTCAGATTTGACAGTTAAATTTAATATGTGCGTTTCAGGATTAGATATTCGTGCAATTATATAACCAACAAGGCAGTCATTAAAGAACAAAGAAAAGGAATCATATTTATACAGGATACAATCTCTTAATATTTCCTTAGTCCATGGATAATCATAAGATTCAATTTCAAGATTGTATACATCTCTCAGATCCTTTATAGACATAGGTAATATATTATATAGGTCAGTTTTTCTAACTGACATTTACTGACCTTTTCATGAATAATATGTCATCCCATACTTTTCTTTTTTCATAGGGACTTCTGAGTAGATAGGCAGGATGATAAAAAACCAAAGTTGGTATATCTGTATTTTTGTAGAAATGTATTTTACCTCTTAAGTTAGCCATTGATTCAGTAGTATTGAGAATCGTGCCTGCAGCAACCTTACCGAGTAGTATAATCACCTCAGGGTTAATTATTCTAATTTCATTATCTAAAAAATGACTACAAGAAATGATTTCATGGCTGTTCGGATTCCTGTTATCTGGCGGTCGGCATTTTATAGTGTTCGTTATGTAAACATCTGATCTTTTTAATTGAATGGACAAGAGAATTTCGGTTAAAAGCTTTCCTGCTCGCCCAATAAATGGCTCTCCATTTAAGTCCTCATCTCTACCAGGAGCTTCACCAATAATAAAAATTTTTGATTTTTTATCTCCTTTACCGAATACTACTCTATTCCTAGATTCAGATAAAATACACTGCTGACAGTTATGAGCTTCTAATTCCAATTTTTCATAGTTAATATCAAAATCAGTATGTGCAGATTTTTTTTCTTTGTACCAATCACATTGAATATTCATCAGTTCTAAAAGTTCTTTTTTTCTTGACATAATTTCTAAAGATTATCAGTTATGTTATAATGATTTAAGAATCATCTACGAATGATCACTCGTCAAACGAGTATTCAATTTATTCAATGCGTCAATATAGGCTTTTGCAGATGCTATTATAATATCGCTATCTGCGCCAAGTCCATTTACAACATAATCATTCTTTTCTAATCTAACAGTTACCTCACCAAGTGAGTCTGTTCCATCGGTAATATTATTTACGGAGTATAGGCTCAATCTTGATTCACTATTAACAATACTCTCTATAGCCTTAAATGTAGCGTCTACCGCACCTCCGCCTCTTGATTCTGAAATTTTTTCTTCTCCTTGTACATTCAGTTTTATTTCAGCATAGGCCTCGTTATCAACTTTGCTATTTGATTTGAGATCTAGTAATTGATATACATTATCTTTAGAATCGGTATTTTCAGAGGAAATTAAAGCATGTAAATCATCATCGTAAATTTCATGCTTAATATCAGCAAGATCTTTGAATTTCTCAAATATAGATGTGAGTTCCTTGTCGGATTCAATTTCATACCCAATATCACTTAATCTTGATTTCAATGCATTTCGGCCAGAATGCTTCCCAAGAACAATTTTGTTATTTGCCCATCCAACGTCTTGAGCTTTCATAATTTCATATGTTTCACGATGTTTAAGAATTCCGTCTTGATGGATACCTGATTCATGTGCAAAAGCATTAGCGCCTACGATTGCCTTATTAGGTTGAACGGCAAAGCCAGTTATTAATGATACAAGTTTTGAAGCAGGGACAATGTGTTCAGTAACAATTTTTGTATCACATTTAAATATGTCTCTCCTTGTTTTAACAGACATAACAACTTCCTCCAAAGATGCATTACCAGCTCTTTCACCTAGGCCATTAATGGTACACTCAACTTGTCTCGCTCCATTAATAACTCCAGCTAAAGAGTTTGCGGCAGCTAGTCCTAAATCATTTTGGCAATGGGTAGAAAAAATTGCCTTATCCGAATTAGGAATGTTTTCAATCAAACTTTTTATTAACGTACCGTACTCGTTTGGAATACAATAACCAACAGTATCCGGGATATTTATAGTTGTGGCACCGGTTTTAATAGCTGCTTCTATTACTTCACATAAAAAATTGAAATCTGATCTTCCTGCATCCTCAGTTGAAAATTCGATATTATCTGTATATTTTTTTGCTCTTTTTATTGATTTTATAGCTTGATTCTTGACCTCTGCTTTGCTCATTTTGAGCTTATTTTTCATATGAATATCAGAGGTCGCAATAAAAGTATGTATTCTTGAACTGGCAGCCAATTTCGTTGCCTCTCCTGCAATATCAATATCTTTGTCTATTGATCTTGCAAGTGCACATACCGTGCTAGTTTTGATTCTTTTTGAAATACCTTTGACCGCATTGAAGTCACCCTTACTTGCTATTGGAAAACCTGCTTCGATAACATCAACATTAAGTTTTTCTAGTAAAAGTGCTATTCTTAATTTTTCATCAGCATCCATAGATGCTCCAGGGCTTTGCTCACCATCCCTGAGTGTAGTATCAAAAATAATTAAATTATCAGTATCAGTCATTATATTGAAATCCTAAGATATTCATTCTTGAAAGCATTATAACCTAAGACATAGCCGGTACTATAAAAATAAACAGTAAAATTTTAATAATGACGATGAAGGCTAACTATTATTTTTAGGTGTATAATCAGTGTCATTTATTCTATTTCTTCTGACTTTACGGACAAGATACAAACTTGGTCCTGATAAACCGTATAGTAAGAAGAATATGAATAAAACTTTTGGTGGATCAAACGATATAAAAGATATAACTAGTGAAATTATAAATAACATAATAATAGGGACTTTTTGTTTAAGATTTATATCTTTAAAGCTTATATATGCAATATTGCTAATCATAAGAACAGATAATGTTACAATAAGAAGTATTGTCAATAATACATAGCTACTTATGTCTACCTTTAAATCTGATAACAGCCAAACATAGCAAATAAGTATTGCCGCTGCAGCTGGGCTAGCTAATCCGATAAAGTATTTTTTGTCTGTTGTTTGATTTCTTGAATTAAAACGAGCTAATCTAATTGCAGTAGAAACAATATATATGAAGCATGCAATATAAGATACTTTTGCTATATAACCAGACGAAAACATTGATAGGCTTGAGAGGTATATCAACAATGCTGGCGCTACCCCGAAACATAACATGTCTGATAAACTGTCAAAATATTCTCCAAACAATGTTTGAGTATTCGTCATTCTGGCTACTCTACCATCGAGTCCATCGAGTATCATTGCGAATAAAATATAAATGGCAGATTGAGTATAGTTACCACTTACGGCGATTATAATAGAATAAAATCCGCAAAATAATGCTGCTGATGTGACCAGGTTAGGGAGCAAGTATACAGCTGGTAATTTATTTTTTTTCTTTACCACTTACTTATCTCCAACTAGTTTATCACCATCCATCCATGACATCATACTTCTCAATTTTTTTCCTGTACTCTCTATGAGATGGTCAGATCCTTCCTTTCTGAGACGATTAAATTCAGGTGAACCTGATTTGATTTCATTTACGAAGTCATTTGCAAATTTACCATTTTGAACATCAGCTAATACTAACTTCATTTTTTCTTTAACATGATCATCAATTAAAAAGGGGCCTTTTGTTAAATCACCATATTCTGCAGTATTTGATATGGAATATCTCATATCAGTCATACCTCCCTCATACATTAAATCCACTATTAATTTCAATTCGTTAAGACACTCAAAGTAAGCCATTTCTGGAGCATATCCTGCATCTACTAGAGTTTCAAAACCTGCTTTAACTAAAGCAGTTACACCTCCGCATAATACAGCTTGCTCTCCAAATAAATCTGTTTCAGTTTCTTCTTTAAAGTTTGTTTCAATTATCCCTGCTCTTCCTCCGCCTATTGCAGAAGCGTAGGCCAATGCTACTTTTTTTGCATTCCCAGAAGCATCATTATGAATTGCGATCAGAGTTGGTACACCTTTTCCGTTAACAAATGTAGATCTAACTAAGTGCCCTGGGCTTTTTGGAGCTATCATAAAGATATCATGCGTATCAGCAGGTTTGATTTGTCCATAATGTATATTAAATCCATGAGCAAAAGCAATTGCTGCTGATGATTTGAGATTAGGCTCAATAGCACTTGTATATAAATCAGCTTGATATTCATCAGGCGCAAGAATCATTACGACGTCTGCCTCAGATACCGCATCAGGTATATTTTTAACTTTCAAACCAGCTTCTGTAGCTTTCTTTGAGCTTTGAGAGTTGTCTCTCAATCCAACTACTACGTTAGCCCCAGAATCTTTTAAATTCATTGCATGAGCATGTCCTTGAGAACCAAATCCTATAATAGATACTTGGAGGTTTTTGATATCTTCCAGGTTTGCGTCTTTATCGTAATATACTTGCATTACTTTTCTCCTATTTCTTTAATTCTAATGATCCTGAGCCTCGACTTATACCTAATGCTCCAGATCTCACTTGTTCAATAATTTTAATCTTTCCTAATGAGTCTATAAAAGATAATATCTTTTCCGTTGGTCCAGTGAGCTCAATAGTATAGGTTGTGTCAGTTACATCTATTATCCTTGCTCTAAATATATCCGTAAGTCTTTTAAGCTCATCTCTCTGTTTAAGAGTCGACTTTACTTTCAATAATAACATCTCTCTTTCAATGTGGGTCTCATCTGTAAGATCTTTAACGTTTATTACATCAACTAATTTATCAAGTTGTTTCATTAATTGTGAAGCTTTTGCGTCACTGCAATATGTTATTAAAGTCATTCTTGAAATTGAATCGTCTGATGTAGGAGCAACACTAAGACAATGTATATTGTATCCACGAGCCGAAAATAATCCTGCTATTCTAGACAAGGAGCCAAATTCATTTTCTACTAACAAGGATACTATATGCCTCTTATCTGAAGTCATGCTAACTCTATATCTTCATTAGCAGAAGGAGCTAAGTGCATCTCATGGTGACCTTTCCCGCTCATTATCATCGGATAGACATTTTCAGTTTCATCTGTAATGACGTCTACAAAAACTAGTCTATTTTTTAGGTTCAACGCATTAGTTAAATCTTTTTCTAAATTTTGTGGTTTATCGATTACCATTCCAACATGACCAAAACTTTCTGCAAGTTGTGCAAAATTTGGAATTGCATCCATATATGACATTGCATACCTTCCCTCATAAAAAAACTCTTGCCATTGTCTGACCATGCCCATATACCTATTATTTAATGTTATGACCTTTATTGGTAGTCCATATTGTAAGCATGTAGATAACTCTTGTATACACATTAGTATGCTAGCTTCTCCCGTGACACAAATAACTTGTTCTCTTGGAAAAGCTAATTGAGCTCCCATGGCAGCCGGAAGACCAAAGCCCATCGTGCCTAGTCCGCCTGAATTAATCCATCTATTTGGCTTGTCAAACTTATAATACTGCGCAACCCACATCTGATGTTGGCCTACATCAGAGGTAACAAAGGATTTGCCTTTCGTAATCTTATGAAGTGTCTCGATTACAGATTGGGGTTTAATTACTGTATTGGATCTTTTATACGAGAGGCATTTCTTTTTTTGCCATGATTTAATTTTTCTCCACCATTTTTCCAATGCGTCTTTATTAATATCTTTTTTATAGTCTTTAGTATATTTTGATAATTTTCTTAATATCTGTTTTGTATCTCCTATTAATGAATGATCAACTTCAATAATCTTGGATATTGAAGATGGGTCAATATCAATATGTATTATCTTTGCTTTTGGACAAAACTGATTTGTATCTCCTGTAACACGATCATCAAATCTCGCTCCGATGGCAAGTAAAACATCGCAGTTATGCATTGCCATATTTGCCTCATAGGTTCCATGCATGCCAAGCATACCTAGAAATTGACTATCTGAAGATGGATAAGCTCCTAAGCCCATTAACGTATTAGTTATAGGAAAATTTAGGTGTTTAGTTAATTTCGTTAAGTCATTACTTGCTTTACCAAGTATTACTCCTCCTCCAGCATAAATCATAGGTTTTTTAGCAGAACATATGAGCTTTGCAGCGTCTTTTATTTTGTCATCAGCTTCTGATTTTTTAACTTTATAGGATCTAATTTTTATATTTTTTTTGTAATCAAAATCAATTTTGATTTTCGGATCAGTTAGATCTTTTGGTATATCAATTATTACAGGACCAGGCCTTCCTGTCGTTGCGATTATAAATGCTTTTCTAAATGTTTCTGCTATCGACTCTCTGTCATTTATTAGAAAATTATGTTTACAAATTGGGCGAGTTATACCTGTAGCATCTGCTTCTTGAAAAGCATCGCTACCTACGTATTGCCTTGATACCTGCCCTGATATGACTATCATTGGTATGGAGTCCATATGAGCAGTTGCAATGCCAGTTACGCAATTAGTTATACCCGGGCCTGAGGTAACAAGGACAACTCCTGGCTTATTACATGCTCTGGCGTATCCATC
>MDTG01193172.1_pt1 | contig 15199 bp, 14 predicted proteins | sample 811421 | NCBI WGS metagenome assembly MDTG01 (sample SAMN05326645, study PRJNA326480) | marine metagenome | isolation source: seawater | place: Pacific Ocean: South East | collected 2011
ATAAAATTGGTAAAAAGTTAGACTTTTACAATCCTAAATTAAAAGTTACAAAATATAATAAAAACAAATTAATTTACAAAGAGGTAAATTTACTTGGTGACTATCTTTTTTGCTATATAGAGGGTATTGAAGAAAAATTAACTGTAAATAAATTAAAGTTTTCTCGAGGTCTTAAATACTTTTTGAACGGCTTTATAGAGTTTCAAGATGAAATTAAACAATTTATAAATGAATGTAAAAAACATGAAAATAACGATGGATATATTACGCACAATTTCTTCCCATTAGTGAAGAATAAAACATATAAGTTTTCCACCGGTCCTTTTGTAGATAAGATTTTTAGAATAATAAATCTTGATGGAAAAAAAATTGAAATTTTATTAGGCGGATTAAATACAACTATTAAAAAAGATAAATATTTGTTTAATCCAGTTTGATTAAAATATGAAAACAAAAAACTTAATTGTAAAAAGATTTTTTTACAAAGTGCGGAGCTTTGCCTTATATGCACGATAAATCATTTAATATTGGTAAAAGAAAAATTGGATTAAACCATAAACCTTTAGTAGTTGTAGAAATTGGTATAAATCATTCCGGGTCAATTGAGAAAGCTATCAATATTGCTAATGCTGCAATTAATAATGGTGCAGAAATAATAAAACATCAAACGCACATTGTAGATGATGAATATTCTTACCATGCAAAAAAAGTCATTCCTGGAAACTCAAAAGAAAATATATATCAAATAATAAAAAAAAATTCTTTAAATGAAGAAGATGAATATAAATTAATGAAATATGTAACAAAAAGAAAAAGAATTTTTATAAGCACTCCATTTTCTAAAAAGGCTGTCGATAGACTAATTAAATTTAAAGTCAAAGGAATAAAAATAGGATCAGGTGAATGCAATAATTTCCCATTAGTAGATTATATTGCAAAATTTAAAAAACCTATAATTTTAAGTACTGGCATGAATGACTTAAAGACAATTAAAAGTTCAATTAAAATTATTAAAAGACACAAAACAAAATTTGCCTTATTACATTGTACGAATTTGTATCCAACACCACATAAGTTCGTGAGATTAGGAGCTATGCAAGAAATGATGAGAGAATTTAAAAATGTCCCAATTGGACTGTCAGACCACTCTGTTGGTATTAATACATCTTTAGGCGCAATAGCTCTAGGAGCTTCAATAATAGAAAAGCACTTTACTGCAAAAAAAAATTATAAAGGACCAGATATATCTTCCTCAATTGATCAAAATGAACTTAAAGAGTTAATTAAGGGAGCAGAAGAAATATTTCAAGCTAGGGGTGGAGAAAAAAAAGCACTTTCTAGTGAAAAAAAAACAATTAATTTTGCTTTCGCCTCTATAGTTTCTACAAGAAATATAAAAAAAGGTGAAAAATTAAATAGATCAAATATTTGGGTTAAGAGGCCTTTCACAGGAGATTTTTCTGCTCAAAAATACTTTGATGTTTTAGGAAAAGTTGCAAAAAAAAATATTAAATCTGGTGAACAACTAAAGAAAAAAGACATTTAATTTAATGAAAAAAATTGTTTTTTTAACTGGTACCCGAGCCGATTTTGGTAAAATTAGATCCATAATTTTAAGTTTAATAGATACCAAAAAATTCAAAGTGGACGTTTTTGTTACAGGTATGCATTTATTGCACAGATATGGATATACAATTGAGGAAATTAAAAAAGTCGGAATAGGAAGACTGTTTAAATTTTCAAATCAAAACACTAATTACGAGTCTGAAGTAAGAATGGATGAAATATTATCAAAAACTATTAAGGGTTTTTCAAAGTACGTAAAAAAAAACAAGCCAGATTTAATAATGCTTCATGGTGATAGATTAGAAGCCTTAGCAGGTGCGATAGTAGGCGCTTACAATAATATTTTAATAGGACATATTGAGGGAGGTGAAGTATCTGGAACAATAGATAATTCTATACGCCATGCAGTTTCAAAATTAAGTCACTTACATTTTGTAAGTAATAATGCACACAAAAGAAGACTTATACAGCTGGGTGAAGCTAAAAAAAATATATTCGTGATCGGTTCTCCTGATATTGATATTATGATTTCTAAAGAACTGCCTTCAATTCATAAAGTAAAAAGAATTTATAAAATAAAGTTTGATAATTATTCTATACTTATATTTCACCCAGTTACCACAGAAATTTCGAAGCTGAAAAAACAAAGTAAAATACTTTTTAATACATTAAAAAAAAGTAAAAATAATTACATTATTATTTATCCAAACAACGATTTAGGATCCAATATAATAATTAGTGAGTTATTAAAACTTAAAAATGAAAAAAGATTTAAGATTTTAAAAACTATGAGATTAACTTATTTTTTAACTCTTTTAAAAAATACGGAATTTATTATTGGAAACTCAAGCGCTGGTGTTAGGGAAGCCCCCTTTTATGGAGTACATTCTATAAATATCGGCAGTAGACAACAAAATAGATTTAACAATCAAGCAATTAAAAATGTAAAATTTAATCAAAAAGAAATATTAAAAGCTATAAAAACAAGTTTAAAAAAGAAAAGATTTAAACCAGACAATCATTTTGGCGATGGTAATAGCTGTAAAAAATTTGTTCGAATTGTTATGGGAAAAAATATTTGGAAAACTAGAATACAAAAGAATTTTGTTGACAACAGCTACTTCGACGCAACTTTATAATTATATCATGGATGCACAAACTAGCTTCTTAAACCATAGGAAAAACTTAAAAATTTCTTATTTTAAAATTAAATCACAATTTTTGTGCAACAACTATTTTGCACTTAGAATTTTAAGATTATTAAACAAATTTTTTTATAAAATGGGTGTTTTTGGTATTGCAATAAATAGATATGAAAATACTGTTTGTTTTTATTCTGCCGCTGGAGATAAAAAATTATATAAGAATTTTGCTAAAGACTCAGTTTTTTGTAATTTTGGATCTGGTGCTTTTTCACATTCCTCTTGGAAAAATTACGACTTTCCAGCCATTACAAAAAAATACAAAGCTATACAAGGAAAAGAAAATATTGATTTTTTTTCAATAAATCTTTGTCAAGAAAATTTGAAAATACCTTTAGATACAAGTTCTGTTGATTTGATTTACTGTTCTCATACGATTGAACATTTAGAAGAAGCTAAGGCCATTAATTTTCTCAAAGAATGTTCTCGAATTCTAAAATCTGGTGGAGTAATGCGATTATCAATTCCCCACACTGAAAATAATTTTTATTTTAGTAGGCTTATTAATCAACAAAAAAATACGCCACAAGATTTAAAAGATAACTCTATAAAGATATCAGCGATCGAAGCCTTGTCGTCTGCGGAGGACGTTAATGCTAAAGAACTCATCAACGAAATAATTGATAAAAATTTTAGTGTTGAAAACTTTTATAGCTCGTCTTCAAAAAAATTTGAATTATCAAAAAAATTTGATGATAGGAAACCAGAGAGACATATTTCATTTTGGTCTCATGAAAAACTTTCTAATATTGCAAATAATATTGGTTTTAAATTTTATTTACCATTTTATAAAGGCTCGTCCACATCTGAACCTTTTAAAAATATTGAGGTATTTGATACCACTGAGCCCCAATGGTCCCTTTATGGAGAATTTATCAATAATTAATTTATAAATCTTAAACTATGAGCAAGGTAATAATGTATCACTATGTGAGAAAATTCAATAAGGAACTTCCTTTTTTTAATTTTTTGCATGAGAGAGATTTTTATAAACAATTTAATTTTTTAAAAAAAAGATATTCATTTTTTAAAAACGGAATTGAAGATCTTAAAAAAAGCAATAAAATCTTACTTTCTTTTGATGATGGGTTGAAAGAGCATCTTAAAGTTGGAAAATTTCTAAAAAAAAACAAAATTAAAGGCATATTTTTTATTTCATCATACCCGTTGATCAAAAAAGACTTCCTTACAATACATAAATTACATCTTATTTTTGGGAAATATAATTCAAATTTTATAACTGATTTATTAAAAAAATTCAAAATTTATTATAATGAAAAACATTTATTTAAAGTTTTTAAAAAACAAAAAAAGTTTTTAAAAAAGGAAAAAAATATTGAAAATCAAAAAAAAATTAAACTTAAAACAATTCTAAATAACATAGCCCAAGAAAACCCTAAAATTATAAACAAATTGTTTAATGAATGTTTTTCAAAGGTCAAACAAAAAAAAATCTTTAAAAATTTTTACATGTCCTCAAAAGATATAAAAAAATTGAATGAATATGGAATGTTGATTGGAGCTCATGGAAACGAACATTTAGTTTTATCCCAGCTTAAAAATAAAGATCTAGTAAAAGATTTAAATTTATCAATTATTTCTGTGAAAAGAATAATTAGAAAAAATATTACTTTGTTTTGTTATCCGTACGGTGGATCAGAAGTTTTTAACGAAAAAGTTGTAAAACTTCTTAAAGAGAAAGGTATTAAGTATGCTTTTAACGTCGAGTCAAAAAATTATTTTAAAAACTCCGACAATTTTGCAATTCCAAGATTTGATTGTAATGAATTTAAACATGGAGAATTATTTAGTAAATGATAAAAAATAATAAAAACCAAATAGTTGCGTTAGTACCTTCAAAAAAAAATTCTACAAGGTTGAAAAATAAAAACTTTTTAAAACTCTACAAAAATCAAACACTATTAGAAATAACTTTGAATAGTTTAAAAAAGATAAAAAATATAAATAAAGTCTATGTGTCCTCTGATGAAAGAAAAGCCCAGAGAATAGCTAAAGACTTTAAAGTAGAATTTATCAATAGACCAAAAAAATACTGCAGAAGTAATTCCACCGCGAATGAAGTAATTAGTCATTTTGTAAAATTAATAAAAAAAAATTATTATAATTATCAGAACTTAGTATGCATATATTTGCAACCTACTTCCCCATTTAGAAGCTATAAACATATAAAGTCAGCATTAAATATTTTTAACAAAAAAAGAGACAAAAGTTTAGTTAGTGTTCAAATAGACTCAAAATCAATATTTAAATCAGTCGTTATTTCAAAAAAAATTATTAAACCTTTTTTCAATGAAAAATTTGTTACATCAAATTTTCAATCTTTAAAAAAAACTTATTTCCCCAATGGGGCAATTTATATTTTTAGATTAAAAGATTTCTTGAAAAAAAATTCAATACCAATATCTGGCTCAATACCTTTTTTTATGTCCAAAGTAGCCAGTATGGACATAGACGATAAATATGATTTTGAATTAGCAAGGTTAATAAAAAGTAAAACTAAAAAATAGTCAATTGAGCAAAATTAAACTTTTAAATCTTAAAAGCTTTGAAGTAATAACAACACCTTACTTCATGAAAAATTTTTTTGCTCAGCATCACCACATTGAAATTGGCCCTTTTTTATCTGTTCCGGAAAATTTAAAAATATTTAATTTACTTAGAAAAATAATCGTTGCACTTAAACTGATAAAAAATATTTCTTTTAAATTTTCTGAACCAGGGCAAAATAAAATAATTATTTTAGATAAAGAATCGAAGTTTTTGCTCTCGAAAGATTTAGGATTGTTAGATAATTTTAAGTGTTTTGTTTTGAGCAATAGATTAACCGACATAACAGAAATTCATATATCTTTAAGAGTTATCAAATTTATCTTATTAAATTTTTTTAAGAGAGGTATAAAAATTAATTATCTTATTATTTTAATTAAAATTATTAATCCTAAAATAATTTTTACAAATATAGAAATTTCAAAAGATTTATATACAATTTCTAAATATTTTAAAGACAAGATAAAATTAATAACAATTCAAACATCGGACCTCACAGGTACAGACGTTTTAGACGAAAAATCAAAATTTGCAAAATTAGTAAATATACCCGAACTGTGGTGCTTTAGTGAATATGATAAAAAAATATTTTCTAAAGCAAAATTTAATATTGAAAACTTCCGTCCCGTAGGATCAATAAAATGTAATATAAGTAAAAATTATTTTTACGAAAAAAAAAAAGAATTTGATAAATCTAAATATGATATTTGTTTACTATCAGAAACACATGCTTATCTTGATAGCGACTTTGGAGACCACGAAAATTTGCACAAAGCAATGGGTATAGTCGCAGAATACACACATAGACTTTGCGATAGAAAAAATCTTAAACTCGTATTTACTGGTCGACACAAAGATAAAAGTTTTAGTGGAAACTTGGAAAAAGAATTCTATTCGCATTTTTTAAAAGAATATAAATTTAAAATAGATCAATCCGGTGAAGATGATCATCGTTTAAGTAAGAACTTTATGCAAAGTAAATTAATAATTGGAAATGTTTCGACAGCATTAAGAGAAGCATTTTATTTTGATAAGAAAGTTTTAGCATGTAATTTATATGATCTCTCTAGATTAGAGTTTCCATCAAAAGGCATAAGTGTAATTAAAAATTTTACTTACGAAGAATTTGAAAAAAGAGTTTTAAACATTTTAGACATGGAATTAAATGATTACTTAAAACAATTAGATTTCTCACAAAGATACACAATGTTTAATGAGACAAATATTAAGAAAGAAATATATAATGAAGTTAAAAATATTTAGCATTTATTCTCTTTTAGATAAAAGTCAAAAAATAAAACTTAACTCTCTAATATTACTCACTATTTTAACGTTCTTTTTAGAATATTTGAGTTTGTTATCTTTACCGATTTTAGCAAGTTTCATATCAAATAATTATATCTTTATAGAAAAATTATCGGAATTTTTTAATACTGAATTCTTAGAAATTTTTGATAAATCACAACTACTTTTTTATACTGTGATTTTTACAGTATCAATTTTTATAGCAAAAAATATTTTTTTAATTTTGTTGAATTTTTTACAGTTTAAGTTTTTTAAAAACTTAAAGGTGGATTTTGGTATGAAAATTTTCTCAGTTTATATTAGAGAAAATTATTTAAACCATATCTCGAGAAATCCATCTGAACTTACAAGAGATATTGCTGATGAACTAGATAATTTTCTAAGTTACTATTCAAATCTTTTAATTATGCTCAGAGAGATTTTAGCTATAATTTCTATTTTTTTTCTTCTAATTTTCGTTAATATTTATATAGTTTTGTTAATTGTATTTTTTTTAGGTTCAGTCTCTTTTATATATTTTAAGAAAATTAAGCCTCTTATTAAAAACAAATCTATTGATAATCAGTTTTATAGAAAAAAAATAATACAACATCTTAATGAAACAAATGGTTTAATTAAAGAAATTAAAATTTTAGGTAAAGAAAATGATTTTATTAAAAAATTTTTCAAAATTAAGAATTCTTATGAAAATAATCTTTTACTTTTCGAGATTGTCCAAAGATTACCTAAATATTTTTTAGAAATTATAGTTATTACTTTCTTAGTTGTTTTATCTTTTATTTTTTTAACTATACTTGACGATCAATCATTCTTATTTGCCTTACTTCCTGTAATCTTAGTAAGTTTTTTAAGATTTATACCTGCTTTCAATGGTATAAGTGCAATTGTAACATACCTTAAAATCTATAAACCAAGTGTAGACTTAATCAACAATAAAATGAATAGTAACATCAAGATATTTGATACAGAAAAAGAAATTAATAATAAAAAATTGAATTTAATAATACCCAAAAATGATTATGAAAATTATCTCAATATTAAAAATATTACTTTTTCATATCCAAATAACAAAAATGTTTTCAAAAATTTAAATGTAAAAATCACAGAAGGCAGTAAATTTGGAATTGTAGGCTCTTCTGGATCAGGCAAAACAACAATCTTTAATATTATGTTGGGCTTACTTGTTCCTAACGAAGGTGATGTCCTTTTTAAAGATGAAAGCATATTTAAAAATTTAAATATTTGGAGAAAAAATGTTGGGTATCTTTCGCAAAATATTTATCTTTTAGACTCTTCTATCAAAGAAAATATTACTTTAAATAACCAAAATAACGATAAAAAGGATTATGATTTAGATAAAGCAATTGAAATTTCAAATTTAAAACAAAAAATTTCATCATTACCTGATGGTATAATGACAAAAGTAGGAAATGACGGTATAAAATTATCTGGAGGGGAAAAGCAAAGAATAGCCTTAGCAAGAGCGATATATTTTAATCCAAATATTTTTTTTCTAGATGAACCAACGAGCTCTCTAGATAATACTACTGAAGATATTATAATGAACAATTTTGACAAAAACTTTAGAAACAAAACAATTATTTCTATTGCTCATAGAAAAAGTACTATAGACAGGTGTGATACTATATTTGATTTAAATAAATTAAAAAATTAAAATGAAGAAGATATTTATAACAGGTGCTTGTGGTTTTATTGGATCTCACTTAGTAGAGGAACTTACAAGAAAAAACTTTAACACGAAAGCTTTAGTATTTTATAATTCTCAGAATTCAATAGGGTTAATGAAAAAAATTGATAAAAGAATATTAAAAGATATTGAAATAATTTCAGGAGACATAAGAGACGGAGATTTTATCAAGAATGTAACGAAAAATGTTGATGTTATAATTAATTTAGCTGCATTAATTGGAATTCCTTACTCCTATCATGCACCTAAAAGTTACATTGATACTAATGTATACGGTACTTACAATATATTAAATGCTGCAAAAATTAATAACGTGTCACATACCATCATTACTTCTACTAGTGAAGTATACGGAACAGCTCGAAAAGTTCCTATAGATGAATCTCACCCCTTAAATGCTCAATCACCTTATGCAGCAAGTAAAATCGCAGGTGATCAATTAGGTTTATCTTTTGTAAGATCTTATGGTTTACCAATTTCAATAATAAGACCATTTAATACTTTTGGGCCTAGGCAATCAAATAGAGCAATAATTCCGACAATAATCACTCAAATTTTAAATAACAAATCAGGCACAATCAAGTTGGGAAACCTGTCGCCTACTAGAGATTTTACATACGTAGAGGATACAGTTAATTCATTTATTAATGCCATTAAGTATAAAAAAAATATTCATGGTGAAATAGTAAATATTGGAAATAACTTTGAAATTTCTATAGGAAATATTTTAAAAATATTTAAAAAAGATTTTAATTTAGACTTTAAAGTTAAAATTGATAGACAAAGAATTAGAAAAAAAGGAACTGAAGTTGAGAGATTAAAAGCTTCTAGTTCTAAAGCAAAAAAATACCTGAAGTGGAAGCCTAAATATTCAGGTAAAGAGGGTTTCAAAAAAGCTTTAAAAAAGACTTTAGAATGGTTTAAAAATCAAGGAAAAGATTCAATCATTAATTCAGAAAATTATAACATTTAAGAGTAAGCTCTGAGAAAATTTAATCAAAATAAACTTGTTCATCTTTTAAAGAAAACTTTGGGAAAAGGCCCTCACTACCTTCATGAGCCCTTTCTAGGTAAAAAAGACTCAAATTCTGTAAGTAACGCAGTATTAGAAAAAGAGGTATCAACTTATGGAAATTTTGTTGTTAAATTTGAAAAGGAAATAAAAAAATTTACAAAAGCAAAATATTCAGTAGCTTTAATAAATTGCACCCAAGCATTATTTATTTCACTTAAAGCCGTTGGTGTAAAAAAAAATGATGAAGTTTTGGTTCCTTCACTTACTTTCATTGGAACTGTTAATGCGATAAGCTACTTAGACGCAGAGCCGCATTTTGTTGACTCTAACATAGATGATTTTGGAATTGATTGTCAGAAATTGGAAAATTATTTAAAAAAAATTACATTTAAAAAAAAGGATAAATTTTACAATAAAAAAACAGGAAAACTTATAAGCGCAATAGTACCAGTGCATGTATTTGGCCACCCTTGTAAGATTGAATATATTAAAAAGATATCAAAAAAATATAACTTAAAAATAGTAGAGGACGCTGCTGAAGCCCTAGGCAGTTATTATAAAAACAAACACTTAGGAACTTTTGGGCATATCGGGTGTTTAAGTTTTAATGGGAACAAAATTATAACCACAGGCGGAGGAGGAGTAATAATAACTAATAATCTTAAACTTTACAAAAGAATTAAACATTTATCCTCCACAGCTAAAGTAAAACATATATGGGAGTATGACCACGATGATATTGGTTATAATTTCAGAATGCCAAGTTTAAATGCTTCGCTAGGTTTAGCGCAAATGAAACAAATTAAAAATTTTATAAAGGCAAAAAGATCTTTATATGAGCGCTATTCTAAGGTATTCAAAAATTTTAATACTGTAAGAGTATTTAAAGAAAAAAAATATTGTAAAAGCAACTATTGGCTACAAGCCTTGGTATTAGAAAAAAATAATTTTAAACTTAAGAAAAATATCCTGAAACTTTGCTATAAAAATAAAATCTTTGTGAGACCTGTTTGGAAGTTAATTTCTAGTCTTAAGCCTTATAGGAATAAACAAAAAATGGATTTAACTGGCTCGAAACATATTTATAAATCAGTTTTAAATTTACCAAGTAGTCAAAAAATTATCTTAAAAATAAAATGAAAAAAATTATTCTTATTGGAGGAGGGTCCCATATGAACTCTTGCATAGATGTTTTGCTTACTCAAAAAAAATTCTCCATAGCAGGCTATTTAGATAAAAAAAACAGGGGAAAATTTAATGAAAACATTAAGTGGCTTGGCGACGATAATAGTTTAAAAAATTTAAAGAAAAAAATTGAAAATGTTCATATTTCTGTCGGTCATATTAAAAATTCTTCGATAAGAGAAAAAATATACAAAAAATTTAAAAAAAAAAAATTTATATTTCCTAAAATATTATCTCCCTTTTCATATATTTCTAAGAATTCAATTATAGATGAGGGTACTGTTGTAATGCATGGTGTGGTAATTAATGCAAAAGCAAAAATTGGAAAAAATTGTATTATAAATACAGGATCCATCATTGAGCACGATGCAATAATAGGAGATAACTGTCATATCTCTACAGGAGCAATAATTAATGGAGGTGTTAAAATTGGTAATAATACCTTTGTTGGAAGCGGCACAGTAGTTCGTCAAGAAATAATTATAGGTTCTAAATCATTTATTAACGCTAATTTATTTATAAACAAAAATTTAAAAAAAAACTCAATCGTAAAATGAGAACCATATTTATAGCAGAGGCCGGTGTTAATCATAATGGAAACATCAATTACGCAAAAAAATTGATTGATTTAGCTAGTAGAGCTAAAGCCGACTATGTTAAATTTCAGAGTTATAAAGTAGATAATTTAATCAGAAAAGAAACTAAAACAGCTAATTATCAAAAAAAGAATATTAAAAAAAAAATTACTCAATATGATTTATTAAAAAAATATGAACTTAATTTTAACGATCACAAAAAATTAATTAAATACGCGAAAATTAAAAAAATAAAATTTTTGTCTAGTGTTTTTGATATCGAGAGTTTTGAAATGTTAATTAAACTAAAAATTTTTGATATAAAAATACCATCTGGAGAGATTAATAATATTCCACTTATTAAAAATATATCAAAAAAAGCAAAAAGGGTTTTTATATCTACTGGAATGGCGTCAATAAAAGAAATTAGCAATGCGGTAAAAATTTTAAAAAAAAATAAAAAATTGAAAAATAATATATATCTTATGCATTGTCACACTGGGTATCCCACAGAACTTAAAGATGTAAATTTGTTGTTCATGCTATCATTAAAAAAAAAATTTAAAACTAACGTAGGGTATTCAGATCATACCAAATGTAATAGAGTTGGAATAGCGGCAGTAGCTTTGGGAGCAAAAGTAATTGAAAAACATTTTACAATATCAAAAAAACTTAAGGGTCCTGATCATTCAATGAGTATGGAACCGAATGAAATTATAAACTTCGTAAAAGATATAAAATCTACTCAAAAATTATTAGGTTCTTACGAGAAGAAAATAACCAAAGTTGAGATTTCAAACAAATATTATGTAAGAAAATCTATTGTTGCAAAAAGATTTATTCAAAAAGGTGAAAAATTTTCAGACTCTAACTTGACTTGCAAGAGACCTGAGGGAGGAATTTCTCCTATTTATTGGAATAAAATAATTGGAAAAAAAGCAAAAAAAAATTTTTTAACTAATCAAAATATTTATTTATGAAAAAAATTTGTTTAATTACAACTACTCGTGCTGATTTTGGAATAATTAAAAATCTTATTCACAAACTAAAAGAAAATAAAAAATTTAAAATTAAAATAATCGCAGGCGGCTCTCACTTTTTAAAATCATTCGGTAAAACTATAAGCGAAATAAAAAAAGAAAGAATTAAAATTGACCATTCTATAAAATTAAAAGCATTTAAAGATGATGCAAAAACGATTGCAAAGGCTTTTGCTGAAACGACTTACTCAACTTGTTTAATTTTAAAAAAGATTAGTCCAGATATTTTAATTGTTGTTGGGGATAGATATGAAATTTTAGCCTCAGTAGTGGCTGCAAATTTTTTAAGAATACCCATAGCACATTTATATGGAGGTGAGATTACTGAAGGCTCAATGGATGACTCATTCAGACACTCTATAACAAAATTATCACATGTTCATTTTGTAGCGAATAAAGTTTACAGACAAAGATTGATTCAGCTGGGTGAGAGCTCAAAAAATATTCATGTTGTTGGAGGGTTGGCAGCAGATAATATTTCTTGTTTAAACTTTTTAAGTAAAAAAGATTTAGAAAAAAAACTTAAGTTAAAATTCAAAAAGAATAACTATGTAGTCAACTTTCATCCTGAAACAAGTAAAAAAAATTCAACAAGAGTACAGATTGATACAATTTTAAAAGCGCTTCAAAATTTTAAAAACTCAAATTTCATTTTCACCTCTCCAGGATTTGATCTTGAAAATAATATAATTTCTAAAAGAATTAAAAAGTTAACTAGAGAAAAAAAAAATATTTTCTTTTTTAAATCTTTAGGCCAATTAAAATATTTTTCTTTATTAAAATACTCTACTGGCATGATTGGAAATTCATCAAGTGGGATTTTAGAAATGCCATATTTTAAAAAACCTTCAATAAATTTAGGGACTAGACAAAAAGGGAGACTAAAGTCTAAGTCGATAATTAATTGTTCAATTGAGATTGGCTCAATTAGAAAAGCGTTAACAAAATTAGAAAATAAGAAAAATCTGAAAAAAATTAATTATAGTCTTCCATATGGTCGTTCTGGCGCAATTAAAAAGATAATTAAAATCTTAGAGAATATTAAATTAAACAATTTATTTATAAAAAAATTTCAAGATAAAAAACTCATATGAAAAAAAAAATTATATGTTTTGATTTAGACAATACCCTATGCAAAACTATCGGTAGCAACTATAAATTATCAAAGCCATTTGATGAAAAAATTAAGTTTGTCAATTATTTAAAAAAAAAAGGCTTCTATATAAAGATTTTTACTTCAAGGTTTATGGGTAGAAATAAAGAAAATATAACTCTAGCAAAAAAAACAGGTTACAAATTTACAAAAAACCAATTGAAAAGCTGGAAATTAACCTATGACGAATTAATATTCGGAAAGCCATCATTTGATATATTTATAGACGATAAATCTTTAAACTTTAAAAAAAATTGGATAATTAATTTAAAAAAAAAACTTAAAATTAAATGAACAGTAAAATAATAAATATCAAAAATCTGACAAAAAAAATTAAAAATTTAAAAAAGAAAAATTTCAAAATTGGCTTGTGTCATGGTGTATTTGATCTACTTCATTATGGACATATAAACCATTTCAATAAAGCTAAAAATAATTGTGATTTTCTTATTGTATCAATTACCTCTGATAAATTTGTCAATAAAGGTTTTGGTCGGCCAGCCTTTAATCAAAAAATTAGAATGGAGTCTATCTCTGCGCTAGAGATAGTAAATAATGTTGTTTTAAGTGATTTTCCCTCAGCAGAAAAAATGATAAAATTTATTAAACCGGATATTTATTTTAAAGGATCAGACTATAAAAATCCTAAAAAAGATATATCAGGCAAGATACAGATTGAAACAAATCTTGTAAAAAAAATTGGAGGAAAAGTTATTTTTACTAACGAGCCTTCTTCAAGCTCAAGTCATCTTATAAATAAATATTTTAATTCCTTTGGTAAGGAACAGAACAAGTATTTAAATGTTTTAAAAAAGAGACATAATCTAAACGACGTAATAAAATTTTCAGAAAAGATTAAAAAATTTAAGGCATTAGTCATTGGTGAAACAATTATAGATGAATATGCATTTTCCGAAGTAATGGGAAAATCTGGAAAAGAGTCGTATCTTGCCTTACGAGACGTAAATAGCGAAAATCATCTAGGTGGAGCGGCCGCAGTAGCGAAACACCTTTCTTCTTTTTGCAAAGAAGTAAACTTATTATCTATGATAGGTGAAAAAAAAGAATATTTGTCTTTTATAAAAAAGAAGCTAGGCAATGTTAAATCCCATTTTATTTATAAAAAAGATAGTCCAACAATAGTGAAAAAAAGATACATTGATTATGTTAATAAAAATAAATTAATAGGCGTTTATAAAATTAACGATGAAAAATTAAATTCTAAACAAAATTTTCAACTGATTAAAAAATATAAAAAACTTATCAAAAGTTCTGATCTAGTAATAATTTCTGATTATGGACATGGCTTTGTCACAAAAGATTTGATCAAGCTTATTAAAAAAAGAAATCAGTCAACATATCTTAATGCTCAAGTTAATTCAGCAAATTTGGGATACCACTCAATTCTTAAATATAATAAAATTAATTGTTTAGTAATAAATGAAATAGAGCTTAGACATGAAATGAGAGACAAGGTTAGTGACGTCACTTTTTTAGCAAAAAAACTACAAAATAAAATTAATATAAATAAGATTGTTATTACCAGAGGAAAGTTTGGTGCAATACTAATAGATAAAAAAACTAAGAAAATTTTTAATTGTCCTGCATTCACTACTTCTGTTGTTGACAAAGTTGGAGCTGGTGACACTATGCTTTCTATAATATGCTTATTTATTAACGCTAAAACACCGGATGAGCTTAGTTTGTTTCTAGGTAATATTGCGGGTAGTTTTTCTGTACAAGTAATGGGTAATCGTGAGCATATTGTAAAAAAATCATTTTTGAAGCAAATAGATACGATTTTAAAATAAATGGATAAAACTTTTTTTCATAAATACTTTTATAAATTTTCTGGGTTAATAAAATATCAGATAAAATACAG
>MDTG01281820.1_pt1 | contig 15197 bp, 11 predicted proteins | sample 811421 | NCBI WGS metagenome assembly MDTG01 (sample SAMN05326645, study PRJNA326480) | marine metagenome | isolation source: seawater | place: Pacific Ocean: South East | collected 2011
CACCCGACGACTCACGTCGAGCCCCGCGTCTCGGAGCGTACGTACGAATCGATCGACGTCCGCCTCGGTCGGAGCCGGCCATGGTGATTCCCGTCTCGGGTTGTACGGGATCACATTGACGCGGGCCGGGAGGCGGTCGATCCATCCGGCCAGCGTGGTCGCCGCGTGGTCGGAGTCGTTGACGCCGGGAATGAGGACGTATTCCAGCAGCAGCGGGCCGGCATGGCGTTCGCACCAGTCGGACAGGCATTCGTGAAGTGCGGTCATGTCCATCGCCCGATTCAGGGGCATGATCCGATTTCTCGTCTCGTCATCGGGGGCGTTGACCGAGATCGCAAGGCGAAGTTTGCGGGCTTCCGATTCGCCCACGAATCTCGACAGTCTGCGGATTCCGTCGATTCTTCCGACGGTCGACACCGCGATCCGGCTCGACGACATGGACGGACCCCTGCGGTCGATCAGGATCTCGATCGATCCGATCACTGCCTCGACGTTGTCGAGCGGTTCGCCCATGCCCATGAAGACGATGTTCCGGATCGCATGCCCGAGTCGGTGAGTCGCGACATGCCACTGGAGAACGATCTCTTCGACAGTCAGATTCCTCATCAGGCCCATCTGCGCGGTTTCGCAGAAGGTGCAGCCCATTGCGCATCCGATCTGGGACGAAACACAGAGCGTGGTTCTCGGCTTGCCGCCCTTGCCCGTCAACGGAAGGACGACGGACTCGGTCTCCAGCCCGTCGGGGTGCCGGATCAGGAACTTCGAGGTGCCGTCCGGGTCCGATTCGACCCGGAGGTCGATCGCCGCCTCGCGTTTCGGATCGAGCCGTCCTTCGCGGAGGCACCCCGCCCATTCCCGCATCGCCTGTTCGCGGGGGATTCCGTCGCGTCCGCGCATGCTCGCCCAGTCCCCGGAGGTGTGACCGAGAGGGCTTTCCGGTCGTTCGGCTGGGGTGAGTACTGGGAGGGGCATGGTCGGTTCAGCCTAGCACGCGGCGCGACTTCAGGCCTCCCGGGGGGTACAATGTCGAAACCAGAGGAGACGACAGATGCCAAGTGATCCATCGAAACGAACCGTTCTGCTGACCGGTGCAGCCGGAGAGATCGGCCATGGCCTGGTCCACGGCCTTCGCTCCCACGACGACATCCGCATCATCGCGACGGACCTCAAGGAGATTCCGGAGCAGACCCGGTCACTGTGCGACGAGGTCCACGTCGGCGACGTCTGCGACGAAGGCCTGATGCAGCAGTTGATCGCGATGCACGAGGTCACCGACATCTATCATCTCGCCGCGCTTCTTTCGACGCGTGCGGAGCATGTTCCGGAAGTCGCACACGAGGTGAATGTCGGAGGGACATGGAACCTGCTCAAGCTGGCCGCCGCCCATTCCGCATCGCACGGCGAACGGGTCCGGTTCATACTTCCCAGCACGATCGCCATCTACGGGCTCGACGGACAGGAGCACAAGGCGAAGGTCGGTGAAGTCGAAGAAGGTTCGTACAACCTCCCCAAGACCATGTACGGCGCGAACAAGCTCTACTGCGAGCATCTCGGCCGCTACTACTCCAGGCACTATCGTCGACTCGCCGAAGATCGCGGGACCGCTCTGGTCGACTTCCGAAGCCTGCGGCTGCCCGGTGTGATCGCGGCGGAAACCCGTCCGACCGGTGGCACGAGCGACTTCGTTCCCGAGATGATCCATGCCGCGGCGACAGGTCAGTCCTGCACATGCTTCGTCCGGCCGTCTGCCCGCATTCCGTGGATGACCATGCCCGAATGCGTCCAGTCGCTGTTGGACATCGGTCGGGTCGAATCGGGTCGTCTGACCCAGTCCGTCTACAACGTGGCTTCGTTCTCCGCCTCGGCCCAGGAAGTGGCCGATGTGCTGCTTCGACACTTTCCCGATGCCCGCATCGACTTCGAGCCGGACGTGAATCGTCAGGGGATCGTCGACTCATGGCCCGAAGGCGTCTGCACCGCACGGGCGGCCGCGGACTGGGGCTATGCTCCCAGGTGGAATCTCGACGAAGCATTCGAGCAGTACATCGTTCCGGCCATTCAATCTCACTACGCCCACACTTCAGGATGAAACCCATGACGACCACAGGAATCGACGGATCGGCGATGTTTCGGGAGCGGACCGACCAGGTGCTCGGCGGCCTGTCTTCGACGGGGCAGCTCAAGCACCTGCAGACGATCGAAGGGCCCATGGGACCTCGGATCACGATTCGTGATCGCGGGGAGGTCGACTGCTTCTGTTCGAACAACTACCTGGGACTCGCCAACCATCCCGAAGTGGTCGAGGCCGGCATCGAAGGCCTGCGGAAGTATGGTGCGGGCACGGCGTCCGTCCGGTTCATCTGCGGGACGTTCCAGCCCCACGAGCACCTCGAGAACGTCATCGCGGAGATGCTCGGGGTCGAGGCGAGCTACACCTTCGTCTCATGCTGGACGGCATCCGAGGCGCTCTTTCCGACGCTCTGCGATCCGGGCGACATGATCATCTCCGATGCGTTGAACCACGCCTGCATCATCGATGCGATGCGTCTTGCCACCGTGATCAAGAAGGGCGTCCACAAGGCCGTGTACCAGCACTCCGACATGGACGATCTTCGTCGGGTCCTGTCGGAGGCGAGGGCCAACGCGGATGTGACCGGCGTGCTGTGGGTGGTGACCGACGGCGTGTTCTCCATGGAAGGCGACCTCGGCCGACTTCCGGAGATCCGGGCGCTGTGCGACGAGTTCGGTGCGATGCTCGTCGTCGACGATTCGCACGGGACCGGCGTCATGGGCGAGACGGGGCGTGGAACGCATGAACATTGGGGCATGAAGGGGGCCGAGATCGATCTGTTCACCGGTACCCTCGGCAAGGCTCTTGGTGGCGGTGCAGGTGGGTACATCGCAGGGTCCAGGGCCGCCATCGATCTGATCATCCAGCGGGGCCGACCGACGCTGTTCTCCAATGCGTTGCCGGTGACCGTTGCCTGCAGCGCTGCGCGGGCGATCGAGCTGCTCATGAGCGAGCCGGAACGCGTTGCGCGGCTTCGTGCCAACGTCAAGGCGGCACGTGACGGCATCCGTGAAGTCGGATTCGAGGTTCTCGAATCCCCGACGGCGATCTGTCCGATCATCGTCGGTGAGACGGCGACGGCCATCAGCATGAGCAATCGACTGCTCGACATGGGTGTGTTCGCGATCGGGTTCGGCTATCCGGTCGTTCCGGAGGGCGAGGCCCGCATCCGGGTTCAGATCTCCGCGGCCCATGAACCCGAGCACATCGAACGGCTCATCGGTGCGTTGCGTACGCTCAAGTCCGAATCCTGATCAGGGCTTGGTCGCCCCGAACTGCTCCAGCAGCTCTGGAAGCATCTCGTTCTGCCAGTCTCCGCGGCGCTTGATCGACGATCCGACGATCAGGGCATCGGCATGCTTGAAGAGATTCGGAGCCGCCTCCGCGGTGACACCGGAGCCGACGCACAGTGGAAGTCCCACCGCCTGGCGGGCCGATTCGAGGTCACCCGTCCGGATGGCCGACCCGGTGGTCTTTCCGGTCAGGACGAGGCCGTCCGCGAGGCAGTAGTCGGCTGCGCAGGCGTGGTCCCACGTATCGCAGTCGGAGGTGATCGCATGGGAGGAATGCTTCTTCTGGATGTCGGCCAGCACGGCGATGTGTTCGGCGCCGATGTGACGCCGGTACCGAAGAAGCGGGCCGGCGTCGGCGTCGCTGAAGATGCCCTCGTCGGCGACCGAAGCGAAGACGAAGCCTTCGGCGCGGATGAACTGGGCGTCGCACGCGAGTGCGACCGAGAGGGCGGCTCGATTGTCGCCAGCGAGCATCTGGATTCCCAGAGGCGCATCGTGGTCGGTGCGGATCACTCGTGCGACCGCGGTCATCGCGGCGACCGCCTCGGGACCGACGTTCCGCATCAGGTAGGGGCGGTCGTGCGTGTTCTCGATCAGCAACGCATCGAAGCCGGCATCACGAAGCATTTCCGCCTCGCGACTGGCCCGGTCGATCACCTTCTGGAGGGAATCGCATCCCATCGGTGAGCCGGGAAGCGGAAGGAGGTGGATCATTCCGACCAGCGACTTGTCCATTCCGAAGATGTCGTGCGCCGTCATCTTGGAGCCCCGGCGAGGGGGGTCGTTCGTGGCTGAAGAAGTCATCGTCGAGCCTTTCTTCCTGATCCGATGTACCGGTCCCACCAGCCCAGGATCTGGTGCAGTCGATGGAATCGCATGTCGGGGGGACCGTTTCGGCTCATGCCGTGACTGGTCTCCCTCGGGTACCGCACGAGGGTGCTGGGTATTCCCCGGATCTGCAGGGCGGCGAACACCTGCTCGCCTTGTTCGACGTTGCAGCGAAGGTCGCCTTCCGAGTGGATCACCATGGTCGGCGTCTTGGCCCGGCCCATGGTTCTGATGGGGCTGGAGTGCCAGAGTTGTTCGGGGCTGTCCCAGAACGCGCCGGCCCAGTAGCCGTCCGGTTTGCTGACGAAATCACTGTTTCCACCCATGCTGACCAGATTCGAGACGCACCGGTCCGTGATCGCGGCGGCGAAGTCGTGCGTGTGGCCGATCGCCCAGACGGTCATGTACCCGCCGTAGCTTCCTCCCATGATTCCCATCCGCCTGGAGTCGATGGAGGGGTGATCCTGCATGAAGTCCTTGACCGCGCTGATGTCCTCCCAGTCCTTGCCGCCCCACGAGCCGCGGATCGCCGCGGTGTGGTCGCGTCCGTATCCCTTGCTTCCTCGGGGATTGCTGTACATCACGATGTACCCAGCCGATGCGAGCACCTGGAACTCGTGGAAGAAGCATTCGCCGTACTGGGCGTGCGGTCCACCGTGGATCTCGAGGATGGCCGGGTACTTCCGCCCGCGTTTGAATCCGGGAGGCGTGATCATCCATGTCTGGACCCTGGTGCCGTCCGTGGATCGGACCCACTTCATCGTCGGCTTCCTGATCGATCTGGAGGAGACGTATTCGTCGTTGAAGCCGGTCAGTCTTCGCACATCCAGGCTTGATGCGCCGATTCGTCCGATGTGGACTTCCGGTGGAGCTGCGGGCTGATCGACGATCAATGCGACCGACCTGCCGTCCTTCGACGTGTTGCCCGGGGAGATCACGCATGCACCGTCGCTGAGCATGCGGGGCCTGGAGCCCGACAGCGGGATGGATGCCATATGGGATTGTCCGTGCCAGCCGATCGAGACCAGCAGTTTCCTGGAATCCTTCGACCACTGGATGTTGGGGCTGAACGAGACGTCAGCGCTGTCGGACAGTGCGCAGGCCATCAGGCACCAGTCCGTATCGGCAGTGAGGCTTCTGGCCTTTGCTCCGGATGCGGTGCAGGTCCAGAGTTCGAGATTCTCCGTCGAATAGGTGCCGTCGAGGCCTTCGCGGCCGGCCCAGGCGAGATGCTTCCCGTCGGGAGACCAGGTGACCTCCGTCTTTGGGCCCTTGGGCACGTCCTTGAGGTGGGTGATGGCGCCCGACTCGGCGTCGATCTTGAGCAGCTGACAGTCGCTGCTCGCCAGCACTCCCTTCCGGTTGCGAACAGTCGTCACTGCGATGGTTCGACTGTTGGGCGACCAGGCGTACGAGATCCATCCGATCGTATCCTTGGCATAGAGCGTCCTGGATGCGCCGGTTTCGATGTCGACGACGTGAAGGGCGAATCGCTCCTGATCGAAATAGCCGTCGCCATCGAGTCTGTACCAGGTGTTGGTGACCACGCGTGGAGGAGGGGTGGCTCCGCTCTGCTCACGCAGTCTGCATGCCTCCTTGGTCCATTCCTCGGCCCGTTGCCGGAAGGTGAACGCGATCGACTTTCCGTCAGGAGACCACTTGAACGAGGAGAGCGAGCCCTGAGGCAGGTCGGTGAGGCATCGTGCTTCGCCCCCGTCGGAAGGAATCAGATGGATCTGCGGGATGTCCTTTTCTCGGCCCGAGATGAAGGCGATGGTTCCACCGTCCGGAGACCACCGGCCATGGCCGTCGCGGGGGCCGTGGGTGAAGGGCTTCGGATCTCCACTGCGGGTCGAGACCGTCCACAGGCTGGTTTCGTAGGAGTTCTTCGTACCGATGGTCTTGTGGGTGAAGAGGATGGTCGAGCCGTCCGGATTGATCTGGGGATCGGAAACGAACGTGAGTTCGTTGAGATCCTCGGGCTGGACTGGACGGGCCTTGCTTCGCTTGGTGGTGGCCGGCATGTGGAGCTCCTGATGCGTGGATGTGGGATGCCATGATACGATCATGTGTGATCATGGACACCCCACGAAATCAACAGGACATCGATCTGCTGGCCGAACTGGTCTCGATCGACACCACCAGTGCCCTGAGCAATCGCCCGGCCATCGACCTCGTCTGTTCGCGGCTCCGGGGTGCGGACATCGAGCTGATCCGGATGCCGGTTCATGATGGCAAGGAGAACCTCGTAGCGATCGCCGGAGAGCTCGATGGCAGTCGCCGTGGACTGGTGCTTGCCGGGCATCTGGACTGCGTCCCCGCAGGTGAGGGATGGGCTTCACCCGCGCACCTGCTCGAGGAACGAGCGGGGCGGCTTCATGCTCGTGGTTCATGCGACATGAAGGGATTCGATGCGATGGCCATCAATCTCATCCTCGAGGCCTCGTCTCGTCCGCTGACGAATCCACTGGTCCTGATTCTGACCTGCGACGAGGAGGTCGGAGGTCTTGGGGCCAAGGCGTTGTCCGAATCCTGGCCTTCGGATCGACTTCTTCCCTCCGCGACGATCATCGGCGAGCCGACCTCCATGCAGGTCGTTCGGATGCACAAGGGATTCCTCAAGCTTCGCCTTGTCGTGGAGGGGGAGAATGGGCACACCGGAAACCATACGATCGGGCACAACGCCATCGCGCCGCTCGGTCGCGCCATCATGAGGCTTCAGAAGATTCGCGATGAACTGCTGGCTCTTCGTACTCCGGTCAGTCGGGCGTTCGGCCCGCTGCCGAGCCCGGTGCTGTCGCTGGTCGGAGTTGCCGGTGGAGAGGCGTGGAACATGACTCCGGACAGATCCCAGCTCGATCTGGGGCTTCGCCTGCTCCCCGACCAGCACCCGGCCCAGTGGGTCGACCGGCTTCGGTGCGAGCTGGCGTCCTCCCTCGAGGGCGAGCGATGGTCGTTGGAACTGGTCAACGAGACGCCGAGTCTGATGACGTCCTCCGAATGCCCGCTCCACGAGGCGGCTTGCCGGCTCGCAGGGCAGGTAGGCGATGTGGGCGTTTCATACGGAACCGACGGTCCCTGGTTGCAGCGGATGGGGCTCGACTGCGTGGTCGTCGGTCCGGGCGACATCGCCGTTGCGCATCAGCCGGACGAGTACATGCCGGTCGAGGAATACGCGGAGGGGCGTCGGTTCATGGAAATGCTCATCGAGGAATTCTGTGCATGATCATCCGTGCTGAACTGACATGGGTCGACGGAGCGTTCCGTCCGGGGATCGAGGTCGAGCTCGGCGGCGACGGCCGAATCCTTCGGGTCGGCCCCGCATCCGCTCCGACGCCGACCCATCCGGGAACCGCGATGCTGCCCGGATTCGTCAATGCCCACAGTCATGCCTTCCAGCGAGGGCTTCGCGGTCGAGGCGAGCATTTTCCGTCCGATGTCGAGAACTTCTGGACATGGCGTGAGGCCATGTACGGCCTCGTCGACGGCATGACGCCGGATGCGCTGCATGCCCTGAGCAGGGATGTCTTCCTCGAGATGCGACGCGCGGGCATCACCACCGTCGGTGAGTTCCACTACCTGCATCATCTCGAGGGTGAGCCGCCATTTTCGGGTGATCACGTCGTGCTCGAGGCGGCTCGCGAAGTGGGAATCAGGATCGTTCTGCTGTCCGCCCACTACACCCATGGTGGATTCGGCACGAATCTCTCCGGCGGTCAACGTCGCTTCGACACCTCCGATGCCGAGACCTACTGGGACGCGTTCGATCGTGCGGCGGAAGCCTGCGGGCCGAACCAGTCGATGGGGGTCGTCGCTCATTCGCTCAGGGCCGTTCCCATCGACGATCTGGTTGTCCTGCACCAGGAGGTGCTTCGTCGAGGGCTGGTCCTGCACATCCATGTCGAGGAGCAGCGGCAGGAGATCGAAGACTGCCTGCGGGCAACCGGGCGGACGCCGACGGGGCTGCTTCTGGAGCATCTGCAGCCCGGGCCCGAGTGCACATCCGTTCATGCGACGCACACGGCGTCCGATGATCTCGAGCAATGGCTCGATCGCGGATGCGGAGTCTGCCTGTGTCCGCTCACGGAGGCCAATCTTGGTGACGGATTCCCGGATCGTCCACGAATGCTCCGGCATGCGGCGTCCTTGTCCATCGGGAGCGATTCGAACTCGCGGGTGTCGATGCTCGAAGAGCTGCGAATGCTCGAACTCGCCCATCGACTTCATGATGGAACCCGCGGGGCGTGGAGGGATGCATCCGGTCGGATCGATCGCGTGCTGCTGGACATGGCGACGTCCGGGGGGGCTCGCTCGCTTGGAATCGAAGCCGGGCGCATCGCTCCGGGTGCACTGGCAGATTTCGTCCTCGTCGATCTGGGAGCGGACACGCTGTCGCACGTCGATCACGACAATCTCGGCGCGGCGCTGGTTCTCGGAGCCGACCGGGAGGCGATCGTCGGGACCTGCGTCGGCGGATCATGGTCCACGGCGTGATCGTTCGGGAATCCGCTTCCGCGGCGGGAACGGGGACGTCGTGCGTCAGTCGGTGCGTTCCGGCGTGAGATCGCCAAGCGCGTCCCGCAGCGGTTCCAGATGATCCCAGTACGCCCGGCTGCGGTGTACCGATCTGGTGTGCATCGGTTCACGAACCTGATCCATGCTCGGCGTCTGGGCGACTCTCCTGGAGCGATGGAAATCGAGACACGCGGGATCCCACGGAAGCTCGAGGAACTCGAGAATCGATCGGATCCCCGGTTCGGGATCTGAGACCAGTTGTTCGTAGTGGACGTCGATCATCGGGCATCGGTTCGACTTCCAGTGTCGCATCACCCGTTCGTATTCCCGATAGGTCGAGCCCAGTGCGGTCAGGTTGCTGGTGAAGGCCAGGTTCGAGGTCATGTGGTTGCTGTAGCACGACAGGCACACGTCCAGCGGATCACGCCGGCAATGGAGGATCCTCGCGTCGGGGAAGAGCATGGTGATCAGGCCGATGTTCAGGTAGTTCATCGGCAGTTTGTCGGTGATGCGGGTCGCGTCGCCCGCATTCGTCGTCACGGCCTCCATGTATTCGGATGCGATGCGGGCGAGTTCCGAACCATCGAGCGTTTCGATGCACGAGGGGTAGTCGCCGGGCAGCGAGCGGATGATCGAAGGCAGGGCGGGGCTTTCGCCGACCGCGTGCACCTGCCCATGGGCGGCCAGGACCTGCTCGAGCATGGTGGTCCCGCTTCTGAACATTCCGAGGATGAAGATCGGCGCCGGAGATGTGGTGACGGGTGTGGATGGCCGTCCGATCCGCTCCGGATCGAATGTCCCGATGATGGAGTCGACATCGGATCGATGTCCTGCGGAGTCCCACCGATCGACGAACGGCTGGTTGGCTCTTGTCCAGGCGTCGAATGCGTCGTCGTGCCTGGACATCGCATCGAGTGCGTTGCCGATGCGGAACAGGATCGGGGTCGATTGCAGCGGCGGGCGATCGGTCGTGGAGAGCCACTTCTCGGCATCCTGCACGACCCGCTCGTTGTTTCCGAGTCGAGACTGGATCCTCGTCCAGGCGAGCAGCGGAAGGAATGCGGTGCTGCTGGATTCGATGTGGGGGCGAAGGAGTTCGATCGCCGCATCGGTGTTTCCTTCGGACTCGAGCAGTTCGGCGCGGCCGGCGAGTGCATTGGTGTTCCGCGGGTTGATCGATGTCGCCCGGTCGTAGGCCTTCATCGATTCCGGGGCGTCGCCATTGAGGCGATGGATGGTTCCCAGTCGCGAGAAGTTGAGTGATTCGAAGGGCTGCAGCTCCGCAAGTCGGCCGGCCGGTCGAACGTCCATGGGGATGATGCCTCTGGCGATCGTCGCATCCACGAACTTGGCAAGGAGATCGAGGTCGTCCGGAGCCAGTTCGCAGGCCGATTTCATGTCGTCCCACGACAGATTCGTCTCCCCGGCATGCAGAAACAGTCTGCCGCGGATCGAATGCAGTTCCGACCGGTCCGGAAGCCGGGCGATCGCATCCGTCGCGCATTGGATCGCGGCTCCGATCCTTCCCGATCTGGCATGGATGTCGATCAGGGTGACCTGCAACTCCGGATCGTCCGGTTGCAGCCGGATCGCGGTGTTGATGGTGTCCAGGGCCTTCGCGGTCCGTCCGAGGCGAATCTGGACGGCGGCGAGCTTCTGGAGTATCTCACGGTTGTCGGGTGACTGCCTGAGCGCACGCCTGAGGATGCGGTCCGCCTTGTCCCACTGCTGGGCCTCGAGGTGGCGTGTCGCCTGTTGGAGCATCTGGTTCAGATCTGTGTTCTTCGGCATTGCAGTCGGTAAGCCTATCGATCAGGAGTCCTGGAGGCGAGTCAGCGAGCGATCGATGCAGCGAAGGGTCATGTCGATGTCGGAGGCATCGAGGACCAGGGGAGGTTTGATCTTGATCACGTTGCCGTGCGGTCCGTCCGTACTCATGAGGATCCCGCAACCGGCCATCGATCGGACGAGGGCCTCGGCGATCTCCGGTGCCGGCTCGCGGGTGACGCGGTTCCGGACCAGATCGATGCCCAGAAAGAGTCCGTGCCCTCGGACGTCGCCGATGGACGGATGGGCCGTCTGCAGGGCCCGCAGTCCGTCGATCATCCGAGTCCCGAGTGTCCGGGCACGATCCTGCAGCCCTTCGTTCTCGACGACGTCGAGTACGGCCATGGCGCATTCGCACGATACGGGGTTGCCGCCGAAGGTGGAGAAGAACTCCATGCCGTTGTCGAAGGCTTCGGCGATCTCCGGAGTGGTCACGACGGCACCGATCGGGTGTCCGTTGCCGATGGGCTTTCCGAGCACGACGATGTCCGGCACGACGTCATGGAGCTGGAATCCCCAGAACGCGTCGCCCATCCTTCCGAATCCGACCTGGACCTCATCGGCGATGTAGAGCCCGCCCGCGTTTCGCACGTGTTCGGCGGCGCAGGCCAGGTAGTCGTCGGGCAGCGGAATCTGTCCGCCGCAGGAGAGCATCGATTCCGCGAAGAACGCCGCGATGGCCCGTCCGTTGCGGCATGCGGTTCCGATCGCGTCGGCGACGTCGAGTCCGTAGGCGGAGCCGGCGTCCTCGTCCCGGTAGGCACCCCGGTAGATGTCCGGCATGTCGAGCACATGGACCCAGTCGCGTTGTCCGGATCCTCCCTTGCCGTTGAATTTGTAGGGGCTCATGGCGACGCAGTTCGGCGTGCTTCCGTGATAGGCGCCGTCGATCACGAGTGCATCGTGTGCTCCCGTGGCGGCTCTCGCCAACCTGAGGGCGAGTTCATTGGCCTCGGACCCGGAGTTGACGAAGTAGCAGACCGAGAGCGGGTCCGGCATGGTGGCCGTGATTCGTTCGCAGTAGGTGAGGATCGTGTCGTGCAGGTATCTCGTGTTGGTGTTGAGTCGGCCGGCCTGCCGGCTGATCGCATCGACCACGTGCGGATGACAGTGCCCGACGTGGCAGACGTTGTTGACAAGGTCGAGGTACGGCCTGCCGTCGGATGCATGCAGGTACTGGCCACGCCCGCGGATCATGTGCAGGGGGGTGCCGTGGGCCAGTGAAAGGTTGCCGCCCATGTGGCGAGTCCGACGTCGAAGCAGCGAGTCTCGGTCCGGACCGCGATCGGCCTTCGTTCGGCCGCAGGCCTCCCGGAACGTCAGTTCGGCGGTCGCCGGTTCGATGTGCACGAATCGATGCATCGCGTCGATGGTCGTCTTCGTGTGCGAATGCCAGGTCGCATGGTCCGGATCGACGTCCATGCGATCGGCGCCGATGAGAGCGCTTGCGGCGAGTCTGCTCAGCGCGAGGGGGAACAGCAGTTCGAACTCCGCGTCCTCGAGTTTCCTTCGAGCGTGGTACGCGCCGACGATGGTCGCAAGTGTTTGGAGATCGGCTCCGGATTCCTGCATGGCGTAGGCAAGGGTGATGCCGACGTCCTGGACCAGTGCGCCCTGCATGCAGTCCCCGAGATCGACGAGTCCGACGACCGCATCGTTCTCGACGAGGATGTTTTCATCGTTCGCATCGCCGTGGATGATGCCCTCCGGGGCCTCGGCAATGCCCGGCAGCACGACGGCGGCATGCAGCTGCATGATGTATTCAAGGGCATTCGACGTCCGGTCGTCGCGGAAGACTTCGATCCGGGATCGATGCTGCTGGGCCTTCGCGACGTCCCATTGGTGGGTGCGTCGGGCTCCCGGTGGCGTGAATCCCGTAAGTGCGATGTGGACATCGGCCAGAATCCGACCGATGTCCAGCAGGAGGTCCGGAGTCGATTCGACGTCTCTCCAGTTGCATCCGGGTAGGTGGTCGAGGATTCGTGCGGTGCACTCGATGCCATCATGGAGAAACCGGTGCAGGTGCTCTCCGGTGATGGTGGGAAGCGTCTGGGGTACCGGAAGTCCGTGTTGGGCCAGGCGATGCAGGACGGACTGTTCAAGGGTGACGTCCGTCGATCCGTCCGTGGTGATCTTGAGGACGTACCGGCCGTCGGGGGTCGAGATTCTGGCGTTGTAGTTCTCGCCAGGGAGCCTGGTCAGCACGCCGTCCAGGTGCCACTGGCGTCTGGCGATTTCCGATGCAAGCTCGTCCAGGGTTGCGTATTTGGTGTCTCTGGTCGTCATCCACCGTTCAGATTACAGGATGTAACGGGATTGTCGTATGATTTCAGATATGAATCACCTTCAGGAAGAACGCGATCCGGTGCGTGACGAGGTCGCCATCACCGTTCCATTGCGTGAGAATGCCGGTCTGGCATCCCTTTCGCATTGGTCGTTTCTGATGGGGTATGCGGTTCCCTTCGCAAGTCTCATCCTTCCGCTCGTGCTGATGAATACGACGGGCAGGACCGACCGATTCGTCTACGAGAACGCCAAGGAAGCTCTGAACTTCCTGATCGCATTCCTCATCGTGATGATCGGATGCATCGTGACGATCGTCGGTGTGATTCTGGTGCCGCTGCTGCTGATCTGCTTTCTCGTGTTCCCGATCATCGCGGCTTGCCAGACCATGTCCAGCACGGTGGACACGCCTGTGTACCGATACCCGCTCATCTTCCGTCTGCTCAAGTGAACCATGGACGGATCGGTCCGCGACGGCGATCGGATCACTTGCCGAGCGCTTCGTACCGCATGTAGTCCAGGCCGACGCTGGCCCCGGCCATCAGGCCGGTCTGTGCGCCCTGGTACACGGCGACTCCGTTGGTGAATGATGCGGAGCCGGCGGATCCGGCGTCCGCGGCGACAGCGGTCGCTCCGACGCTGCCGGTCAACTTGTTGTTCTGGAACTCCTTCATGGTGGTGTCGTTCTGGAACACGACCATCATCTTGAATCCCTGGGCGCCGATCTGCAGTCCGGCCGAAGCTGCATTGAGGTAGGCCCATCCGATCTGTCGGCCGGAGTTGTCGTAGACGACGCCTCGGCCGAACTTGCCGCCGGTGATGATGATGCCGTACTGGCCGATGCCGGGATAGGTGATGTATCCGGCGGATCGATCGAGCTGGCTCTCGAGTCCCGAGACATGTTCGATGAACCATTCCGTCGCGTGCCCGCTGTCTGCAATGACCTGCGCCTTGTCCTTTGCGGCCGGCTTCGTCGAGCAGCCGGCGGTTGCGGCGGCGAATCCTGCCATGAGCAGAAGGACGGCGATCGGTGCATGAAGTCTGTTGGGCATGGGTTGTTCCCTTGGTTGTTCGTTGAAGGCGGCCTCCGTCTCCGGGCCGGCATCATTCGAGGGTTTGTTGATCGATTCGAGTGATGCTCGAGCCTACCGGATGCCAATAGTCGGGTCAAAGAATCCTGGACTCACCCCGCGCATGAAAAAACCCTCTCCTGTGAAGAAGAGGGTTGCTTTCACTTCGAAATAGCGGGGACAGGATTCGAACCTGCGACCTCCGGGTTATGAGCCCGACGAGCTACCAGACTGCTCTACCCCGCAGCTGAACGAATCATTATACCACTCCTTGGGAAACCATTCAAAAGGGCACGAACATCGAAGCAGATCGAGTGGGGAGGCCGATAAGGTTGCAATGAGGCCTGTTCCTGCCAATCCAAGAGGGATCGTCGATGCCGGTTGGCTCTACGTGATGGCAGGATTGGCCGTCTGTGGGGCAGCGCTGCTTGTGCCGGCCCAGCAGGATCTTGCCGCGGTCGAGGCCCAGCAGCTGCAGATGGCTGCCCACGAGTCGCTCTCCACGCGTCGGATGGTCGCCTACGACCGGGTGCTTCAGGGCCTGCTCGACAAGGATCCCGATCTGATGGGCAGGGTGGCGACGAGTCAGTTGAACCTCCTGCCCGAAGGCGATGTCCCGGTCCTGCTGGATACCTCTTCGGATGAGACCGTCGTGGACCAGTGGGTTCGGGATGCCACTCGCCAGGAGATCGTCGCCCCCATGGTCGAGCGTCAGACCCTCTTGTCGCGGCTTTCGTCAGGGCCCTACAGATCCCTGCTGATCGCTTCGGGAGTCTTCTGCCTCTTCATGGGCATCATGGTCACAGGTGACCGCGAAAGATCGCCCGCTTGAACACCGGCAGTTGATCCGTCCACTCGCCGTCATGCCCGTACCGTCTGGCAATGGTTGATGATTGCATTGTCGCTGATGAGTCGGCATGGAAGCGTCTGCTTTCGTGTCGTGGTATTGGTCTGTCGATGGCGAAGCGGTTGGTCGGATCCTTCGGCTCCGCGGCGGCCGCAGTGTCGGCTGATGCGGGCCGTCTGGAGCGGATTGCCGGCGTGTCCGAGCGTACTGCGAAGGCCTTGCATCGGGAGATCGCACGTTCGCGGCTCGATGAGGAGGAAGGGTGGTTGGTCAGGAATGGTGGGCGTCACATCGTCTTCGGATTCAGCGGGTATCCATCGCTGCTGTGCCCGACTCCGGATCCGCCGCCGATGCTCCGATGCAGAGGTTCGCTTCCGCCTGAGGGGGCTCCCTGCGTCGCCATCGTGGGAACAAGATTCCGCCACGGCGTACGGTCTGCGGCAGGCGGCCCGGATCACTGCCGG
>MDTG01237352.1_pt1 | contig 15196 bp, 23 predicted proteins | sample 811421 | NCBI WGS metagenome assembly MDTG01 (sample SAMN05326645, study PRJNA326480) | marine metagenome | isolation source: seawater | place: Pacific Ocean: South East | collected 2011
GTGGAGTTTATAAAAAGTAATATTAGCACAGCTAACGATATACGCGACATTGCTGGCGCGATTGATGGATTGTTTGCTGGTGAAAAACAAGTTCAAAAAGAACGCTTTGGAGGTAAATCTGTTTTAGGGCAGACTAAAGATGTGGCGCATAGCGTGATAGATGCGAAGCTAGCCCAGGAGCAAATGGAAGAAATGTCTATATTGATCGATAATAGGTTTGGTTACGGAACGTGGCGCCAGATTGTTAACGAGCGGGCTAAGCGTTTGCAGGAAGAGAAACAGCAGATAAAAGAACAAAAAGCTGCGGCCCGCAAACGCAAGCAAGAATTTCAAGAAGCAGCTAAGATTGTAGGCTGGGTTGTTGGTGGCATATTGACATTTGTAGTTGTTGGTATGATTCTTGCCATTAGCTTGAGAGGATAACATGGTAAACAAAACTACTAAATCACGGACGAAAGCTCGTAAGCCAAAGGCAAAATCAAAGTCTCGCGTTAACGAAGCTGGTAACTACACAAAGCCTGGTATGCGTAAACGTATGTTTGAACGTATTAAAGCTGGTGGTAAAGGGGGACGGCCTGGTCAGTGGTCTGCTCGCAAAGCGCAGATGTTAGCTGCTGCTTATAAAAAGGCTGGCGGCGGTTACAGAGATTGAGAAAGAAAAATCTATGGCACTCCGTAAATCACAGAAAAGCTTACGTAGATGGACGAAACAGAAGTGGCGGACCAAAAGCGGCAAGCCTTCTACTCAAGGGTCAAAAGCTACCGGTGAACGTTATTTACCTGAAAAAGCAATTAAGGCTCTTTCTTCCAAAGAATACGCCAAGACTACAGCTGCTAAGCGCCGAGCGACTAAGAAAGGTAAACAACATTCTAAGCAACCAAAGAAAATTGCGAGAAAGACGCGCCGTTACAGAAAGAAATAATCAATTAAAAATATCCGATAAAGCAAAAAAGAAACTTGGTTATTAGTTGTACTAATATTTTATGTATGCTATTTGTTCTATGTCGTTAACTTTTATAGGAGCGCGGCATGCGTCTTGTCGTACACCAAAAAGGTGGCTATGATTATGGGGCAGATGGAACAACGTTTAATTGTTCACACGATCCAATCAAACCTGTTGATTGGGGCGGCAGATGGGATGAGTACTTTCGTCAACAAAGACATCCTATCTTCTGGCGGTTGTTAAAATTATTTAACCGTTAGAACCATTGTTGTAGGGGGTAGAGAAAGGCCTGACTTCGGTCGGGGTGGTATTTTTTTGGCTAAGAAAACAATGTCAGTGTGGGAAGCACGCAAACCTCACCGCCGCCGTCATAAGAAACGCGGCCTTCATATACGTAAAAAACTTGGACCAAAGCATCATATGCGTGTTCATTAAGATGGTAAGATGGATACGTTTATTCAGAACTGGTGGCCTCAACTCACAGCTTTAGTGATTCTTGTTGCGTACCTATCCCGGGTAAATGCCGCACAGAATGAACGTATTAACCAGCTTGAAAAGAAAGTAGAACAGTTGTTTGTGCTTTGGAATAAACACATAGATTGGCTACTTAATCGTAAAGATGATAGGTAACAAACAAAGTTGCGCGCGCGCAACATGCGACTGTACGGTCTTCTTGTGTACGTACAAATTCTAGAATAATTCTAAAAATGTAGCGTTTTGGCGGTTTGAAACGACCTCTGTGGCGCATATTGGGCCGGGTGGTCGGGTGTTTGTACGCTCTGTGCAGCTCAGCACACGTTATTTGGGGGGGTTTTTTCTAATAAACGTTTTAAAAACCACAAACATTTTTCTAGATCTTGGGCGGGGTTGTTTTTGTTTTGATAGCGCCACAAGTACTTTATGACGCTTCCTTTTAAGTACCCTTTAAATTCTTCAGGCGTCATACTTGCCTCGATAGCTTCGATACATTCGATGCTTCCAGTGTTGTAGTGTTCTGGGTTGTTTATTGGGTCGCTCATTTTATTCTCCTTAGTCGTATAGACTCGTCTATATCTACAGGGTCTACTTCAAAGTAGTCTGATAGTTTTATGACAGCGTCTGTGTTTGGTTTTAGGCGGCCACTTATAAATTGACTTAGTGTGCTTTGTGACCACCCAAGTTCTTCTGCGGCTTGTAGCTGTGTTACGCCGTTAGTTTTTTTATGGCAGTCCCACAAAACTTTAATCCTGTTCATTATCTTCTCCGTAAGGGTCCGGCAAGCATATAGATTCAATCCATGAAGAAACTTCTTTCCGTGGTATAGCGTTATCTTCATAGTGTTTTTTGCTGATGTTTTGTTCCCATTGTTTATCTGTAAGAATAAGGGCGGTGTTTTCTACACCGATGATCAAGCAAGCATTTTGATTGTATTCAAATAAAAGATTGAGCCATTCAATTTGTAAGAGACTTAAACCGAGTCGAAGATTTGTTTTGTCGCGTTTGGGGAGTTGTTTTATGTATTTGTATTCGGCCCAAAGAGAACCTTGTGGACCTATGTAGAATGCATCTGGTACACCGCCATTGTAGCGGTCATGTATTTTCCATTTAGTAACATTGTTGTGCAGTGAACGATGCACAGATCTTATGAAACTATGTTCGTTCACCACACAACTCCTGATGTTTAGCCCATAGACTCGAACACAGCCTCAGCTGCTTCGTAGTCGTCTTTCTGGGCCCAGCCTACAAACTCAGCTTCAAGATTCATCCAGGACTTACCGCCGCTGTTTGTTACTGAAACTGCTTTGAGTTTCCAAAGACCAGCAAAACGATCGCCACCTTTGATGCTAATTTGACTGTTCCAGTTACGTGATACACGTAGCTTAGAAGAGGCAAAGTCCATGAGAACTGGATTGCTAAGCTCACCAGTTTCTGCATTTTTTATCATCATCATGTGCGTATGCGTTTGATTGATGTCGTAGTCTTCAGGCTTGTCTTGTTCTTTGATAGCCGCTGAAGCGTCTGCCTCAGAACCAAAGCTACCAAGTAAACCACCACCTGCTTCACGTTTACGCCATACAACGTATTCGTCTTTGAACTTTACATTGAGTACGTAAATCTCGTCACCGTAGATCTCTCTTGTAAGAGAGTTCAAGAAGTGACCATCTTCAGCACCTTCAATATAGTTCGGGTGATGTTTGTCTACTTCGTCCGACATCTTCTGTAGAAGCTTGACACGGGGTATGGTCAATTGGTTGGTAGTAACTTCTTCGTTACCCCTACCAGTTCCTTTAGAGATGTGGGCTGGTACTTTGTCTTCAGCTATTGCTAATGCGTTACTCATAATCATTTAACCTTTCATAGTTAGAGTGAACGGAAGTTGATGCGACGTATCTCGCGTGGCTGCAGACCGGGAACGTTCTCACCAAGTTTGAGAAGCTCACGATATGCAGTTGACGAAACACGTCTTTGGATAAGAGAGAAATCCCCTGTCTGTTTAATATGTTCATACAGGGCATCCCAGTCGTGTACGTCTGGGACTGTTTCTTCTTTGATAGATACAGAAGCAACTTCGTTGGCTGTTTTCTTCAGCCCCTCTGTATCTAGTTTTTTGAGAAGCTGGAGATCGATATCGTTCTCTTGCTCTCTCAAACCTTTAAGCTCACTGTTGAGCTTTTCCATCTGGTTTTTGATGGATTTCTTTCTGTCGATAAGTTCATCAATAGTTCGTACAGGTGTAAGTACTGGTTGATTCATGCTGCTTGTTCCTTCATTGAATTTAAAGATTTTAAGATTGTAAGTAAGTTTTCCATACGCCCTAGCTTTCCACTAAGCTTTACATACACATCGGTTTCCCAGGTGTTCTCAGCTGCAATGTGAATTACTTGAGTACGTTTAGTTTGACCCGCGCGATATATACGCCGGTTAAACTGCTGGTAGTGTTCAGCATTGTATGTTGGTGAACACCATATGACGCTGGTTGCAGTAGTCATTGTAAGACCATGTCCAGCAGATTGTGGATGGGCAAATACTACCTGTAGTTGCCCAGCCTGCATGCGATCGACAACATCCTTGCGTACTTTTGCAGAGACGCTGCCATCAATGACACCATACTTGATGCCACGTTTCTCGGCTTGCTCGATAAGATAATCACGTTCATGAGTCCAGTTGAATGCAACAAGCGAGTGCTTACGTTGTTCAACAAGGTCCATAACGAGGTTGTATCTTTCTTTATGAAAGCCGACTACATCGCCGTCTTCATTGTAGACGGCACCAGTGCAGAGTTGCAGAAGCTTTTTAGTAAGCGCTCCAGCATGCACTGCATTGATTGTAGCTTCACCAGTCCAGAGTACGTTGTCTTCTGCTAGCTCTTTGTAAGCTTGCATCATTGTATCTGACAGCTGGGTTTTAATTGTATTGTAAGATTGTTCAGGCATGTCTAGGCATTCTTCTAGTTCATACCTGATGTTAATGTCTTTGATTGCAGCAGCAACTATGAGCTCAGCATCTTGTTTGTCTTTCCATTCATTAGCAAAACCGTTGAACACGGGCGTGCATACGTTTGCCCTGAATGTATAGAAACGGTGCCCGAGCCGTTGTCCGTCGTCCACGAGTAATGTTGGATGCCAGATGTCACAGATTGTATTGCTGTTTGGTGTACCTGACATAGCGATGCGGTACTCAAATAGCTGAGCAATCTTGTGTGCAGCTTTACTACGTTGGCTGTCTTTGTTTTTGAATGCAGTAAATTCATCGATGCATAATGTATCAAAGCCATCAAGCACATCTTGATTTTTAACTAACCATTTAACAGCATCATGATTAGTAATAATAATCTGTGCATCAGACTGGAATGCTTTAGCACGGTTGCGCGCAAAGGCGACAGTATAAGTTAAGTCGGGTGTAAACTTTTCAATGTCATCACCCCAGCTGGCTTGTAAGATTGAAAGCGGTGCAAGCACAAGCATGCGTCCTTCTGGGCGCTGCACGTATGCATCCAGCACACTGCGAGTCTTACCAGTGCCAGGGTCTGATGTGATTAGCACTCTGGGGTTATTGACAATAAAATCAGTAGTAGTTTTTTGGTGTTCAAAAGGTTTTAGCATAGTCATCCTAACTGTTTTGAATATTAGTACAGCTAATATTAATGTTCAAGAAAAATAATTCGTCTATCTTCTTGGGCCCAGCACAACCCGCAGTTAACGCACTTGTCGACTTGGCCAAGTTGTTCAGGGCAGATAACTTCTTTGTTTTTCTTTGGTACATACTTATCGTCCGGGTGCACAACGCATGCAGAAAACTTTGCACGCCAGTTGTCACTAAAACGAATACGCCATCTTGAAGGAAACATAGTGTTTAGTTGACGTATAAGTTTACCTATGTCGCTTTGGAATAACTGATGTGTATATCCATAGACGTTCATCATTGGATATGCATTGAGCAAGTTTAACCAAAGCATAACGTACGCGTCGCTGTAAAAGTCACCGAGTACGTGTAGTCGCACAACAAAACCTTTAGGGTGTTTGCGTGCAAGCTCTGCTACCGATGCTTCAAGGCAAGCATTAAAATCCTTGCTTTGATGATCGAAGCGGTGAGCAAAAGGCATGTTGTTGCCATAGCAAGTCTCCCATTGTTGGCAGGTAGTTGGGCAAGTAGCACGCTCTTCCAAAGAAAACTGGTAAAGCGGCAAGCCCTTCCACATTTTTACATTAACTCTATGCCCAAGTTTGACGTTCTTTCGTCCAGGCATGAGCATACGCCTGTGCGGAGCTTTTACATTCCGCACGTACTTAGTACGCGTACGCATCTAGAGGTTACGGGTTGACAATAACCCACTGATAAGTGGGAACGGGTACAGACAACTTGTTGGTGATCTGTACTGGGCGTGTGTTGAACACAAGCACTTCACGAACAATGGTCCGTTTGAGTGTGTACAAAACAATAGACACGATCAAACCGCCAACCATGGCAGCCATCATGCCGCTGTATGTACCGGCAAACGCCCACATCAACAAGGCAGTAACAGCCACGTCAATTGGGATGTCGTATGAAACGACACGGCGAATGCCAAACTTAAATATCAGAAACAGTAGTCCGAGAGCGGACAATAAACCAGCGATCCACATTGTATTTACTCCATAAATATTTGATCAGATAATAAATTTGTGCAGCTTCCAACAGGAAGTACACAGCCCTAAGCAGGTTCGTGACTAGTGTCGTCATCTAAATAACTCCATAGAAAGTAAGTCACAGTAGTGATAGCAATCATGCCAAGCAAACCGTTGAGTGCGAACACCAACATTTCCAAGGCTAGAGATAGACTGCATACGGCTAGTAGGCCAGCCAAACCATAGCGTGCATATTTACGCATTACATACTCCATTAAGTAAGTGAAAAGAATGTCCCCCCGTAAAGGGAAAAAGAGGTAAAACCTTTACAGGGGGACGGTTTGCTCCAACGCAGGGTAACTGAAAAACCCCCGCGTTGAAGCCTCCTGTGTGTCAGTTAGCACTGGGGAGAAAACGTGCTGATGCACCTTCTCTATACATCAACACCCCACTGACACTCTGGAAACTCGCCTTTACGGTATGAGCACCAGCGACAAGCAGATGAACTAGGCCGAGGCTCAAAGTCCGTTTCTGTTGTCATCTTTACTCCTCGTTCATGATAGCTGGGCATAAACTGCATAGCTTCATTTCGAGTGTAAGATTGCGTTGCGGTTTCAGCTTTGTCCAAGTACCACAGTTCTGTTTGTACAAACTGTAGTTCTGGATCACGCATGAAAGCTCCGATTGCATAAAGTAAACATTGTTGGGAATGACCGATTTCATTTCCAAAACGTTTACCTGTTTTATAATCAATGACACGTGCACTTGTGTCGTCTTCTTTTACATAAGCATCGAGTTTTATTCGAGCCCACGTATCGTTACTAAGCCAACCGGTTGGTGTCCAGTCGATAGTAAACCCCCACTCACCTTCGAGTTCGACGGCACCTTCAAGGTAGCCTGCACGCAGTTCAGCAAACTGTTTTTCGAACTTCATTAATGAGTCAGGGAACTCTTCTATACGACCATCTACATATTGTTCAGCTTCATCGTGGATCTGTGAACCACGGTCTGCAGCTGGACTAGAAGGTTCTGGTATCTTCTTGACCCGTGATATGTATGTACGGTACGGGCATTCTTCAAATACTTTGAGTGCACTGTACGACCAGGCGGCCACAGGTCCGAAAGTCTCTGGTTTTGACAGAGGCTTTTCAGCATCTGGGCGAGTAGCTTGCGTAAGTTCAATCACAGTATCCTCCTGAACAACTAGAACTTATTAGTGATACTAATAATTATTTATTAGAAATCAACACTTTATCCTTTGAGTCAAAATGTTGCTCTATAATTATGTCTAGTTGTTCGTGGTCCGTGGTCCAGTTAACTACAATTCCACGGATACCATTTGCGTTCCGATCGGTACCAGGCATGCGTTTGCGTTGTACGTTCAAGCCATTGCGATCAAGACGTTTGTGAAACTCACGATTTGCTATAGCAGGCGTCTGCTCTGTTTGTGTGTGGTACACAGTGCGGAGATGTTCTACAGGGATTACAGACATGCCGTGGTCCCTGGCGTCTGCAATCCAAGTTTTCACAAATCGTTGTGAACTTATAATACGGCCGGCATTGAATGTATCGTCTACACCTACATCAAGTACATCCAAGAAGTAGTTTATATTACCGCGTTGCAATGCTTCGCAGAACTCTTCGAATACAGACATGGTAACGGACCGCATTGCATCTTTTGCTTCGTTGTTCATGCAAGTGCGCGCCATGCGTTTGTCTACATTGAATACTGCCAGGGCCCCGGCAAATGTATGTAGTTCATTCTCAAGGTCATCGATGCCTGCAATAACCTCTGGCAGTGCTTCTTCAAGTTTTGTTTCTTGCCGCGGGCTGACGTTGTACCGTCTGTCACCAGGTTCAATCTTCACTGCATCTGGACGGTTAGTTAGAAAGATAAAGTTTGTATATGATGGTAATTCGATTTGATTTGCGCGCATTGCACGGATTGTCATGGTTGGCTCAGTGATTTGATTCTTTAGTTTGTCAGCCATTCGCAGGCTGCCGCCGTGTGCGTCAGTCATACGAAACTCGTCGACAACTAAGAAAAGCGCCGAACGCATGTAAAGATTGAATTGTTCTTCGATATTCTCGAGAGACTTCATCGGTACATGTGCATGGCCAAAAAGCGGTTTGAGTATTTTGTTTGCAAACAAACCTTTACCAGTGCCTGGTATGCCTGTGAATATCCATGCAGTCATAGACTTACGTCGTGTTTGATAAATGTATGCAAGCCAGTTGATGAAGTGCTCTGTTTCTGCTGCACCTGAACCGAGCATGTGGTGGATTAGTTTGTATGTTAGTGGAACAACATCTGCCAGTTGAGCTGCAGTACCGTATGTAAGTTCAGGCGCTTTCTTACTGTTTAACATGTAGTCTGTTTTACGATACATGTTCACGTAATAAGGGGTTTGGTCCATTTGAACAGCTGGTGCGTCAGTGCATGGATCAAAAACAACGCGCGCATCTGGAATGAAGTCGGGCTCTTGACGGCCGTGGCTACGCATAAAACTTTGAATGCTTGTTTTTTGTGTAGGCGTCAGCGGGAAGTCATCATCGAACTGATTGATATTAGGGTTGAATAAACCATTGTAATAAGTATCAGTGTAAAAATCGCGCAGAGCCACAGGCCGAGAGCCACGGCCACGATCAGCGAGCTCATCACTGTATGTATCAAAGATAGAAGCGTAGAACTCACGATCAGCTTTTTCGATTTCAAAGACTGGCTCATCTTTGAAATTGTACATGTAAGTTGGGTCATCAATGTTGAACCAATAAGCACCGCTATCGCCTCCGTTAATATTACAGCGTATATACGGAAGGTTATCAGCGTCAACAATTTGTATAGACATTTGGTCTGGGTTAGTTAGTACGTCTACAACTTCGTTGTTGATGGTAGACGTAGTAATTTTAGCTTGGCGTTGTTTGAGTCCTGCTTTCTTACGTAGCTCGTCTTTAATCTTTACGCTGTCTGTAAACACGGCCTCCGGGCTCACATCATTTAACAACGGTACAAGGTCTACGGCCGGACGTTCGTGTTCTACGAGCACTATCCTGTCTTCAGGAGTTTTGAATGGGTCGAGTTTCTTGTTGTCAAAGTCAGGTGCCGCAATAAAGATAAGCTTGCTGTTGTCTGCAACTGATAGATCAAGCGGATATTTGAGAGACTGTCCTGTCGATGATAGTTCTATCTGTGATGAGAACATGCTGACTGTATGATTGATATGCTTTAGCCACAGCTTGATTGTTTTAGGCGGTAGCGGTACCTCCAATGCAATGTATATATGCAATGAAACGCGGTCGCCTTTCATGCCCATGCTGCTGCTAGCTTGTGCGATGTATGATACATCTTGTAGTGCGGCAGGCATCTGGGACATTACAAGCTTTGCAATGCGTTCTATATCCTTACCTTTTAGATCCGACTTATGTTTGTAGCCGTCGACATACAAGCCATCCAGGTCCAGGACAATGTATTCACTGTAAGCAAGCTTGTCACTTTGCCCGCGGCGGCTTTCGTTTGTAAGTTGTTTTTTGAGAGGGCCTTTTAAAAGGCAATGACCATCAGCCGAATGCTTTAAGATTAGGAGGGTCAGGTCTTGTAAGCCCTCGGCTGATGGTTCGATGTCAAAGTGAAATGAGGTTACATCTTTGACATTAGGGTATGACTTTGTCTCTTTTACGGAGACGTGTTTAGTGAGTCGTAATCCATTGCTTGACTCGAGAAACACAAACTGCATTTGTCCTCCGATCTAATATTAGTTGTACTAATATTATTGGTTAGGTTAGGCGATGTTATATTTGCGGTAAAAGACTTCTTCCCTGTCTATATCCACATCATCGCTGGCTTCAAAAAGTAAGCGCGCAGCAGAACGTTTTGCTTGTGTGAGTTTAACAAGGCAAATGATCTCGCCGTTTTTATGTATAACAACGTTCTCGTCTTCCTTGCGCTGTAGCACCAGTCTACTCATTTACTGTACGCCTTGTCATAGCCGCCTTCTGCGGCAAGTGGTAAGTCTGGAGCCCAGTCGGGTGGTATACACATGAGCTCAATAATCTTGTCCATTACTGTGTTAGCATTTGTTTCAGGAGCGATGCAAACTATTTCGTCGTGCACGGTTAGTACAACCGAACCTCCCAGGTCCCCGAGGTATGTATGTATGCGCATGAGCCCGTCAGTAATTACAATACGAGACAGCGCTTGCACTATGTTCTCTGTAATTTTTCCGCCCCAAGTAAACTCTGGTTTACCGCGGAAAGTATATCTGAACTGATTGGCCATGACCCGTAGGTCTTTGTACGCAAGCCGCATACCATTGGGTAAAGCAATAGCATGGTCGTCGATTGTAAATACACGGTATCTGAGACCGTGCTTTTGTTTGTCTGTAGTCCACAGTAACATGTTGGTAGCGCGCGACCAGAACTCCGGAATCCCTGGGTATGTAGTTCTGTATGTACTGACAACCTCGTGTGCTTCTTCGCTTGTGAACTCCATTGGGGGGCCCATAGCTCCTGACTGTAGTGTAGTTTGAAATTTGTTAGCGCCCATGCCGTAGCCAAGACCTAATATAGCAGTCTTACCTACAAACCTTTCCGTCGGATCATCGTGTTTGTTTATGGTCCGTCCGTATACTTGGCTAGCAAACTGACTGTAAACATCGTCGTTGCGTGCAAATGCTTGTAGAAGGTCTTGTTCTTCTGCAAGCCACGCAAGCATACGTGCTTCGATATTACTGAGGTCAGCTACATACACTAACCTGCCTGGCGGAGCTATCAATGACTTACGTATCTCGCTGCCCCGCGGTAGGTTTTGCATGTTGATTTTTTCTGTACCACCAAAGCGGCCAGTGTGTGCTGCATAGTATCGGAGTGGAACGCTGAGTGTTCCGTCTTCGTTACATGCATCCAAAAAGCGCTGCGCGCGTGTCTCTGCAATACGTGATTTGACGACGACACGTGCATCCCAGATGTGCTGCAGCTCAGGATGTTTGTTGCATAACTGTTTATAGCCTGCATCGTTCTTACCGAGTGCCGGTATCTGCTCGCCTGTTGTTGGTGATTTTTTAGTTGGTGCGTTGATATTGTGTTCGTTCTTTAGATATTCTGTGAATTGTTGATTGCTTGATAATATTTTTCTATCGATTCCTGATGCTTCGATTAGTTGTTCTGCGTTCGTTATCTGTTGATCTCGGTACGTTGTCAGTCGTTCACGGTCCACGATCAGCTTCGGCTCAACAAACATCTTTGTTGTTAGATTGATGAGTTCGAGTTCTTCTTGTGGATAGTCATGCCATAGTTCTTCAAAGATAGCGTGGGTTAGGTCTACGTCTTGTATACAGTAACCTGCGATTTGTTCTTCGATGTCTGGTGGCAAGTTGACAATGCCTTTGGCGTTGATAAGTTCATCGCCTTTTCGCATGTCAGGGTCGTCGGGGAACACGCGCTCTGCTACGTCAGCAAGCCGTGCAGATTGTCCGGGCCACAAACCTCGGGCCATAGCTGCTGTATCGTAGTAGTAAGCGGGTGTTACTCCGTAGTACTGGGTAAGGATGTATGCATCAAACATTGCGTTATGTGCAATCATACTTACGGATCCCCAAGGTATGGATTGTATGTAGTCTTCGACTTCATCTTCACCGTACCAGGTGGCAGTGTCGTCCCCAGCATAGCGTACGCCAACACCCCAGACTTTGAAGTCAGGGTGCCGGACGTATTCCATTGTTGTCATTTTAGTGAGGCTTAGCTTCGTGTCGAAGTAAGTCTCAAAGTCAATACTTAATATCATCTTCTAAGTCTTCCCAACGATTGTCGTACAGCTGTTCCAGCTGCAGAGCATGCTCTACTTCGCGTGCTGCATTTACTTGCAGTTCGATTTCCTGGAACTGTTTAGTAAGTTCCTCCGCCAAGTCGGGACGACGAGACTTCAGCCATACATAAGTGTAGCTGTATAGGTCGTATTGATTTGGGTTGTCGCGACGGTCACGTTCTTCCTTGCGTGCTAGGTCTAAGTATTCTTTTGCTTTCATAACTTCCTCCTGAAGTTGTGTAACCTTATTCTGAACTCCAATTAAACTCAAGTTGTTCAACTATCTCGTTGTAATTGTCAGGTTCTTCGTAGTCACCTGGGCGACATTCGTCCCAGATGGCACAACATTTGTCTAAACTATAAATGGCATTTGAGATGTGATACTCAAACACGCTTTCGTTGGGTAATTGTTTTTGTACTGCCTTACAACCAATTGAAAGGGCCCGTACTTGATTGATGTTTATGCTCATGATGTTAGCTCCATATAGATTGTTTCGCCCCATGGTGCCTGAAGATGTTTGTCAGTGCTGACCCAAAGGACAGGATAGATAGGTTCTTCACCGAAATCATCTGAACCAAGATCGGTTAGATACACGCAAGCTTCGATGTCTTCATTGAGTTCATCAATCTTTTCAAAAGCCGGAGAGAAAGCTGTGCCTCCGCGGCCTGTAAAAGTAGGTGGTTCTTCCCAGAAGTTTTCTGCTTCAGACCACTCAAAGATGTCATTGACTTGTGTATCACAGCCGATGCAAATGATTTTAGATGGTTGGGTTTCTTTGGCGACAGCAACGATCTCGGACCAGAACTGATGTAGTTCTGCATCAGAGACTGACCCGCTGGTGTCAACACAGATGGCAATAGCGCCGCATGATTCGTTGTACATAGATGGTAGATACTCGTCCTCGCTTATGTATGCGCGGTTTGGTTTACGCCATGTGTACTCATCATGACTTGTGTTTGTGAAGAAAGGCCAAAGGACTTCTCGCCAGTCGACTAGTGGTTTTAGTACATCACCAATAATAGTCTCGATGTCCCCTGGTAGTTTGCCTTGTGCTTTAGCAAGCTCAGCTGCTTGGTTGATGGCAACTTGCCATTCAGATTCCAGTGCTGCATCTGAGTTAGCGTCAACACTACCGGTGCCCGCATCTAGTACATGACCCCATGCAGGCATCTCGATGATGTCTACATCATCAAGAAGTTTTGTATACAATGACTCAGTAGTATCATCGTCGTACTTACCTTCAGTATCGACAAGCCCACCTTCAGGAAGTACGAACCCAGCGTTAACAAGGTGTCCGTTGATTTTGTAATCACCGGCTACATTCCATATGGTTGGATGTCGGTCCTGCCGTCGAGTCATATGCTGCAGCACGCAGTGCATTACTTCGTGTGCAACAAGACCTACAGTCTCATGGATAGATAGTTTTTCTACAAATTTAGGATTGTATAATAGACGGGTACCGTCAGTTGCAGCAGTTTCGATATCCTCGGTTGCTACAATTTTAAGGCGCAAAGCCAAGGTGCCGAAGAACGGTTGTTCCATCAGCAACTTGGCGCGTGCCTTGAGAAACTTGTTCTCAACAGACATGTTAGTCTCCTAGTAATGAAGAGGTAAGAAGTACTTGGTTAGCCGCATCAGCATCAAAGTTTGATGTGTCACGAACTTTTTCCGCGTTAATCTTACGTGTAACTCTCTTGTGTAACTTTTGGATAACGTCGGCTGGCAATAATTTTTCTGCACCGGGCCACGCTTCCAGCAGTTGTTTTACAGTGTTGCATTGTGAAATCATACTGTCGATTGATTTAGAGAAAGCTACAAACTTTTCATCCCATGCTCCTGCTGTATCAACTGCATTTGCTAGTGATGTATGTAATGCATCACGAATAGATGCATCAAACATGTTGATGTGGATGTTGTATGAAAGATACCCACCACCACCTGGGACTGACATTGCTACAGGTAATTCGATTTCAATTGATGTAGTGTCACCAGTATTCTGATACTCAGCATGCTTTGTAATGCCTGTGATTCTGATGTCTGATACTTCTTTTTTGCGCAGACCATTGATCTCTCTTTCGAGGGTGCCGTCTGCTGTTTGTAAATGTATTGAGTTAAGAAGTGTTTGAACATCATCAAACAGTGGAACTTTTGTCAGTGCATTCTGAACTTCTGTAATAAGTTCCGGTGATTGGTTTGGTTTAGGGTTTGTGATCTGGTATTTCTCTTCAGCAGTTTTAACAAGATCACGGTGAAGTTGTTGTGATAGACGTACAGTAGCCATAGTTAGAATCCTTTCTGTTAGATAAGTACGTTAGCGTTGTCTTGCGTCCACTTCTGGAACGCTGGGGTTTTGACTAGGTCACGGTCCTTCGCGAGCGAGTCACGAACAAGAACAACCTGATACTCAGCAGGCATGCGCTTTGCATATGCCATGATATCTTTGAAGTTGTTCTCGTCAGATCGGGCAGCTAATCCACCTGATACTGCAAACAAGATTGATGGATCATCAGGCACGTTTACAGAATGTGGTGATGATATAATCTTGTCGAGGTCGGGCATCTTGTCAGCTGTTTGTTTGAATGCGATGAACTCGCCAGCTGGTCCATCACCGATGATTGAAGCTACACCATAGAACTCATCGTCTGGTGTACTCCCCATGTACGGTAACTTACGGTCGACCATTTCCCATGCACGGCCTGTTGGAAATGCATTCTCTCGTGAGTCGAGTGAGTGCAGTAGTGTTGGGCGATAACGCACGAAAGAAATGATTGTAGGATTGATTCCTTTTCGTATAGCCCAAGCAGCCCAGTCATCAACGTTTGGCTCGACTTCGTAGTGAGCAAAGCGATTCTTCACTGGTGTTGGCATCTCATGCACAGCTGCACGGTCGATGCTTCTGTTGCCTGCTGCAACAATCGCGGTCCCCGCGGGAAGAGTGTATGTACCAATCTTCTTGTCGAGGATTAGTTGAAGCAATGCATTCTGTGTAGCTTTGGGTGCGTTAGGCAACTCGTCTACAAGCAAGACAACGTTCCCGGTGTAGTCGCTTTCGGGGTAGTCTTCGGGTATACCGTACTTTGTTTTGTACGTACCGTCTTGTTGTTCGACAACCTTCAAGCCGCCGCGTACGTCGACTGGATCAAACAAGTTTGCACGCAGTTCGAAAAGCTTTGCGTTCAATGCTTCTGCAGTTTGGTAAACAATCTGAGACTTGCCGATACCCGGCGGTCCCCAGATCATGGTTGGAATGTTTGCACGTGCATTGGCACGCAGTTCGGTTACTAGTTGTGATGGTCTAATTGTGCGCATTGTCTACTCCTTGATTACGCTGTTGCATCCATGAATTGAATTGGTAAATATTCTTGAA
>MDTG01310441.1_pt1 | contig 15196 bp, 15 predicted proteins | sample 811421 | NCBI WGS metagenome assembly MDTG01 (sample SAMN05326645, study PRJNA326480) | marine metagenome | isolation source: seawater | place: Pacific Ocean: South East | collected 2011
AAAGTCTAGGACACTTTGTGAAAATTGGTGTTGTTAGCGATACGCATAACAACCTTAAGAATATTGAAATAATCATTAATCTATTTAATGATGAAAAAGTGCCTTATGTTATTCACACGGGTGACATAGCTAATGCTAACTCATTGGGACAATTTTCCAGGCTTAATTCTGAATTAATTGGCGTTTACGGTAATAATGACAGAAATGAATCAGGCCTTAAAAAAGTAGCACAAGAGAATAACTTCCAGTTTCAAGAGCCGCCAAGAAGATTAAACTTACTTGATAGGGAAATCGCTATTTTTCACGAACCAGATGATATAGAGCACTTTTTATCAGAAAACAAAAAGGTAAATATTGTTTTGTATGGCCATACTCACCGCTACGAAAATAATACAAAAAATGGTGTTCTATACTTTAATCCTGGTGAATCAGCAGGAATGCAAAAAGGGAGCAATGCGGTTGGAATTCTTGATCTAATAAATTTAGAAGCTAAAAGAATTTTCTTTTAAAGGTTTTTATTAAATATAGAGCTACCATACTTGCAGGAATGGTTATTACTAGTGGTCTTAACGGTCTTGTAGAAAAATTTTGTTCCAACAAGAGATTAAAAAAGAAGGTAAATAATGATGGAGCATAGCTCGAATTTGATACCTCTATTGTTGTAGGTGTTAAGAAAAACACGATAGATAAGAAGAAGAGTTCCGAATAATGTTTTTTATTAATTTTTGCAATAATTGAACAGATTAAGAATGAACTTAATATATAAATAGACCAATACATACTTACCGCAAAAGACTCAGAATTTCCTCTTTAATTAGCTGACTTCTCCATGGAGTGATTTCTTTACAAGCTGGTTCTATGCCTTTTTTAAAAACTAACCTCAAAAAATCTTTTTGGGCTTTTTTTGAAAAAAATAATGTAGGATTAATTTTTTCTCGTTTTGAAATATCTACTACAGCTTTATTGAATTTAAGTAAAAGATCTGCCTCTTCTGCTTTTGTGATCATCCTCTCTAAATCAATATGAGGTATGGGATTAAATGTTGCTTGCAGTAATCTTAAGATTTCTTGATCATGCCATTCAAGCTTAGTTGCACTAATAAGTTCTTCGTTTTGAGCTTTATACAAATCTATTAAATACTCAACATCTAATGCCGCATATTTAAGTTGAGAATCAGTCAAAGGTCTTCTGATCCAGTTTGATCTTGTTTCATTTTTATTTAAAACAATATCCATCTCTTGTTCTACTAAGCCTTGATATCCAATGGAGAAATCTCCATCTAAAAAAGAATTTGCAATTTGCGTATCGAAAATATTTACCATTTCTTTTTTTGTCCAGGAAAAAATAGCCTCTAAATCTTCTTTACAAGAATGAAGTATCTTAGTGATAGAAGGAGAAAACAGAAAATCTGCATTAGGCCCTGGATCATCTATGAGGATTGTATCAATAAGGTAAATTTCGTCTTCGTCGTTAACCTGAAGAAGCGCTAACTTCATGTTGTCTTTGGTAGTTCGTCTAAATTCTGTGTCTACACCTAGATAACTTTTCTTGAGAAGTTCTTGATTTAAAAAAGAAAGATCATCATCGGAGGAAATATAAATAAAATCCATTAGTTAAATATCTTTAGTTTTTAAAAGGGGATATTTAAGAAACAATGCGTAAAGCACCCAAACAGTGAGAAATCCATAGAATTGGTAATATTCTTCAATATCAAACATCCAAAATAATATGACAAAACCACTAGCAGATAGAGAGAAACCTATCAGAGTTAGCAAGACTTTCCATTTATCGAACCCTGCGTCCAATAGCATATGATGAAAATGTGACCTATCACCTAGGAATAAAGATTTTCTCTTAACAAGTCTCCTCAAAAATGTTGATAAAGCATCAATTAAAGGTAGGAGAACTAACCACAAAGCAGTGACAGGTTGAATTAAATTATTCTCGCCTTGAGATAATATAATTAAATACCAACCAATTATAAATCCTATCCACATTGAACCTGAATCACCCAGGAAAATTTTTACACTCCTACCTAACAATCCCAGGTTATAGATCAAAAAAGAGCATAAACATATTGGTGTTAAGACCAGTAAAGCGTAATAACCATCGTCTAAACCTAGTATTCCTAAGGTTAAACAAAGAATTAAAACTGTAAATCCGACAAAACCGTCCATTCCATCTATCATATTAAATGCATTACAAATACCGACAATCATGAAAATTGTTATGGGCAGGCCAATTTCTCCAATGAAAATATTCCCTAAACCCAAAAGATTACCAAAGTCTTTTATGTAGACGTCTGTAAAAATAATTACTAGCCAACTTGCAAAAATTTGAACGAAAAGACGGATAAAAGGTGTTAAGGGCCTTTTATCATCAACTAATCCCATTATAAGAATAATAATAGAAATCAACCAAATTATAGAGTAATCATTAAGGGCTAATGCTCCAGGAAAATAAGCTTCATAAAATAAAAAAGATATTATGCTTATGGAAAGAAAAATTGAGAGGCCTCCGCTTGTCGCTATTTCTCCTTTATGAATTTTTCTTCCACCATCAGGTGAATCTACTAAATTAAAAAATTTAAAAACTTTACAAACCACATAAGTTATAACAAAACTTATTAAGAATGAAATTAAATAAATCAAAATTTATACTCCTCTAGGTGATTCTATTATTTGAAAACCCTAATTTCTTCTTTATTATCGTCAAGATTAGAGTATAAAAAAACTTAGGAAGAAAGAGTTGTCTTTGAATTCTCCATGGCTCTTGTAGAATTCTAAAGAGCCATTCTAAATTATTATCAATCCAGAACTTAGGAGCTCTTTTTAGTTTACCGGCAATTATATCAAGTGCCCCACCACATCCAATAACTAAGCACTTTTGTGAAGATTCTATAATTAGTTGTGCAATTTCTTCTTGAAGAGGAGAGCCCATAGCTAACAAGATTAACTCAGGTTTTGTTTTATCTATCTGCTTCAGAATATGATCAATTTTATGAAATCCGTGCAAGCTTCCAACAAGTTCAATATTTTTATGTGTGTATTTAATATTTTGTATTGCAATTTTATGATTAGCCTCACTTCCTCCAACTATGAAAGTCTTAAGAGAATTCTCATCTGCATATTCTAAAGAGATTACTGGCATGTTTATCTTCTCTGCAATAACCCCATGGAGCCACTTCAGGGAAAGTACTGCTCCAGAACCATCCGGATAAGGCAATATTGAAGAATCGATAATTTCTTGCAACTTCTTATCTTTTCTATATCTCAATATTTTCTCAGCATTTATAGCAACAGTGTAACCTGAAGACCCTGCAGAGAATATTGAGTCTAATTGATTTCTGACCTCCTTTTCTAGAAGTGCATAACAAGGACAGCCTAAAATATTATAGTAATTATTTATCATCTGAGATATCGATGAGTTTCTTCTTTAAGTTTAGTTTAACTATTTTTTCATCGAATAATTCGGCTGTCTTTTTAGCATTAGCTCCTAACTCATTTCGTTCAAAGTTATCCATATCTTTAAATGAAAGTATTTTCTTTTTAAATTCTTGTTTATCACCAGGATTTATTAAAAAACCATTGTAATTTTCTTGAACGTAACTCCCAATAGCTCCGATATTAGATGCTACTACAGGAACTTTATGAGCCATAGCTTCTATTGGGGACAATCCAAGACCTTCCATCAGCAAGGATGGATATAAGAATAAATCAATACTCGAATATAGAACATGTAATTCATTTCTCTTAACTTCTCCTAAATACTTGACCCGAATCAATGGATTCTTAATTAACTTAATCATGTCATTGGAGTCCTTGCCAGCTAAATAAAAGGTACAATTAAAATCAACTGAATCTAGAAAACTTAAGATTATCTTAAAACCTTTCTCTTCTGAAATATTGCCGACGTAACCTAATCTTAGGTTTTCGGTTAAATAAGGCTTTTCATCAATATTTTTGGGAAGATATACACCTCCTGAAGGAGAGACAAATAACTTCTCAGGATCTATATTTAAGTTTTCTATCATGAAGGTTTTAAAAAAATTTGAAGGAACGATTATCAAATCAGATTTTCTCAAAACGAACTTGTTTAACGAATGCATAAAAGAATTCTTTCTATAAGGAATAAATATATCCGATCCATGACAATTAGATATTAATTTCTTTTTCAAAAGAAGTTTGCCCAAAACACCTAGTAATCCTGTTCGGGATATATAGTGAATATAAATCAGATTACTTTTTTGAAAAAGAATGCAGAAAATACTCTTTATATAAAAAATTAGATAATCGTATGACCTAAAAGAAGATTTAGTTAGACATGATTTTTTTAAATTTAAATCTTCGAAAGAAGAAAGCTGATCATATACCTTTTTTACAAATATACCTGATGAAGGGTTCTGATCATCAGGATACATATTTGAGATAAGAAGAATATCTAAAGTCATGTTACTTACTTAATTTATAAGAATATACGCAGAAAATTGGCCACAAAATACCTAACATCCCAGATGTAAACACATGTCCACTCAGACTAGATACCATTAAGAGCAACAAATTAACCAAAATAACCATCCTGGAAAAAAGAAAATCATTATTGAAAAAATTAGTAAGAGAGTGATTTGAAAGTTTCAGATAGATAAACAAAATGGCTATTAAGCCTAATATTCCGTGCCAGAAGAATATATCTATTAAATCTATTTCAACTGAGAATTTTAATAGATCTGCATAAAAAGTGATGCCATTGCCAAAAAATAATGAAAAGATTGTTAAATTATTTAGATATAAATCCCACATATCAAGCAAATAGATATCTCTACTAGAGAAAAGCACACCAAGAATCCCACTATTTGTATATATGTATTCCAGTCTATTAAAAAAATTTGTTTCTTGAAAAAGTATAAATATGTAAGAAAATTGAATAGTAAATATCAAAACAAAGATGATATTGAATAAGAAATATTTATTATTTGGTACAAATAATGATCTAAAGTTAGACATTATTGGTATTAAAAATAAAAGAAGAAAAGCTGACAGAATAGAAGTTTTGGTAGAAATTAAAAGTGCAAGAAAAATGAAGTATGCCCCAGTTAATAAATACCTTAAAAAGGATTTTAAAAAAGATTTGTACAAATAAAATCCACAGAATAGTACAAACAAGGCAGAAATTTCATTTCCAGCATAAAAAAATCCTTTAAAGCCTACAGAGTTTTGAGATAAGTTGCCGTCATAAGTGCTGAATCCGAATCCAAAGAGTCCTAGCATTATATTTATAGAAAATATAATAAAGTTAACAACCATAACCCTATCCAGTTTCTCATAAAATACTTTTCTCTTTTCTTGATTCACAAGAAATACAAAGATTATGATAGGTGCTAGGACTTTGATTGAGTGAAGTATCGCAAAAGAAGTTTTTTCAGTTGAAGAGCTCAAGCTTATGACAGAAAAAAATTCACCAGTTAAAAATATTAAGAATAAGGAAATAATTCCCAAAAGATATACCTTATTTCTATAAAACAAAGAGACTAAAATCAAACCTAAAATAATGGATTTATAGATAGCTGAAATCTTCAAATCTGCTGAAAATTTAAGCAAAAGATAACCATTGATTGAGTCTATAAGAAGAAAACCAGAAAGTAATAAGAAAATGATATTTTGAAGCCTAAGAGTACTCAATTGTTAAGACCTCTAACTTCATCATATTCTTTTAGCATTCTTTGTTCCCAACTAAGAAGATTTTTTTCAAGCATTTCTGAGGCGTTGTACTTTATCTTGTTTTGAGTTGAGGAATTTTCTTCAAGTTCAATAAGTTTTCTTGCATTTTCTAAATAGGAATCTTCTTCGCTTAAAATACCTGTGAAATTATGAATAATTAAATCTCCAGTGCTTCCATTATTGAGTGTTGCGACTATGCAACCAAAATTCACAGCTTCGTACAAAGGATTACCTAGATTACTTAATTCGTAATTTGATAAAAAGTATTTGCTCACTTCTAACACATTAAAAACTTCAGGCTTCTCTAAGGATCCAAGGAAAGTTACATTTCTTGTCAGTTCCTTTTTTTTGACTAGCTTTTTAAGGCTTATCATTTGCTCTCCGTCACCGACTATATAATAGTGAGAGTTTGGATAAACTCGATTAAAGGCCTCAAAAACCTCTATCGATCTATCGACTCTTTTCCAGAGTTGTAATCTAGAAACTGATGAAAACACAATACAACCTTCATCAAGACCTTTAGTAATATCTAAAAAGGTGTTTTCATCACCGGGAATTGATAGATCAACACCGTTTCGCAAAAACAGGACATTAGTTTCTTGCTTTCTCAAAAGCTGTAATACCTGATCTCCCTTGGTGCCATCATTTGTCATTATAGTAAGATGTGAATTTATTTTTAATGCTATTATCTGATCGAAAAACTGGATCATAAGTTTTAATTTTTTAAAAAAACTAGAGTTATTCACAAGATCCGTTAATACAGTTCCTTGAAAACGCGAAATGAAAGTTAGCTTCTTTAGTCTAGAGTAAAGACTTGCAGGTAATACAAACTCAGTTTCGTAAGCATATATATAATCAGAGTCACCTGCATAAGCTTTTAACGCTTGATAGCCCATAAATTGATTCATCAGCCATATCAAATACTTACTAATCAATCTAAACAAGCCAAAAAAAATGCTACTTTCTACCTTAGAGTATTTTCTTATTAACCTTATCTCTATATTAGGTAAATTTGGTAAACTCAAATCCTTTTCAGTTGTTAACAAGGTAATCTTGTTGCCTTTTTTATGATAAAGATTAAGTGTATTGTAAAAGGAGGGTGCTCCTTTACCTACGCCTAGAGACCAAACTGGTAAATTAGTTATGAAGCATATATTCATTACCTTTCTGAATATTGCTGAAGAGCTTCAACAATTCTTGATGAAGTATCTCCAGTTCCATAAAGATCTCCTCGAAATATAAGATTAACATCATTCAACTTTTTTGAATGATCTATAATCATATCTTTATCTGCTCCTACAAGAATATTGAAACCAGAATCTACGAGCTCTGTCCATTCGGTTTCGTCCCTCAGAATTAGGCATTGTTTTTGGTGGAAGTAAGATTCCTTTTGCACTCCTCCACTATCAGATAAAACATAACTACACCTCTTCAAGAGATATATCATCTCAAAATAACCAACTGGCTGATATGTAGCAAAATCTAATTTCAAGCTCGAGCGTTCAATAACCTCTCTAGTTCTGGGATGTATTGGTAAAATAACAGGAACATTAGAATTAATTTCATTAAGAGCTTCAATAATATTCATTAAGCGAATCGGATCATCAGTGTTTTCTGCTCTATGAATTGTTGCGAGCACAAATTCTTTACCAGTTTTAAACCATTCAGGTTTCTTTTCAAAAGATTGATAAAAAAGAGTTGCATCGAGCATAACGTCACCCACATTTAGCATTAATTGATTTTTTTTAGGACTAAAACCTTCTTCTCTTAAATTGTTGATTGACGTTTCATTTGGACAAAAAAGAATATTACTTATATTGTCGGTAAGGATTCTATTTATCTCTTCTGGCATTTTCATATTGAAACTTCTTAAACCAGCCTCTATGTGTGCTAAATTAAAATGAAGCTTAGCTGCCGCTAAAGCTCCTGCCAAGGTTGAGTTAGTATCACCGTAAACCAAGACCCAATCAGGTTTCTCTTTCATAAGGATTTCCTCTATACCTTCCATCATTCGCCCTGTCATAGCGCCATGAGAAAGAGAAGATATATTGAGATTATAATCTGGTTTTGGAATTTGCATTTCTTCGAAAAATACTTCACTCATTGATTTATCGAAATGTTGACCTGTATGAATGATTATCTCTTCTAGATCATCTTTCTTGCCAACTACCCTGCTAACGGTTGCAGCTTTTATGAACTGCGGTCTCGCCCCTATTATAGTTACTATCTTCATTCTTTCTTTGTAATTATCCTTGCAGGATTGCCTGCCACAACTGATCCTTTGACTAAAAAGCTTCTTGTAACAACCGATCCTGCTCCAACTACAACATTATCTCCTAAGACAACACCCGGAAGGATGCATGCATTTGCTCCAATCCAACAATCTTTACCAATTCTTATTGGCTCAGCCTTTAGCCATGACTTTTCTTTTTCTTCCATATTGTGATTTGCACTGATTATGGCTACATTCGCAGACCAAATCGTGCCTTCATCTATATAAATTGAATTGCCTGCTTGTATGTAACACCCTGGACTATTTACAAGACTGGAATATGTACCTTTCTGAGTACCGAGGAGGTTTAGGTTCTTCCCTGCAACAATTGTTGTCTTATAGTTTGCAGTTAAAGAATAATCTGTATTATGTCTACTTAAGAAATTAAGTAAGATATTTGAAATTAAGGTACTGAGCTTAATTTTTACAAATAATCCCCTTTCATATATCAGTCTTTCTAAGAACTTATTTTTGCTTATTAAATATGTAAATAATTTTTTCATCAAAAAAGTACCTCAATGATATTATCCAAAGAGAACATATCAATATTATATTAAAAGAGATTACTAAAAGCCTTTCTGAGATCAAGTCATTTACTAAGAAGTCAAAATAAGACACTAAACAAAAAATTAATATAGCCAATATAAATTCCTTTTTTGGATAAACCTTGAAAAGGTTTATGTTGTTATCAGTTAATTTGTAAGTCATAAATCCTATGAAAATAGCTAATAAAGAAGTATTAATCACTACCCATAATGCGGCACCTTCCATTCCATAGTAAATTGTAAAAAAGTAAGCACCAATAATAGCTGTAATAAGATATAAAGATACAGATAATAATTCGAATGCAGTTTTTGCCAAAGAACGAAGAACTAAAGAAAAGGAAAGTACTCTTATAAATACCAACAAAGTAAAGATCTCAAAAATGGGGCTAGCATCAATATATTTTGGTCCGAATAGAATAAGCATAACCTCTTGGGAATGAAGGATTAATATAAGCGCTATAGGAAAAGTAACCCAGGCTATCTCTTTCGTAGAATTCTTCCAGAGATTAATCGCATCTCCATAATCCTTTTCTTTTATCAATCTCGTAATTTTAGGTAAGAGAACCGATGAAAGACTATTTTGCAATATATTAAAAACAGGAATCTCAAACGATCCTGCACTATAGATACCATAGGCTAACAAACCAATTATCGACGAAATCACAATATGATCAATTTTCAAACCTAGTATTGATAGACCTCCAGCAACAAGAAGCGGCCAAGAGTAAAGAAAGAATTTTTTTGAAATAGCAATTACCTCTAGTGAAAATCTCAACTCTATATCTCGCAATAAAGAAAGATAAAAAATTAAAAGGAAAACTCCACTAAAAAAATATATGAGTGAGTATAACTGCACTATTTCTAGTATTCCGTATCCTAATAATGCGATAAAAATAACTGGTAAAGATGAACTCAATGCGACAATACAAGCCAACTTTATTTGTAAATCTGACCTCTCTTTTGAGATAAGAATTGAAGGCGTAATTAATGAAAACGTAAGGCCTAAAATTGAAAAAGAAAAAATCGGAAGAAGGTACTCTAACGAACTATTATTGAACAAATTGGATATTAAATTACTAAAAATATGTAGTAATAAAATTGAAACTAGAGAAATTGAGGCAGTTAGTAATACCGTTGCCTGAATATAATATAATTTCTCTTTATTATTTTTAGCAATTCCCGAAAAATACAAAAGACAACTTGGCAATGCTGAAATAGTAAAAGAACTAATTATTGAATTAATTAAAAATAGTTGCCTAAAAGTAGCAAATTCCTCTACAGGCAACAAACGCGCAAGAAAGAAGTAAATCAGTATATTGGAACCATAGATAATTAAATTACCAACTACTACGTAGACAAAATTACTCAAAGATTTTGGGGCCTTTTGTCTCTAAAAAACGAAGAATTAACTATAAGGGAGTACGCCAGGCCAAGAAGTAACCCTAAAAAGCTAGAGAAAACAACTATTACAGATCTTTGAGGTTTTTCTTTTCGTTCAGGAGCAATAGGATTTGACAAAACTTTATATAGATATGAAGTTTTAGCATTTGCTAGAGCTATAGTTTCAAGTTGCTTTTCCATTAAGTTACTTAATAGCAAACGAATATCTTTAATTTGAGTCTTCTCTAACTCTTTTTGCAAATACTCAGTCAATTTGTTCGCTACATCTAGATCTTCCTCTTTAGTCTTTAAATTTATCTCTTCTATAATTAAATCTAGTATCTTTTTTGCTACATAAGGAGAGTAATGTTCAAAAGATATGTAAACAAAACCTGAATTGATATCTTTTTGAACTTTGAAATCATTGTGGAACTTCTCATGAGCAGACTGAATAGAAGGGACTCCATCGACAGAAAATTTTCCGTCGTAAACCCACTCATTCTTCTTAACATCATAATAATCTGGGTTAACGATTAGTTCATTATTTTCATCATCCCATCCTTCAACAGCATAAATCTCTAAAAGCAGGTTGTGTTTCTTTATAAATCTTTGAAAAAAATCTAGAGATTTTATGACCTCTATTGAAGCATCTATTTTTGCGCTTGAACTTGAATCTGGAATATTAATCCCAGCCAGACTTGCTATAGAAGAATATTGTTGTGCTAGACCATTTGAATTTGAAGTGATGCTAGATGAAGCTAAAATTGATTCGCTTTTGTAGATATTGGGAAGTGATAGAGAATAAATAACTGATAAGATTGAGAAAACTAACGTAATGAAGAAAATGGTCTTTATATTATTTGAAAGGAAGTCATAAACTTCATGAAGATTGATTTCATCCCCATTTTTATTTGATGACGAGGGATTGTTTTCTTTTAAAAATTCATTCATCTTTTATTTCTAGTTTTTAAAAAATTCTTTGACAGCATCAATTATGTAACTTTGCATGTCATGACTAAGATAGGGATGCATCGGTAGACTTAAAACATTACTTGCCAGGAAATTTGATACATGTAGGCCAGAAGAAACAGATGGATAGCTTGCGTATCCTTCTTGTTGATTTAGTGACTTAGGGTAATAGACCACAGATGGAATATTCTTCTTTTTCAGGCTTTGTTGCAGTGCGACTCGATTTTCAGTTATAACTGTATACTGAGCCCATGCACTCTTCTTTTGTTTAGGACATTTAGGAGTTCTTAATAAACCGGACAATGCTTGAGTATAGTTTTGAGCTACTTTCTCTCTCATAATCAATTCTTCATCAAAGATCTTTAATTTTTCAATGAGGATTGCTGCTTGGATTGTATCAAGCCTTGAATTGAGACCAATTCTTACGTTGTCATACTTTTCGACTCCTTTTCCATGGAGTCTTAAGGAGTCTATCTCTTCTGCGTTATTTAGATCATCAGTAAAGACAGCTCCACCATCTCCGTAACATCCAAGGGGTTTTGCAGGGAAAAAACTTGTTGTTGTTGCATGACCCATAGATCCTACGCGTCTATCTTTATAAGATGCTCCAAAGCTCTGAGCTCCATCGACTAAAACTTTCAAACCTTCGTTTTCTGCTATTTGCATTATTTCATCAATATCCGATGGTTGACCAAACAAATCAACAGTGATGATAGTAGAGGGCTTGTAACCTAGTTCGCGACAATCAACTATAGCCTGTTTTAAGCTTACAGGGTCAATATTGAAGGTATCCTCTTTTACGTCTACAAAAAAAGGCGTTGCACCTAATTGAGCAGGAGCTTCAGCCGAGGCAACATAGGTGAAAGCAGGGACAAAAACTATATCGCCTTTCTTCACTCCCCATGCCATGAGGATCAAAGTAATAGCATCAGTTCCATTGGCACAGGTTAACGCACTCTTCGCTCCAGTAAATTCAATAAGCCTTTGTTCGAGCTCTTTTACCTCTGGACCCATAATATAATGCCCATGATCTAGAACTTTACTAACAGCATTATTCAATTCTTCACGAATTAAGCTCTGTTGAGCTTTTAAATCTATAAATTGAGGAGATAACGAATATTCACTAGTCATTTTTTTCTTTAATTGTATCTTCATCTACTTGTACGTATTGGGATCCATCAATCGGGCAGATTAAATCGTTATCTAGCTTTCCACCTAACTTACTCATCCAACCTATTCTTTTAGCAGGTGTACCTGCCATGAGCGCATAAGGTTTGACCTCTTTAGTTACAACAGCACCGGCAGCTATAAAACAATATTCTCCTAAATCATGTCCACATACTACTGTAGCATTTGCTCCAATTGAAGCGCCTTTTTTTACGGTTGTTCTTCTATATTCATCCTTTCTCACTACTTCTGACCTGGGGTTAATAACATTAGTAAACACACACGAAGGTCCGCAGAAAACGCCATCCTGGAGGGTTACACCCTCATAAATACTTACATTATTTTGTATTTTCACGTCATTACCTACTTCAACATTTGGCCCAATAACAACATTTTGTCCCAAAGAACAGTTCTCTCCTATTTTGCAATTATTTAAGACATGGCTAAAGTGCCAAATTTTTGTACCGTTTCCCAGAACAACTTCATCATCGACATACGATGATTCATGAATAAATACTCCTTTGTATATTTTATTCATATTTTATCTAGTTTTTTTATACAGCTCATTAGATTCGGAAGCATCATTTAATACTTTTAAGACATTCAACCCCTCAATACCATCAGTTAGAGGTTCGCTAACTGTGTTTACTATATCAACAAAATGTAGGCATTCATTTTTCAAAGGTTCACTTTCTTCAATCATTAAGAACTCAATCTCAGATTTATTGGTTTCTGGTATACCATCTGTAAAAGATACTCTATTTGAAAAAAAAGCTAATTTTTCTTGCCATTCTCTCATATCATCAAACACCAACATACCTGTTTCACCTATCACAACTAACTTTTGTTCCTTATATGGGTTTATCCAAGAAACATTAATGTTTGCTTTAAGTCCTGATGGAAATATTAGATTTATTGCAGCAGAATCTGCTAGGCCATTTTGGATAAAACTTGCAGATGTAGTATTAACAAAACAGGGTTGTTCTTTGGCTAAAGACAAGACCATAGAAATATCATGTGGAGCGAAACTCCAGATTACATCCTCCTCGGTTCTGATTTTTCCGAAGCTTAGTCTATTGGAGTAGAGGTGCTGAATCTTTCCTATTTTATTTTCAGTAATTAATTTCAGTAGTTTTTTAAATGCTGGATGATATTGAAGTAAATGTCCTACCATTAATTTAACATTATTTTCTTTAACTGCTTCAAGTATTTTCATACCCTCTTCGATATCCATGGCTAATGGCTTTTCTACATAAATATGTTTTTTGAACTTAGTAGCCATGATCGCCATTGAAGCATGAAGTGGAGCAGGAACCGCAAGGACAACTCCTTCTATAGTTTCATCAGACAAAATTTCTTCAAAGCTCAAATTCTTAACTTTATATTGCTTTGAATATTTTTGAGCAAGTTTAAGGTTTGGATCGCATATAGCTGATAAGGCCCCAATCTCATTGAAGTTTCTAATCAAATTTTTACCCCAATGACCACAACCTATAACAGCTATATTCTTAATCATATTTTCAATAAATTAAAGTCTAAAAACAGAAAACCCCTCTGATTCTAGAGTATCTTTACTATAAATAGATTTGACATCTGCAATTACAGGCAACTTTCCTTTGCATAAACCCCTCAGAGTTGAGGCAGATAGTTCTCTAAATTGATTGTGTCCTACAGCAACTATAAGAGCATCTACTGGATCAGATTGACGAAGAGTACCTAGGGATAGTCCATATAGGTCTTGAACTTCTACGTTATCAGCCCATGGATCTTCAATAATAACCTCTATCCCCCATTGCACAAGTTCATCTACTACATCGAAAATCTTCGAATTTCGTGTGTCAGGACAATTCTCCTTGAAAGTTATACCCATGACACCCACTCTGCTATTAGATATATCTATTTTATTAGTAATCATTTTTTGGACTAATTTTCTTACAGTATAAGATGCCATGCCATCGTTTATCTTCCTTCCCGCCAATATTACTTGAGGATGATACCCCACCTGCTCTGCCTTATGAGTCAGATAGTATGGATCAACACCTATGCAGTGGCCTCCAACTAATCCTGGCCTGAAAGGAAGGAAATTCCATTTGCTTCCGGCAGCTTCTAAAACTTCCAAAGTATCTATATCAAGCCGATCAAAAATCAAAGAGAGTTCATTAGTTAGTGCAATATTAAGGTCTCTTTGAGTATTTTCTATCACCTTTGCTGCCTCAGCAACTTTTATGCTGGAGGCCCTAAAGGTACCCGCTGAAATAATACTTTTATATAAATTATCAATTGCTAAGCTAGATTCTTTGTTGGAACCGCTTGTAATCTTAGTAATATTCTTAAGAGTATTATTTTTATCTCCAGGATTGATTCGTTCGGGGCTATACCCACAAAAGAAATCTTGATTAAGTTTTAAACCTGAAATGTCCTCTAGTATAGGGATACATATTTCTTCAGTACAGCCTGGGAAGACTGTAGATTCATAAATTACAATGTTCCCTTTTTTTAAATATTTAGCAACTGTTCTACTTGCCATCTCTACAGGATTAAGATTAGGTCTGTTCACTTCATCAATAGGAGTGGGAACAGTAACTATGTATATTTGACATTCATCAAGATCTTCATGTTGACTGCTGAATTCTAAATATGAAGCATCCTTTAAAAACTTTTCACTAATCTCTAAAGTAGAATCATAGAATGACTTCAACTGCACTATTCGCTCATCATTAATATCAAACCCTAAAGTAGATCTTGTCTTCCCAAATTCAACTGCCAATGGAAGTCCCACATATCCCAGACCAATGATAGCTATTTTTTTATTATCTAAATTCATGGAGAATTCTCAGTAGATTTTTTTACAAAAAAGGCAAATAAATATGAATAGAGTAAAGCGTTTAGAATTAAATTATACATACTTAACTGGTGCCCGGGGCCGGACTCGAACCGGCACGAAGTTTCCTTCGAGGGATTTTAAGTCCCTTGTGTCTACCAATTCCACCACCCGGGCAAACTTACTAACATTCTACTTTAATTCAAATTTCAAATAAAAATTAACTGAGGCTGAGGTCGGAATCGAACCGGCGTAGACGGATTTGCAATCCGCTGCATAACCACTTTGCTACTCAGCCTTGCGTGTATTCTAATTGTCTAAAACC
>MDTG01145807.1_pt1 | contig 15195 bp, 14 predicted proteins | sample 811421 | NCBI WGS metagenome assembly MDTG01 (sample SAMN05326645, study PRJNA326480) | marine metagenome | isolation source: seawater | place: Pacific Ocean: South East | collected 2011
CATTGATTCGCAGGCGTGTCAAAAAAGGGGGCGTGGTCATCAATAACCTGCTGCCCACTCCGGGTATTTCCTGGACCGACCAGATTGAGGCGTGCCGGGTGGGCCCGGGAGTAGTGGTTTCCTTCGAAAGCTTTTACAATCGCGTTCTTATTCAGGGTGACCGGGTAGGAGACGCTCGCTCGTGCGGGCCGCGGGTGCGGAACTTGATGCGCAAGCTGGGAAGTGATCTCTCCGGCGAACTGAAGATACGCACGCTTTAGCCCAGAATCAGGCTATGTGGCGGGCGAGATAGACGGTGCTCTCGGACTGGCAGTCACGAAGCGGATTGTGGAAACCTACGATCCGGGTTTCGGTGTGCGGGAATACGCTCGCCAGGAGATTTTCAAAGTCTGAGTCTGGAGAGTCATCAGACCACATGGCGAAGACCCCCCCGGGCTCAAGAAAGGATTTCAGGCGCCTGAGTCCTTCCTTCGAGTAGAAGGAGCGGTGTTGCTCGTGGATGAGGTTCCGGGGTGAGTGATCGATATCCAGCAGGATGGCGTGAAACTGGCGACCGGGACGGGAGAAGTCGAAACCATCGGAGGCTGAGAGAGCGAAAAAGTCCCCCTGCACGAATCGGCAGCGGGGGTCCCCACGCAACTGAGCCCCGAGGGGGACGAGTTCTTTCTCGTGCCAGCCGATGACTTCGGGTAGAGCCTCCACCACGAGGAGACTTGCAACCCGGTCATCAGCAAGGGCGGCCTGGGCGGTGTAGCCAAGACCGAGTCCTCCTACCACCACGGAGAGCTTCCCACAGTCCCCGGGGATGCTGGCCAGGGCTACGTCCGCTAGCGCAATCTCGACCTCGGTAAAGAGGCTGGACATCAGATAGCCGGAGCCAAGGATGATTTCGTAGACCTCCAGATTGTCGAGGGACCGGAGGCGCCGTCGACGCAGGGTTAGCTCGCCGAGGGGAGTTTGCTGGAAGTCCAGTTCTTCGTAGTCGAGCGGCATTCTGGCAGGGACAGTGCGGGGAGTGCCCGGACCACGCGAGCTTGAACTTTGCGATCGCGAGGATTGCTCCCGGCGATGAGCTCCGGGAAGATGCCTCCATGATCGAGATTCCTCTCAGTGGTCTGTCGCTTTCTCTTCTTCCCATTCTTGTGGTCGGGTGGATCACGTGGCGTTGGGGCGGGCGGACGACCATCCTCACGGTAGCTACCGGTAGGATGGTCGTACAGCTTTTCCTGATCGGCTATGTCCTGAGTTTCCTGTTTGGAGTACGTAGTCCGTGGGTGGCCCTCGGGGTGGTGGTTTTCATGATTGCAATCTCCTCCTGGATCGCAATTCGGACCGTGCAGCTACGCCGGTGGGAATCCTACTGGAATGCCTTGCTGGCGATCGGCACCGGAGGAGGAATAGTCTATGTCCTGGTTATTTTCGGAGTGATCGGGGTGGATCCATGGTACGAGCCCAAATATGCAATCAGCCTCGCAGGAATGGTCTTCGCCAACGCGATGACTGCGGTCACCCTGAGCGCGGAGCGATACGATGCGGAAAGAACAGCCGGTCGGGACACGGAGCACGCCCGCAACACGGCATGGAACACCGCCCTTATCCCCCAGGTTAATTCCTTCCTGGCGGTTGGGTTGGTGGCGCTGCCGGGTATCATGACGGGGCAGGTCCTTGCGGGGGCGGATCCGATGGACGCGGTGCGTTACCAGATCATGGTCATGGCCATGATCATGGGATCTGCCGGTCTGGCGGTTGCCATTTTCCTTTTACTCCGGGTGCGGGCGGAAGGATCTGCAGGCGGCGGATAGAGATCAATAAACTGAGGGAGGCAAGGGCAGGGCCTCGGAAGGGGCGACCAGCTGGTGATCCCACCGGGTGCCCACTTGGGAATGGAAGGGAGAGCCCTCCTCACGTTCCAATCTTCAGGTTCAGGCGGACAATCCTGGGCCTGGCCTTGGGGGTCATCTTGAACTGGAGGACGGAGGGAATAGTGGAGCCCTTCGGAAGGGCCTTGTCGGAGATGAGCGAGTTGCCCTTTCTACTGAAGCGCATCCGGATGGGATTGGTGCGTTGCCCGCAGATCATGGTGATGGACTGGCCGGCGAGGGGTGCTGCTTTACCACTTGAAGAGAGAAAGGTGATCTGAACCCGTCGGTCCTTAGTGACCAGCAGTTCAGCATGGGGATGGACTTCGAGAAGCACCTGGCCTCCGTTGGGGCCAACCTTGGGGTGGTGGTGTTCGTGCCTGTGCTTGTGCTTGCTCGCGTCGTCGTGAGCCTGAGCAGGGTGAACAGAGAGGAGCATGCCCAGGGTCGCCGGGAGGACGGCCCTCCGAAGCAGGGTGCAGAGTCTTTTCATCGGTCTCGTTGGATCTGAATTCCGCCGGTTTATTACAGGATCCCGAACCAGTTGGACAGAGAATAAGGGGGAGCGTGGATGGGATCCCCCTGGGCAGCGGTGGGTACTTCGAAAACCGGTTCAGGTCCGGCAGGGTTCCCGAGCGCCCCGGGCGTCCCGGGCGCCTGGAGTGATCCATGGTTATCAGCCTCCACCTAGGGCACGGACTAGACTGAGATAATCTCGGAGAAGAGCGTGCCGAAGAGCCAGTCTCTGCCGTTTCCCTTCCAAGCTTCGACGTTCACTTTCCAAAAGTTCCACTTGCGAGACGATGCCCTGCCTGAAGGTGTCGAGAGTATTCTGGCGAGCTTCCTCAAGCAGGGATACTTCCTCCTTGGCAGCCTGTAGCTGGCGGCGGCGGCTCGTGAGGTTGAGGTAGGAGCTCTCAACTTCCTGGAAAGCCTGCAGGGCAGCCCGGCGATAGAGGGCAGCGGCTTCGTTGGTTGCTGCGCGGCGGACCTTGACGGACGCGAGCCGGTTTGGGTCGTAGATCGGAATGTCGAGGCGGGGACCGGCGGAAATTATCCATTTCCGAAAATCCGAGACCAGGGTGTTGCTCGCCCCGCGCGCGCCGGCGCCAAGGGAGAGGGAGGGCAGGAGCTGGAGGCGGGTTGATTCCTCCAGTTGAAAGGCCGAGCGGACGCGGGCTTCCGCAGCGAGGAGGTCTGGTCTTGTGGCCATGACGGCGGAGGTCCTGCGCCCGGGCAGGGGGGGGGTCTGCACGGAAGCCAGAGCGTGGGTGGTGTGGGGGAGCTGCTGGCCGCCGCAGAGGGTTTCCAGCTGCAGAAGCGCAAGGCCCTCGAGACGTTCAAGATCAAGGAGGCCGCGCGAGAGGCGTTCCTGTTCCGCTTCCTGGCGGCGCAACTCGGTTTTCGAAATCAGCCCCGCTTGTTCGCGCTCGCGCAGAACCCGCACGATCATCTGGTTGGCGGCAATGGATTCGGCGACGAGGGAGCGCTCTTCAAGGAGGCGGAGGACGCGGAAGTGGGCCTCAGCGACCTCGGTGGCCACGAGGAGGCGGCCGGCATGGAAATCCCAGAAGGCGGCCCGTTCGGCAGCGCGAGCGGATTGCGTCAGGGCTCGGATCCTGCCGAAAAGATCTATCTCCCACGATACAGATCCCGAGCTGGTCCAGGGCGCTAGGTCCACGGACGAGCCTGCAGTCGTGCGGTCCCGCTCCCTTCCCGTGAGGAGTCCAGTCCCGAGGGTGATAGTCGGCCAGGACGCCGCCCTGGCCTGGCCGGACAGCGCCCGGGCGCGCTCCAGCCGGGTGCCGAGGACCCGAAGATCGGCATTCTGGGAGAGGGCGGTGGCGATGCGGGCGCTGAGACGTTTATCCTCGAAAACCTTCCACCAGTCCTGCTGCAGGGACGCGCTCGCCCAAGTTGGGGCGTGCCTCCACCTCTCACCACCGGGGATATCCTCCCGCGGCTGGGAGCGGGGCTTGTACTCCGCGCAGGAGAGGAGGAGTCCGGTAAGGATCCCGACGATGACGTTGCAGCGGATCACGGCTGGCTGGGATCCTCCCTGGTGGGTTCGGCCATTGCCACATGGATGCCGGTGGCATTAACAATGAAATTTTTCTCACTGGAATTTTCTGCGACTTCGCCCTCCACGATCAGAGAGCTGAGCTCCCTGAGGCCACCCAGTCCGCGGAGCCCGGATTTCAGCAGGTTACCGTCACCGTCGAGAATCTGGACGGTGGCAATACTGGCCTTGACGAGGTCGGGATCGCTGCAGCACACATCCCAGGGTGTCTGGCACTCGTCTTCGGGAATAAGATCGCAGGATCTCAGCCGGACAGGGTCCCCAAGGGTGAGGGCAGCTCGGGATTTTATGAGCGGATTGCTGCTACCCATCACCTTTCCGGAGAGAACAACCTTTGTGCCGGGGGTGGGGTTTTTGCGCGCCTCCGTGATGCCTACCGCATCCTTGGGCGCCTGCTCCAGGAGAAAGGGGAGAAGCGTGTGCGGTGCAGAGCCGGCGTTGCTGCCACCGGATTCGTTCTGGCCATCCTTCTGGCAGGAACTGAGGGAAAGGGCGCCAAGGAGAGTAAGGAGGAGTGTGATTCGGTTTATTTTCATGATATTTTCAGGAAGGGTTTCCGTTCGGTCTTGTTCAGGCGGTAGGAAGAGGCTGGTTGAGGAACCACGCGATGATGAGAATCTGGGGAGCGGAAAGAAGCGGAAGGGCGAGGGAGAGCTTCCAGGACCTGGTCGTCTCCCGCAGGGCGAGGACCTCGGTATAGTCGGTTGCGGCACCAGCCATGAGGAAGGCGAAGCCGTTGCCGGGAGCTCCTGCCCGGCTGAGCAGGTCGGCAGCAACGGGGCTGGAGCCCTCGGAGCAGACCTCGATCACAGTCGCAGCAACAAAAGTAAGGGCAAGCCCGGCCACCGTGGGTCCAAACCAGTGAGCGAAGGAGGCAGGGTCGAAGACGCTGCGCAGCAGAGCAACGAGGACGACCCCGAACAGGATCCAGCGCACTATCATGCGTGATTCGGAAAGAGCGCGCTTCACATGATCACGGAAAAAGGTGGAGGAAAAGCGGGCGGAGGAGAATCGTTTTCCGGCAGTAGCCCAGAACTGGAAGTCTGGCGGCAAATCCGTGCGGTTGGGATTGGGGGCGAGGACGCCAGTGCGCACGAGAAGCTCGGCCAGAAGACCGGTTGTGATACCGATGACGGCGGAGAGGGCGATGATGACAAGCGTCCACTTCAGCCCTAGGAGGGCCACGAGGATCAGGGTGGTCGAGAGAGAGTTCCAGGGGCTGGCGATGAGAAAGGCGAAGAGTTGTCCCAGGGAAGCCCCGCGCTCGTAGAGTTTCATTCCCACCATGAGAATACCATGATTGCAGAGATCGAGAAGGAGGCCGGCACCGCAGGCCCTCAGGATACCGGAAAATCGACCGCCTGGGCCGAGGATGGCGGTGATCAGCTCGCGTGGAATCATTCCGATCACCACAAGGGACCCGGTGCCCAGTAGAATTCCCCACCACATGCGGTTCATCATCTCAAAGGCCCCTTGGGTGAAGGAGCCGAGGCGTGATCCGGCGAGAGACGGATGGAAGAACAAGTGGACGGAACAGGCTGCAGCCACCACCAGGGCGCAGGACCAGAAGATCCAGTCGAATTTCCGCTTCGTGGAGCAGCAGGGAGAGGTCGGCCCAGGGGCCGGGGGCTGGGGTTCGGGGCTGGAGCAGCAGCTTTTCAAAGTGGAACGAAAGTGGTGCGAGGGTTAACTAAGAATGCGGATTTGCGGGTGTTTCTCACGACCTGAGAGCAATTGGGAGGGCAGGCTTGAGACATCGGAAGGCAGGGGGCAGGGGACCCAGGGTGCCCAGTGCAAGGCCGGCCAAGAGGCCAGTCAGGATGATGGTGGGGGTGAGTTCAATCGTGAAGGTCCCAAGTGAGAACGGGATGCTCAGCCCCTGCAGGAGGAACTGGGCGAGAAGGAAGGCGAGAAGCGCACCGGTCAGAGTCGCGAGCAGAGATTCCTGGACGAGGGAGAGAAGCAGCGCCCGCCGGGTGTAACCAATGGACTGCAGCGTGGCCATTTCACGAATCCGGGAGGCGAAGGCCGCATAAAGGGTATTGAGGCCCCCGAAAATGGCGCCTGCCGCCACCAGGGTGGTGGTGATCCAGATCATGGCTCGAAGGGGGGCGTAGAAGCCACTCAGTTTCTCGTAATACCTGTCTTCGCGAATGGCAGTGAGCTCAAGATCATTGCGCTGAAGGGTGAAAACGTGGATGTCGTCAAATTCTGCCTCGTCGAGACGGAGATAAATGGCGGACAGGGTGTTTCGCTGGGTGAGGATGGCGAGGTCGTTCCGATCGAACCAGGCCTCGGACTCCAGGACTGTCCCAGGGGCTTCGAAAACACCGGAGATGGTGAACTCCGTGTTTCCGAAGGAGAGGCGCTTGCCGGGAGAAAGTGCGTCAGAAGAAACTCCGAAATGGCGGGCCATCAGTCTGCCAACCATGACTTCGCCAGGCCGCGGAAAGCTCCCGGTCAGGATGCGCACGCGGGTGTGAACGAGGAAAGCCTTCTCGGTGACTCCACGCAGAAGGGACTGCTCCTGCTTGCCCGTCTCAAGGGTGAGTGGAGCCATGTAGACGATCTCACCCGAGACGGCGGTGCTTCCGAGAGGACGGGCGAGGCCGGGGATTGCAGTGGAAGCGGCGGCCTCGGCATCGAGGTGAACTTCGGATCTTTCCACGCTCTCCTCACTCCCTGCTCCAAGGAGGATCACGTTGTTCTTCGACCCCGAGGCCTGCAGGACGCCTTCCATTCCCTCGTGAAGAGCACTGGCCGCGATGATAAGAAGAACCACCAGGGCACTACCGCCCACCGCCTGGAAAAGGCGGCCCGGATCACGGAAGAGGTTCCGGATAGCGTAGGTAATGGGGAGCATCTTAGTCTTTGGTTACCCGGGATACTGTCAGGCGGTGTTGAGCGAGTGGGACAGGGATTGACGGGAGGCCCGCCAGGCCGGGTAGAGCGCAGCGAGGAACCCAAGAAGAAGAGCTACGAGGAGCCCTTTCAGAAGGACCCGCAGGTTCGGAGTAATAGCCAGCGTGAGTCCTTCATTGCCGAGCGTGTAGGACTGCCAGTGGAAGAAGAGGTAGGCGGAGACCACGCCAAGGATACCGCCGAGCAGACCGAGGAGGACTCCTTCGAAAGCTACGAGAATTCCGATGCGAAACCTGGAGAACCCGAGGGTCTGCAGGACGGCCGTCTCCTTGACGCGTCCGCGTACGATGAGAAGTACGGCATTGGCAACCAAGCCGAGGACGGCGGCTACCGCACCCAGTCCGAGCCAGCGGGTGAAGCCGATAAGCTCGATCATCTGCTTGGCGGTCTCAGCAAAGAAGGCCTTTTCAGGGCGGGTCACGGTTGGCTGGGAGTCAGCCCGGAAGGTGTCGTCAATTTTCTGGGCGACTTCGGCGAGAAGATCCGCGGATTCTACCTTGACGTTGAACTGGGTGACGGTGCCCAGGCCCACCCGGGAGGCCTGTTGAAGGAAGGGAAGATGGACATAGGCTACGTTGTTATCCTGGCTCTCCTCGGATTTTATAATGCCGGCAACGTGGACATTGACCCCGACGGCTTCGAACTTATCTCCAACCTTGAGGCCCCGGCGCTGGGCGAAGGTCTGTCCAATAAGGGCCGCGTCGGAGCGTCGGGACCAGTCTTCGAAGGAGCCGGTCATCACGCCAAGTCCAGGATTATAGTTGCGGAGGTTCTCCGGGGGAACGCCACGGAAGGTAATGACGTCGAGGCTGGCACCGCAGTTGTTGACCACGATCTGGATCGGGATTGCCTCCCGGACGCCCTCGATCCGCCGGATGGTGGAAAGGTAGTGTTCCGGCAGGCGGGAGGTGGCGGGACAGAAGCGGTTTTCCCGGTAGACCACGAGGGTTGTGTCGTCCGCGCCGGCCCTTGTGACACGTCCGAGGGATTGCTGCATGGTCTCTACCGCAGTGAAAAGGAACATTCCGGCAGCTACTCCGGCGATGGTTAGCGTGGAGCGCAGCGGATAACGGAAGATGTTCTTCAGGGCGAGGGAGAGCATGAGATGAATTTGTCAGGTCAGGACCGGGTGTCGGGAGGAGCTGAGAGGAGAAGAGGTCTAGGGGCTGTGGGCCACGGATCCCGGTTCCGGGGTGACGAGTTTGCCCTTTTCGAGGTGGAGGGTGCGATCGGCCACGGCAGCAGCCTTGGGGTCGTGAGTTACCATCACGATGGTCTTGCCATGTTCACGCGACAGGGAACAGAGCAGTTCGAGCACTGAGGCAGCCGCTTCGCTATCAAGATCACCGGTGGGTTCGTCCGCGACTAGAAGACCCGGGTTGTGCACAATCGCGCGGGCAATTGCGACCCGTTGTTCCTGGCCGCCCGAGAGTTCAGGGGGTCGGTGATGAGAGCGATCGGAGAGTCCGACGAGCTCAAGAGCAGTATTAACCTGGCTTTTTCGTTCCGCCCGGGTGAGGGACTGGAGGAGAAGAGGAAGCTCCACGTTCTCGTAGGCGGAGAGAATGGGAACGAGGTGGTAGAGCTGGAAGATATAACCAACATGCCGGGAACGCCACTTGGTCAGCTGCGACCGGGAGAGGGAGGCAAGATCATGCCCGTCGATGATGAGCTCCCCGCTGCTGGGCGCATCGATACCGGCGATCAGGTTGAGGAGGGTGGTCTTTCCAGAGCCGGAGGGTCCCATGAGGGCAAGAAACTCGCCCCGCGGAACATCGAGACTGAGGGCGTCGAGAGGCGTAATCAGATTAGGTCCTTTGCGGAAGGACTTGGTCAGATCGCGCACCTGAATCGAGGAGGACATGTTCGAGGGGTAGTATTTGGTCAGGATCAATCGGCAGCGGCTACCCGCTGGCCGTTCTTGAGTTCATCGAAAGGGGGAAGGATAACCCGATCTCCCGGTTGGAGCCCATCGAGCACTTGGACGTGTTGCTCCCGTTCCTCGCTGCCGAGCTGGAGGATACGAAGCAGGGCGCGGTCGTTCTCGACCACCCAGACCCGGGCGGAGTCCCGAGTGCGATCTAACAGGGCCTCTGCTGGAGCGAAAAGGGTGAGCCGTCTAGAGTTCCCAGTGGTGGGGGACCCGGTTCTGGAACCGGGTTCGCTCGTCGGATAGAACTCGGCGCGAACAAGCATCTCGGGGCGCAGTCGGACGTCCGGCTTCAGGAGGCGCACCTTGGCCTGCAGGGTGTTGCGCTGGATATCGGCTTCACCCATGATCCGGGTGACTTCGCCCTCAAAGGACATGTCTGGCAGAAGGTCGGTGGCAAGGGCCACCGGCTGTCCCAGTTTCAGCGAGGCAGCCTCGCTCAGGGGTACGTCGATACGGGCTTGGAGCTTTTCAGGATTGTAGAGCTCGACAATAACGGCGCTTTTGGGGTCGTCTCCCTGCAGCATGCGTTTTTTTCCGGGGGATGCATGGCGATGGAGGATAATCCCGTCGGCCGGTGCCCTGATGACGGTGCGCTCGAGCGCGAGCTTCTTGCGCGCCAGCTCGGTCTGGGCCTTTCGAATTCGTGCGTCGGTTGCGAGACGCTCGAGCTCAACCTTGTTGATCTTGGCGAGGACCGCAGCCCATTGAGCGTTGGCCTCCTCGATGAGGGCCTCCTGCGCCTCAACCTTGAGCTGGGCCCTGTGCACCTCCTGGGCCGAGACAGATCCGGGCCGAACGGAGGACATCCGGCTGGAGGCGTCCTGCAATTCGGCGAGGATAGCCTTCTCCGCCGTGATGCGTTGCTGCATGGCGTGCATCTCGGCATTGAGAACAGGGAGCTGCGCGCAGTGGGCCACCTGGCTGGCGTCAAGGGCAGCAACGGCGCGGGTAGCTTCTTCTACATCCAGCTTCGCGTCGTCCTCGATGAGAGTAGCGATGATGTCGTTCTTGCGGACCGGTTGTCCCTCAAGGACGAGAACTTCTTTTACTACTCCGCTCACCAGGGCGGAGACATGGATGACGTAGGGATCGGGCTCGATCCAACCAGAGGCCTGGAAAAGCAGGCTTCCCCTTTCAGCCGGGGTGGGAGGGGAGGTCTCAGCAGGGATGCCCTCCCCATCCTGAAGCCCGGTGCGAAGTACAAGAACAGGAGCGGTCCGCACCTCAGTGGCAGGCAGTAGGCGGGAGCCGAACATCAGGCCGAAGAGTGCGAGGAAGGCGAGGAGTAACCCAAGGGGAAGGAAGGCGGCAGGGATGCGTCGCCTGCCGGAGGAAGGGGTCTGGGATGCAGGATCCTGCAGGGAGGTAATTTTTTCGAGAGTCATGGGGTCGGGCCCGATAGGGGGAGAATGAAACAAATCCAAGGGTTCGCCTGAGGTATGTGCGCACAGGGCAATCCTGCGGCGGCCGGCTAGATCGGTAAGAACGGCCGTGGGAACCACGGCCGAGTGGGCCGGGGATTAAAGCCTCCAAGCCCCGCTTCGCAGGAAGGCGGGAAGGGACCGGGGGGGAGGCGACTTCCGAATGACTCCGGACAACGCGGAGCATGAGAATAATGGAAGCTGGACCTGCAAGCCACCCGGGAGGACCTTGGGATCTTCGCTACCCTTGCCGCCGTGGAATGAGTCGGCCGACCAGAGGAAGTGGCCGGGATCGAGGGAAATAATGGCCATGCAGTCCGAGCAGGGAGTAGTGCTATCATCCACTTGGCAGGGGCAGCACCCACATTCAGACATCTCGGCGGTCTCCAGAAGGCAGCAGGGCTTTTGCGTCAGGGTGAAGTTTTCCTCGCAGGCACAGAACCCGAAGGCAGGGACCCGGAGCGCGATCAAAACGACCATCGCGACGGTAAATCCAGATCCTGTGATGTGGCGCAACATCATCGTCAGACTAACATGTTTGGACGGCATGTCAACCAGACCACCCCGGGGGAGCCTGATTTAGGGACGATCATCGGGATGGCGGGACCGGGTTCTGCCGGGATCTGGGAGGCACACAGGCCCGCCGGCAGGAAGCTGCAGGTGAAAAAGAAGCCCCCTGATACCTGCCTGAGTGGCAGGAGGGCTCTCCCAGCGAAGGACCTTCGTTGTGCTGCCAACATGCCAGAACTCATGGGAGAGCCGGGGCTCCTGCTGCGCCGCTTGCAGGAGCCGATCGATACTGGTCGGGTCGGATCGGACGAAACATTCTGGAGGATTCAAGATATGGTGTTCATGCTGCGCGGAGCCGCGGGAAGTCTGAACGAGGCCCGCCGAAGCAGCCGCATTGAATCGCCATCCTACATTTCCATGCCTTCTCCTCGATGGGACCTTTCCCGGTGCGCGCTTAGAATCCTTGGCGCCACGTTTCTATCCCTTGTCAGTTCATGTGAGCGGGAGGAAGGGCGTGTCCCCGCGAAAGGGCCGACCGGATCAGACGGTCCTTCCCTGATAAGCGAGGAGGGCCGGGCCTACATTTGGAATGCTGAACACCAGGCCAACGCTCTAAAGGAATATGGTTTTGCTCAACTGGCCAGTGCCCTGTCGAACCGTGACGTCGAGAGCCTGGTCCGGTTTTTTTCACCCGAATGCAGGGGCAGGCTTCCAGAAATTAGCCCGGGACGATCTTTTCGCGCGGACCACCTGTTCGTACGGGACGAGGTGTCCAGCGAGGAGTCTTCGGAGTTCGGGCGCGACCAGATCGCATCCTGGTTTGTAGCCCGGGTTGGTGAACTGGCGGAGGCGGGGCAGAGTGAACTCAGGGTCCATGCCCATGTGATTACCCTTTCCCCCCTCAAGAGAGACGACCCCGGGGGAGTCTGGGAGGGAACGGGAAAAATCGAGGTTTTTTCGGGGCAGGAAAGTAAAGAGCAGGAAGGTAACGAGCGTGGAGAGCTGGTTTTTTTCTTCGAGTTCCAGGTGCAGGCAGCCAGCCAGGAAAGACTCGAGAAGCCCGGCTGGATTGATTCCATTACGGTCACGCGGCTGCTGCTGGGCAAGGTGCAAGAGCCTCTTATGCATGAGGTTGCCAGCGAGCGCGGCATCAACAATGCCCTCTTCTGGGACAACTGGAAGATGCCTCGTGAGCGGCGCGGAACGAATTCCGGGGGCGTATACCTGTGCGATTTCAACCAGGACGGGCGACACGACCTGTTTGTAACCGACATGCGCGGATCGCGCTTCTTCGTGGGCGAGCCCGGGGGCATGCTGAGGGACGCCACGAGCGCCTTGGGTATCCGGGGACAGCTGGGAGGCGGTTTCGCAGCCTTTGCCGATCTCGATGGAGATGGATGGGATGATCTCATCCACGGCATCGCGCACCATCCGGATGGATACCGGGTGTATCGCAACCTCAACGGGCGTTTCTTTCAGGATGTCACCGACCGCAGCAATCTTCATCAGTTTTTCCTCGGAGCAGACCCGGAGAAGGCCCGGAACCGACCCCCCGAGCAGGTGCTTGAGAACGTCCAGGTCAAGCCTACCGGGTTGGCGCTGGCGGACTACGACCTCGACGGAAGGGTGGACCTCTATGTCACGCGGGGGGCAGGCGGCAGTTTCAAATCGGGCTCGTGGATTGACGGTAAGTCAGGCAAGGTAGCAAATAACCAGTTGCTGCGTAACCTCGGAGGCTGGCAGTTTGAGGATGTGACCGGGGGAAGTCCGCTGGACGGGGGAAGGCGTTCGACGAGCAATGCGGTCTGGTTTCACGCCAACCACGACCTGCGTCCAGATCTGTATGTAATCGATGAATTCGGAGATGGGCTCCTGCTCCTCAATCGTGAAGGGGGAGTTTTTGAAGGCGTTCAATTGAATGACCGTCCGACCGACTTCGGTTCCATGGGGATGACTTCCGGTGACATAAACAACGATGGGCACTCCGACCTGTATATCGGAGAGATGTATTCCAAGGCCGGGCAGCGGGTGATGGAGAATATCCTGCCCGGAGAATACAACGAGGATGTAGTGCGCAAGCTCAAGCGCCTCGTGGACGGGAGTCAGCTGTACCTTGGGCAGGGTAAAGGAAAATTCTCAGGGGTCGGTATCGCCATGGGTGTTCACGCCGTGGGCTGGGCCTGGGGACCCTGCCTTGCTGATCTTAACAACGATGGATGGCTGGATCTCTATGCCACGGCCGGCTTCATCAGCCAGGAGCGGGGTAAACCGGATGGATGAAGTTGTCTCTGGCAGGTTGTCGTGTCACAGCCGTTTGATCGAGCAGCAACCGCGGACTGCCCGGGCGATCCAGATTCTTCTCTCGGCGAGTTCTGGGTGAAGGATCCCTTTCAGATTAACTGGGAGAACAACCTGAGCAGCTATGAGCGCAACCGGGCCTTCCTGAACCTGGGCGGAAAGCACTTCCTCGAGATCAGCCATCTCACTTCGGCGGACAGTGATGGGGACGCGAGGGCCTGTGTGGCCGCAGACCTTGATGGAGACGGGCGGGAGGAATTGATCGTGCGCCAGACCGGGGGCGGCGGGGTCCTCATCTACGAAAACCGTTTTCCGTCCGGAAATTGGCTGGAGGTCTCACTTCGGGGGGTAGAGAGCAATCGCCGCGGCATCGGGGCACGTCTGATTGCGGAGCTGGACGGGCGTCAGATTGTCCGTGACCAGTTCCCGGTGAATTCTTACCGCTCGCAAGCAACTAACCGCGTCCACTTCGGCCTGGGCACTTCCAAAAAGGTTGAGCGCCTTACCGTCCGCTGGCCTTCGGGCAAGGTGCAGGTTGTGAATAACCTCGTCGGGGGGCAGCTCCATACCATCGAGGAAAGTGACTGAGGGCAGGCTGGTTGTGTTGGTCTCTGTGTTCTCTTTTTGGTTGACCCCGATGGGAATTTTCCAAAATCTGGGGTGCTAAACCCAAGAAATTTAAAAAGCACACCACATGATCAAGGTATCCGCCCTCGCCTCGGCCTTATTAGCGACTTCTGTCCTGCCGTCTTCCTCAGCTCTTGTGAATCGTTACAGCTTCAATGGGACCGGGGGGGCTGCGGGAACCAGTGTCACTGACTCGGTGGGTGGTGCCAACGGGGTCGTGGTAGGAGACGGCGCTTCGTTCTCGGGGGGCTCTCTTTCTCTCCCGGGCGGTGCTGGAAATTCCACGGCGGCCTATGTCGATCTGCCCAATGGGATTCTTTCAGTCCACAACCAGGTCACCGTTGAAGCCTGGTATACCCAGCGGGGCCTGCAGGCCTGGTCCCGGGTGTGGGACTTTGGTTCAAGCGAAGGCGGTGAAATCCTGGGATCCGGCGGTGGCGGGCAGGGTCAGGATTATTTCATCTGGGCGAACAATCGCGGGAATAATATCAACGAGCAGCGCATGGAGGTGCGAAATCTGGATGGCGGAACGCTGGGATCCGGTACTGGCCCTGTTGATGGCACTACCGAAAATGTTGATTCAAACCTCGGGTCCTCACTCGGCACCCAGTATCATGTAGCGGTTGCTTGGGACGGAATCGCAAACACGGTCTCAGTTTACAGGGACGGCCAGTCAATTGGGAGCAGGGCGGTCACCTTCGGCCCGCAGGACATGAACGATGTCAATAACTGGCTGGGTCGCTCGAACTGGACAAATGATTCCTACTTCCAAGGTGATTACGAAGAGTTCCGCATCTGGAACAATACATTCGATGCAGATCTCGCAGCCGCATCTTTTGCCGCCGGACCTGATGTAGTTATCCCCGAACCCTCCGCGATCGGGTTGGCAGGGATCTCGACCCTTGTATTCCTCCGGCGCAGGCGCCGTTAGTCGTGCCCGGGCCTTCTCTCCTGGCACCCGTCCGGTTTTTCGGGCGGGTTTTTTTTTCACGGCACCGGGTTTCACATTCAATCAACCGCTGTAGTTTTTCGCGGCCTGCCGTTGCCATATGAAGGATACGCTCAGTGAGATTCGAGTCAGCGTTCCAAGCGGGTTGCTGGCCGCAGCGCTCTTGCTGAGCAGCTGTGAAAGAGACCATCCGGTTCCTTCAGCAGAGGATCTGCGCGATAGCCGGGGGGCGCTGCCTGCCGCGGGCATGATCGAAGCGCACCCGCTCGCGAATCGGGTAGCGCGGGGTGAGGAGGAGACCCTCTTTGAGGAACTTCGGGCAGAGAGGACGGGCATCGATTTCGGCCTTTCCTGGGACGACCCAGCGAGTGTTCTCAAGGAGTTCATTTTCCTCAATCCCTCCGGAGGAATCTGTACGGGTGACTGCGACGGCGATGGGCTGGTGGATCTTTACATCACGAGTCCATCGGGGGGTAACCGGCTCTACCGCAACCTGGGGGACTTCCGGTTCGAAGACGTGACCGAGGGTAGCGGAGTAGCTGATCCGGATTTCTGGGGGACGGGTGCAAGCTTTGTCGATATCGACAACGATGGCG
>MDTG01163733.1_pt1 | contig 15195 bp, 24 predicted proteins | sample 811421 | NCBI WGS metagenome assembly MDTG01 (sample SAMN05326645, study PRJNA326480) | marine metagenome | isolation source: seawater | place: Pacific Ocean: South East | collected 2011
CATAAAGCTAAAGAGAAAGCAAGGGAGGGTATTCACAATGCTTCTAAAAGAAACGCTTTAGATGTTTTAAGTAGAATGAAAAAAGACAGAGCAGTAACAGACAATGAAGTTGAAAACATAAAAGTTGCAGAGGATGTCGTACAAGCACATTATTTATTTGAACCAAAAGCATTTGTGCCAAGAAAAGAAATGGGTGGAATGACACAAAACGAATATAAGGTTGAGGTTTTAATTGATGATGAAATTGATTTGGGAACAAATGTATTTGCTAATTCGGAAGATGAAGCTATGGATAAAGCCGAAGAACTAATTAGAGAAAGGAACTCTGAATATGAAGATAGTGTTATTGATGTAGTTAATGTTACTAAAATAAATCGTAAAGGTGGTAAAATGGAACAAGGTTACAATGACCGAATGGATGAAAGTTTAGGTATGCGACATAGAGGACATCATTCTCAATCTCACAAAGATAGAAGAGATGAAGCCAAAGGAATGAATAAAGGTATGGGTAACAGAGCATATCAATCCGTAGGCACAATGGATAATATGTTTGCAGATGGAGGTCGTTTGGAGTGGATTCAAACAGAGGGAACAAGAGAAAAAGCCGAAGAAGTAAAGAAAAAACTTGAACAAAGCGGAGAATATTATCGTTTGCAGATAAGAAAAAACTCTCCCAAACAAGCAAGTAGAGGTCATGGAACATTTTATCGTATTTGGGGCGAAAAATTCGCAGATGGAGGTAGAACGCTTGATGTACCAAACTTGAATGATGGAGATTTTGTTCCTACTTATAAGCAAGGTGGCAAACCCGATTGGATTCAAAAAGTAGTAGATAGCCCAAAATTTGACAAGGGGGCTTTTACTCGCAAAGCTAAAAACAGAGGGATGACAACAACAGAATTAATGAATGATGTTTTGTCTAATCCTAATGAGTACACTTTGAAAACTCGCAGACAAGCACAATTTATGAAAAATGTAAGCAGATAATTATGGAACTTAAAGATTTTTTATCAAACTATGAGAAATATCTCAATAAAGAAGCCGTAAAGGAAGATACCAAAAGTCGAAAAGAATATTTTGATAATTTAAAGTATGATTATGAGCCATTAGACATCGCATTTGATGAGGATGATGATGATGAATTATCTATGATGCCTACCTATCCATTAAAAGGGGCATTTTTACAAACTTTTGACGAGGGGAAGAACGAAGATATAGAAGTAATTTATCATGGCAGAAATCCTATTACGGGAGGACACATAATTTCAGATTTAAAAGATTATGAAAGAAAAGAAATTACCTCATCCGATTTAGGGGATTACTATATAGCACAACAAGGAAGTGGAGATAAGGAGTGGTATGACCAAAGAAATTATCAAGCTACTTTAAGAGAGATGGAAGCTATGGGCTTTAAAGAGGGTGGAAAGGTAAATTATGCCTATGTTAATTTTTCAGACGATAGAAAGGGAAAAGAACACATTTTTAATTCTACTTGGGATAAAAGGATTTATTCAGACCCAAAAAAAGAATTAAATAATTGGCTTAAAGAATACGAAAACGAAGAGGGAATTTCAATTATTGAAAAGGGTGTTGTTTTAAATGATGGAAGTATAGTAGATGCCTACGGAAGTGGCGGATTAATTTATATAGATACCGAATACGATTTAGAAAGTGCGGAAAAAAGAGTAGAAAAACTCAAAAAGAGTGGTAAATATCGTAGAGTTCAAAAGCGTAAAAATGTATATCCAACACAAACACCTACGGGGAAGCGTTCAAAAAGAGGTAGTGCGGGAACATTTTATAGAATTTTTGCACAACCTATTGATATGGCAAAAAAGAAAAAGTCGTTGGAAGCATTAAAGAAAAAATATAAATTAGAAGAGGGTGGAGGTATTGTAGATGGATATAAATTATATGACCCTATTTTACAAGGTTATGAGGGAGAAGAATTTGCTTTAGATTATGCAAGAGGATTAGATTGGGGTAGTTCAGAATATCAAATGGTAGATAGTTTACCCACTTATAAGCGATATATAGATACTATAAATGGCATAGATGTTTATTATGATGATGGTGCAGATTATTACTTTTTTGTAGATGCTGATGAAACTTACGCAAAGGGTGGAAATATTATAGAAATTCAAAATAGGGCGGGGTCTATTTGGGATAATGACTATCGAGATACCATAGACCAAGAGGATATGAGTTCAGAACAATTTGATAATTACTATGAACTTGCAACCATTGATGCTATTAAAGAATTAGTAAATGAAAAAAAATTGCCTATTGGATATACTATTTCAGACTATAAAGTAGAAAAAGGCGGTTCTACCTACGCAGAGGGTGGAGGTGTAAAGAAAAAAAGAAAGGAAGTTCCAAACATAACATATACTGCAACAATCCAAGTCGTAGATGCAAAAGGCAAAGAACAACCAACCGCCATTCCTACATTAGAGATGACATTATCTTCCGATAAAAGCGTAGCAGAGGTTAAAGATATTTTCAAAGAAAGTATTGAGCAAAGTGCGGGTTTCAAAAAAGGAAATCAAGTTGAGATAACAGATTTTTATTTGGGTGGCATGGAAACACCCGAAGAGGAGAGGGTTTATTTTGATTTTAAAGAGGAAGAAGAAGAAGCGGAAAACTTTGAACCAAGAGTAAAACGTAGCGGTAAATGGGATGAAAGCTATTCAACGCTTTGTGATGAACTTGCTACATATCAAATGGGTGGAGAGATTAGTTAATCAATTTTTTTTATATTTGTAGTACAAACCAAAATTTGAATTATGTCAGAACAAGTTAATCCTAAAGATTTACCCCACGAATTTTTATTACGCAAACATTCATTATCAATTAGTGATATGTCAGCACACACCAAGCAATTAAAAAAAGACCTTGATAGGACTTTGCAATTAGTGTTGAATAAAAGTAAAGATGGAGAAGTCAAATTAACTCCCGCTACTCAACAAAAAATATCTACATACGATAGATACATTTGTGATGGAATTTTTGAATACCTTGAAGATAAGGATAGAATTTCAGATAACATGGCAGTAGAGGAAGAGAAAAACATGGATAACAAGCGGGAAGAGTTTAAAGAGGTTATGGAGGAAGCACATGAGGAAGCTATTAATAAGCAAACAGATGAGCCAACACCTACGCCTACAAATGAACCGCAGACAGAAACACCTACGCCAAGTGCCGAAGAACCTAAAGAAGAACCCAAAAGCGGGGTTGGAATTGGTTTCTTTGGAAATTGGTCTTAACAAGTAACACCACCAATTTTGTAATTGGTTTGCATATATTTAATCGTTAATTTTTTCTCCGTTGGTGGAGGTCGAGAATACTCCCAAAGCCAACGGACTTTTTATGTCCACCGAACAAGAAACTCATATAGCTATTTGTAAATATATAAAACTACAATATCCAAAAGTTTTATTTACATCCGAAAGTAGTGGGTTGAGAGTAACAATGAACCAAGCCCGAAAATTAAAAAGCATGAGAAGTTGTGCGGGTTTACCCGATATAATGATATTTGAACCCCGTAAAAATTATTATGGTCTGTTTCTCGAAGTAAAAAGAGATGGAACAAAAGTCTATAAAAAAGATGGGGATATACGCCAAGATAAACACTTGCAAGAACAAGAAGAGATATTGCATCAATTAAAACAAAGAGGTTACTTTGCAGAATTTGTTATTGGATTTGATGAAGCGAAATCCATAATTGATTTTTATTTTTCATAACTTTGTATAAGACACCACTTTATTTTCAATTAATTTTTTATATTTTTGTTGAAAACAACATATAAAGTGAATAATACCTCTACGAAACTAATTGAAGTTCTATTGAAGTCAATAGACAAATTAGGAATAAAAAAAACCATTAAGGTATTAGAGGTTTCCCATAAAAACACAGATAAGAACAAACAATTACAAGATTTAGTGATATTAAATACTTGTAATAAGTTTGGAATAACGCATAAAACATTGATTTATGGTAGGCAAAACATACCCGATAGGACTAATGCTATTGGCGTTTGTGCCGTTTTATTATCAAGACTATGCAAATTAACTCAAAGAGAAATAGGTTATATCTTAAACAAAGAGAGTACAAACATAAATAAGTACATCAAAAGATATGAGCATCTTGATAACTCTTTTAAGAATGACAAAGAAATTTTAATAAAAATTACAGAAATCGAAAGTGCGTGTAATGAATTTTACAATTCATAAAATAAAAAAATATGGCTAAAACAACGGGCAAAAGAGGGCGACCTCGTAAAGTGGCAGAAGTAACAGAAGAAATTATTGATGAGTTAAAAGAAGATAAAACTACATCAAATGAGCCGATTGAAGATGCGGTGGTTACAGAGGAAATTCCTAAAACAGAACCAAAAGCAGAACCCGATAGTAATGTCGTAGGCGAGGGAACAAAACCCGACTTTAATCCTTTTGCGGAAAACGTAGTAGAAAGAGATTACTCAACCCCTAAAGTTGCAAGTGGGGTTGTTCAAGATATTGAAGAGCCAACATTTGTACCGCCAAGCTATGAAGATATTGTAAGAGAACAAGAGGGCGGTGGATTAGAAGAGCAACAGATGTCGGAAAATCCATTTGATAATCCAAACCCCGCACTAAACGACCTTGATAATAAAGACAAAAAAATAGCTTGTGAAAGTTTAGTTGATACTTGCCTTGATGCTTATGAGCAGTTGCATAGATACGCACAATATGTAGTAAAGGTTGATGAGGAAGAGTTGATGCAAAAACAAGCACAAGGTAAAATTGACCTTGATGAAGTAATCCCCGTAACAGAGAACGGAGATACAATGTCAGTAGGCGAGTTCATTGGTCAATTTAACGAGCAAAGTGTAGAAGCCCTAAAGTACGACAAAGAGTTTGGATATAAAGTCAGACCCGCTATGGTTCGTGTCTTTATGAAAAAAGGTTGGGGAATGTCAGATGAGCAGTTCCTTATGTATATGTTTGGAAAGGATATAGCAATTAAAGTTGGTATTATGTATCAATTAAAGAAATCTATCAATTCCACAATTAGCACACTTGAAAAGGCACACAAAAGAAAAAAGACAGAGAATAGAGGTTTTTCAGCTATGTATGAACAAGAAACTAAAAGTGAGCCAATCGAAGAAGAAGAGCCAATTTTAAAGGCAGAACCAACAGAAGCCGAAGTTTACGAACCTATTACAGAGCCAATTCCTATAACAGAGGAAACAGAAAACTTTACAAACAAAATGAATATTAATATGCCTAATAATCCTAAAGACCCAATGGCGGAACATCCAAAAGAAATTCAAAAGGAGATTAAAAAAGGTAGAAAAAGAAAAAAATAGATGAGTTACAGACTACCTAAAATATTAATAGCCATACCGACTTATGATGCAAAGAATTATTGCTTAAATCAATTTATGGATAATGTAATGAATTTTACATATCCAAAAAGTTTAATTGAAATATATGTAGCCGATAATTCTAAAACTAATGCTAATGCTTTGATGATTAGAGATAAGTATAAAGTAAAAACATTTTGGAAAGATTATTCTAATGTTCCCTTAATGACAAAGTTAGCGGATAGTCATAATCAATTAAGAAGATACTTTTTGGAAAGCGAAGCAGATTATATGTTTCATTTGGAAAGTGATATATTTCCACCGAGAGATATTATAGAGCAGTTGCTTTGGTGTAGAAAGCCAATAGTTAATGGTTTGTATCAAGTGTTCGATGCAAGTTGGCGAAGCCCATGTATTCGTTTACAAGACAAAAAGCATGAGTTATCAAATAGTTTTGTTTTCCCTATGGAGTTGGGTAACTTTCAACACCATTGGATTGATGGAACATTAAAACCTACTTTCGTTGCGGGAATAGGGTGTTGTTTAATGAAGAAAAAAGTTATGCAACATTTTGAGTTTAGAGCCGATAATAGCCCAACATCGGAGGGGCATCCACCCGATACATACTTTGCAGAGGATTTACGTTTTGCGGGAGTTCAAAATTGGGTACATACGGGTCAATTATGCTTTCATTGGAACAGAGAAGATTGGGGCAGACATTCGGAATTTATTAACTATGAAAAATCGGAATAATGACAAGGGAAAAAAAGTATAGTACATTTTTTAAACATAACGGACATTATGAAAGTTCTCCCCGCACAAAAATATATGGAGAATATATATTAAAAAAGAATAAAGGGTTAATTAGTAAAGAAACAAACTTTGAAACCTATTGTAAACAATTAATAAATAAAGCAAATGCAGAAATTAACAGATAAGCAAGAGAAAGAAACCGAGATATTATCTCAAAGAATAATGCCTAAAACAGATTTTAAAAAAGTATTAGAGCATGACAAATTATATTACAACACTTTAAATCAAGCCCTCGAATTTAATGTTATCAAGCAAGATATAATGGGAAAAAAATGTCAAGATGTATTGGCAAACCAAACAAGGGAGAAAGTAATTGATAATATTGATATGCTTTGCGAGTGGGCTGAAACCCAAGTAAAAGTATTAGATATGAAAGGTAAACTTAACATCCAACGAAAACTAATTGAGGATAAGGAAACTCATTTTAAAAATGTCTTTATGCCACAATTTGAAAAGGAAAGCAAGGAAGCTACCAAGCATATAAAAGAAACCTTGAAAGAAGCTAAAACTTTAGTGAGCAAAAAAGAAAAGGGATTAGAAAGCATTTGTCAAAAGTTAAACTATGAATTGACATGGTGGAACAAATGCACCGCAGAAAAACAAAAGAATGAAGAGTATATCATTCAAGTTTATAAGCCACTAAAAAGATTAATTAGTGCATACGCCAAAAAAGTTGAGGAAATAGAACAAGAGCAAAAGTACGCTTAATGACTAAAGAGGATGACTTAAAGTTTTTTACAGACTTTCAGACAAAAATGTATGATAAGTTTGGATATACGTTGGATAAACTAAATCCAACCATGAACTTTTGGTGGTATCATCCAATAAGCCAAAGGCGTACATATAGAGAAATTGGCTACCATAACTACCATAGACATTATGCCCCAAGATTTAATCCAATAAGAAACGATGTAAAAAAAGTTTTAGAAATTGGTGTGTTTAGAGGTCATTCTATGTTGATGTGGCAAGACTACTTTCCTAATGCAGAGATACATGGGGTGGATATAGATTATTCCCCCCATAACTTTGGCTTAAACGCTAAAGACATTTGCAAAGACCAACCAAGAATTACGTTGTACGAAATGGATGCTTGTAATCCGTTGTTTTTTAAACATATAGAAAGAACAATAGGGAATGACTTTGATATTATTATTGACGATGGCAGTCATCATCCTTATCATCAATTATGGGCTTTAGCTAATTATATAGAATTGGTAAAAGAGGGTGGTTATTTTGCAGTAGAAGATGTATTTATGTCTAAACTATTTAGTTTAGGATTTTTAAGTCATTATGACAAACCATATAAATTATTTAAAGATAAAAAGTTCTTTTTTGATGAGATATTAAACAATCAAAAGATTAGTTTATCGGAATATGGAATAAACGATAGTTGTTATAATCATGTTTTAGATGTCAGCAAACTGAATATAGATATTTGTGAACCAATTAGTTATGTAATGGATTTTAAGGATATAGACCTAAAAGGAAATAATAAAAAGGAACACTACAATAATAGACAAGGTTTAATATTTTTTAAAAAGTAAATTATGAAATTAGGATGTGCATATAATATTTTTGATGGAGAAGAAATGCTTATTCATAGCTTGAACAATCTTCGACCTATGGTTGATTATATTTGTGTAGTGTATCAAACTACATCTAATTTTGGAAATAAAAATGAAAACCTTTTAGCGACTTTAGAAAAATACTATAAAGCGGGATTGATAGATAGTATGTTTTTGTTTGAGCCAACTTTAGAGAAAGATGACAGAGGGAATATAAAGTGGCAAAACGGAACAGAGAATGAATTTAAAAAAAGAAATATAGGTTTAGAAATGTGTAGGGCTAACAAGTGTGATGCCTTTATGACCATAGATTGTGATGAGTTGTACGACCCCAAACAATTTGAATGGGCTAAAAAAGATTTTGAGATGGGAGATTACGATACTTCCTTTACGCAAATGAGAACATATTATAAGCACCCTACAATGGAGGTAACACCTCCCGAAGATTATCATTGTCCTTTATTTTATAAAATAAAAAAAGACACCAAGTTTACATACGAATTTGCATTTCCGTACCCCGTTGTAATTGACCCTACTCGTAGAGTTAAAGCGGGATATACAAGGATTTATTCAAGAGAGGAAATCGAAATGTATCATTATGCTTATGTTAGACATAACCTAATAAGCAAGGTAACTAATAGTTCAGCACAAAGTGATATTATTTCTCAAAAACAAATTTGTTATCATTTTGATAACTTTAAGGAAGCCAAAGATGGTGCATTGTTTATAGGATTACAACCTTTTGCATTAAAAGAGGTGGATAACAAGTTTAATATAAATTTATAATATGAGAGAAGCATTATTGGGCGTAGCCGTTGGAAAAAAAGGGATAGGCAAAACTTATACAACCTTATCTATTATAAGTCAATACATAAAGGGAGGTTTAAATATAAAGCCCCGTAGAGCATTAATTTTAGATGTTAATGATGAGTTTGAAAGTGTAAAAGCAATTAGATTATCAGATGTCAAGCTATTCTCATATCATCCTAAAATAGAATGTAGGAGAATTAGACCTTACAACGAAGATGGTTCTAAAATGACATTGAACGAGGTAGCCGATGCTTTATGGACAATATTACAAGATTATAAAGGCGGTCTGTTATTAGTTGAGGATGTAAATAAATATGTAGGAGATTATTTACCAAACGACCTTGTTGGTGCATTGTGTACTAACAGACATAGTTCTTTGGATATTATTTTACACTTTCAGAGTATTGGGCGTGTAGGTACAAAAGTTTGGCAAAACGTAAATTGGTTACGCTTTCATAAAAATACAGATAGCGTTGATAGACATAAAAAGAAATTTGAGGATAAGTGGGAAGCGTTTAAAATTTGTGAAATACTTGTTAATAAACAATACTTTGCGGGTAACAGATATTTTTATGTTACTTTTGATACGGATAGTGAAAAAATAAAAGGTGCGTATTCAAAAGCTATGATGTCGGAAGCCATAGATGAGTATATTGCATTAAATCATACTCGAAAAGTAAAGCCCTTAATGAACCAAATAGATAGTAAAGGCAAAAAGAAATACGATGTAAAATCCGCTACGGCACTTGTAAAAAAGAATTTAATGAGAAACTATATAAATTAGTTTTCAGTTTTTTTTCAATCTTATTTGCTTATTTCATCTCTATAAAAATTTATTTTCAGCTTTTTTAGTATTTATACCTAAATACAAATTAATCATTCATATTCTTATATTTGTTACGATGTAATTCCCCACTTTGTAGTGGAGAAAAATTAATTGTAAAATCTTTCTAAAACAAAAAAAATGAAAGGAGATATTAAAAATATGCTTTTTACTGCGGGTGCGGTAGCATTGGGAATGATTGTAGCACAAATGTTGCAAACAAAAGTTCTTAACAAAGGTGCTTCTACAACTGCGGTAGCCACAGAAGATGAAGAGTAATTTTTGTAAATTACATTTTTGATTTTGAAAACACTTACTTAACGTGGTGTTAAACCTATATACACAGAGGGGGTATATAGTTCAACAATTTTTAAATGAATAAAAGTAAATCAAAGTGAGTAATTTAAGAGATTATTTCGCAGATGCACAAGACGATGCTAACGACAACTTCTTTAACCTTGATGGTTTTGAAGATGACGACTTCGATTTCGTAGATGACGATATGGATGACTTTAGTGGTTTTGATGGTGATGATGATGATGCTTTTGATATGGCTACGGGAGGTGGCGGAACTGCCCCAACTTCACAACCTTATATCGTTGTAATTAAAAATACTTCGACTGCGGTTGCTCATCCTGTTACTATATTAGGTGCATATAACACGCTTTCACAAGCAAGTCCAAATTGGCAAAACTCTGTGGCTATTTCGATTACTATGGGAATTTCGGGTATTACATATTCAGAGTTCTTGTATCAGTCAATGAACAAGCCATTCGTAGTTGGTCTAACATATTACCAATCATCAACTGCAAATCAAGTGTTGGAAACGCTTACTCTTATTCAGAAAGACGTAAATGGTAACGAAAGTCAAAAGACTTTAGTTCCTACGATTGACCCATATCAGCAACAATCTACTATTGTAGCAGTTAAATTTAGCTACAAAATTGATGGATTTACAAGTGTTGTAATGAGTTCATTGTTAGGTGGTGCTACCGCAAAACTTTACTTCTATCCCGCAGAAACTTCGAGTATTGCTCGTACATTGGCGGGTCGTAGAGCAGTTAGCGGATATGGTAATCCACATATCGTCAAGTCTGATAAGATACAACTTTCTAATAAAGCACTTAAAGTTTTAAGTGGTCGCAGACGAAGATAGTAAATTGTGCTATACATATTAGATAAACCTTTTCGGTTTGTCCGACATCATTAGATGTTGTCTTTCAAATTGAAAGGGGTTGGTCTTTTGCACTAACCCCTTTTTTATTAAAAAATTGAAATGAATAAAATAAGTTTTTACGAATATATTGCTACTAATGTTCCAAGTGATGCACACTTTGTCATTAATAAATATAGTAGTTATAGGAGGGCGAGAAGCCCAAAGGAGTTGGAATACCAACTTAAAAACTTTGTAAAAAATCATGGGGAGAAAGGATTAAATGCTTTAGCGGAAATCCACCCCGACAGAAAATTATTAGAAAATAATATGGGTAATACTTCCGATAGCAATTTCAGTAATTTTAATTCCAAAGGTGCGGAAGATTATGAAAATGGGCTTCCAAATCGTTTTGTAAATGCCGATGGTCAAACCCAAACGGCATCAGATATTTTAAGAGCAGACACAATAAGAAATAGTCAAATATTAATTTTTGGCGGAATGTTGTTGGTTGCCGTAGCATTAATAGTAAACAAATCATGATATATCAAAATTTTAATTTTAGCGAAAGTTATTCTAATGCAAGTGGTAGTAAGCGAGAGCAAATGACCATTTCGGAATTAGGAAAAATTGTAGGTCAAAGTCCTTTTGCAGTACGAGAAGCTATGCGTAGTGCGGGAGTGAAAGTTGGCAACAATGTTACAAGGGATGGTCTAATAAAGAAAATTATTAAGAATAGAAACAACAAAATGATGATAGGTCATCTTTCAGCGTTAATTTTAGCTTCCACTAAATTTGATGAGAAAGATAGTAACTTTTCAAATCTTATTGTATCTAAAATAGAGGGTCTTGAAAAATTAACCAATCCAAACGCTAATCCAACACTTCCCGTTACAACACCCGCAACTACTCAAAAAGAGAAAGGTGGTTTCTTTAAAAAGATTGGTGGTTTCTTTAAGGGAATGAAAGATAGACGACAAGCAAAAGCCAATGACCCTAAAGTACAAGAAAGAAGAAAAAAGTTTGGTAGTTGGTTTCAAGCAAACAAAGGTTCTATTGGAAGCATAGCTAACAATTTGTTTTCGGGATTAGGTTTAGGTGGTTCAGCACAGACCACAATGAGAAACCAAAGCAACAACAATGCTAATTGGAATAACGATAACAATAACGAACCGCAAGGTATGGGATTAGGTGCAAAAATTGGTATTGCCGTTGGTGTGTTAGCAGTTATTGGGGTTACTATTTATTTAATTAGAAGAAAAAGAAAATAATGACCCAAGCCGAAACTGAAACAATAAAAAGTAATGTTTCGACTATTAATAAAATAGGAAACAATAAGTTAGGCAAGAGTGTAAAAAAAAGAATGGAAAATAATATCAAGGGTGCGGTTTTAGGCGGTGGAATTGGTATTGTTTTAGGGATAGCAACAAGAAAAAATCTTGTTATTAGTGGATTAATAGGATTAATAATAGGGAGATTAATATTAGTTAAACAATAAATATGAAATCAGCAAACCAACTCTATAAAGAAAGTAATAGTACATTATCATTCAAAGAATGGTTAAACTCTCAACAGAAAGAGGGCGTTTTAGAAAACCATGAAAGAATGTTTAATGCAAGTGGTACTACCAAAAAGACAACAACCAAACAAGCTAAAAAAAGTATGGGGATGTTGAACATGGTAGGATTAGTAAGTTTAGGTCTTTTAGTTTATGGTCTAACAAGGTCAAGTGATGCGTAGAAATGATAAAAAAAATAGACCTATACGAGAAGCCAACGAAATTGAAAATCGTTATTCAAACAAACTCAAAGGAGAAAATTTGGATAAAGGTTAAAGATGCAGATAGAAAAAATACCTACTATACAAGCCGATATTCGTTTGTTAGTGGAAAAAAAGAGTTCTTTGTTTTAATGCCCCAATCTCCCGAAACCGCCCTTGTTGGTATATATAATGCTCACAATGGTATGCGTAGAAGAGATGCTTCATTCAAGGCAAGTGTTCAAGCACTACCTTATGATGTACCGCCCTTAAAAGCAAGTAAAAAAACTAAAGCGTTTGTAAAATTCGCCCAAGAGTTTGCCGATGAGTGCGGGTATCTTTCAGCAGACCCAAGAGGACATATTTACAAGAGCAATAACGGAAGATTTAGAATTGACTACTTTGATGTAATAAGAAGCAAAGCAAGTAAAAAAGTCATTGGTACACCCGCAAGGATTTCTCAAATAACGGGAAAAATTGAGGTTAGTGCCGAGCAGTTTAGGAAATATACAATTCCTATGCGTATGGCTATTTTGTTGCATGAGTACGCCCATTATTATTTGAATAAACAACCATCCAATGAAAGCGAAGCAGATTTGAATGGATTAAATATTTATCTACAATTAGGTTATCCTAAAATTGATATTTATAATGTTTTTCTCAATGTATTTAAACGTAGTCCATCGGCACAAAACAAAAGTAGATTTGAAAAATTAGATAGGTTTGTAAAAAAACATAAGTAATGGAAAGTGATAATGCACAAGTAGTAAAAAACGTAGTCTATGGCGTAGTAGCTTTAGGCGTATTAGCGGGATTATATTTTGGAATAATTAGACCAATAACTAATGCAACGGGATTGACCAAAACCAAAGATGAACGTAAAGGAGATAGAGATGAAGAGAAACTATCTAAAAAACAATTACTTTCTCCGTACTTGTTTCAAAAGTACCCCGAATTAAAAACCATGACAAAAGGGGAAGCAGATACGTTAGCATATCAAATTCACAAAGGAGATGGTTATTATGATAACGAAAGTTTAGCGGTAGGTTCAATCAAACAAGCTAAAACAAAAGTTAATCTTTCATATTTAGCAGACAGATTTCAAACATTATATAATTCAGACCTCCATTCCTTTTTAGAGGGTACGGGGTATGTAGATTATTTAGAGGAAGAGCATTGGTCAGATATAGAAAATTACATTAGTAAATTACCATTAAGTTAAAAATAAATTATGAGTTCAACAACAAATACAATTCTTAAAGCGACAGGAATATTGGTCGGAGTAGGGGCTATCATTGTGGTAGTAAGGATGATTATGAAAAAATCCAAAGAGAAAAAGGGAGAGAAAGCTAAATTTGACGAAGCAGTTAGAGAAAATGAAAAACCCGCAGAGTTACAACAACAAGCAGACACTTATAGCCCAACCGCAGATGTAGGTTATTTAGAAAATCTTATTATCGGAATAAACTATAAAAATTATCCCGATGAGGTGGCGGGTGTTATTATGCCAAAGTCAAGAGCAAGACTTGTTAAGCTAAACAACGCATGGAAGAGTAAAATAGGCGAAAGTTTAGTAGCATCATTAGAAGATGAGTGGTCGGGTGCGGAAGATTATGCGGGGTCTATTAACAAATTAAGAAGCGAGGGCATAACATAAAAAAACTATGGAACAATTAGATTTTGACATGAATGAAAATGCTTTCGATAATTTTGCCTTTGGCAGAAGAAGAAAGCCAAGAAGAAGAAAGATACGCAGAGCAGTACGGGAAGCCGTAACTACTTTGCCTAAATCAAGTAATTCTTTGCAAAGAGATATGAACAAAGTTCGTTTAAGTAAACGAAATGGTCATAAGAAAATCTTGAATAAGATGCGTACACAAGGTTTTTTCGCTAATCCGAGAAACCATAAAGCAGTTTATATGCAGATACGCAGAATGGCAAAAGAGATTGATGGTTTGTCAAAAAAGCTAATTCAAAGTAGTGCAAGTGAAAAACTATGTACGGCTTGTAAAAAACCAAGACAAAAGAAAAGAAGATATAGCAACTTTGATGGTGGCACAAACGTAAAAGAATTTTGGAACAAATATAAAACACCTCTTTTAATAGGGGGTGCGGTATATTTTTTCTGTTTTAGTTCAATGGGTAAAAAGATGTTGAAATAATGGCGTTATCTCAAAATACTATGTCCACTATTGGCAAATTGGTTGAGCAAAAGAAAATTGAAGATGCCAAAAACGAAGCCCAAGTTGAAACGATAGTAGGCAATAAAAGTTTGGTAGGTGCAAAGATTGGAAGTTCATTGGGCTTTACAATAGGTATAGTTTATGCCTTTAAAGTTAAAAGCGGTTTTTGGAAAGGATGGGGATATGCTATTTTAGGAAGCATAGCTTTAGGAGGTTTAGGATATGGAATTGGTATGGCAATTAAAAACAAAGATGTTGTCATTGAAAAAACAGACAGAGCATGAGTAAAAAACAAGATTATAACAACAGAGTATGGAAACCACTATTAATTGGTGGAATTATACTTTTTGTTTTATTTAAAATGAATAAGTAATGCAAAAGAAAGTATTTATAGGAATTGGGGCAGTCCTTGTTTTGGGATTGGGCTTTTTAGGATATAAAATGTATAAAAAAAATCAAGAGGGTAACACCGAAAAAAAATAAGATTATGGCTATGAATAAAGGATTAAAAATTGCAATAGGTGTTGCAACCATAGGAGTTGTCGGAGTAGGCGTGTATTTTCTATATAAGAAAGTAATTAAGCCGAGAAAGGAAAGGAAAGAAGAAGAGAAAAAAGCACAAGCGAAACCGCCCATTACAGAGGAAGAGGTAAAAACAAAAGCGTACAATAAAAAACCATCCGCTTCAAAATATGGTAAAACACCTTTTTCTAATGCTACGGAGGGTAATGCTTTTAGACAA
>MDTG01272081.1_pt1 | contig 15195 bp, 15 predicted proteins | sample 811421 | NCBI WGS metagenome assembly MDTG01 (sample SAMN05326645, study PRJNA326480) | marine metagenome | isolation source: seawater | place: Pacific Ocean: South East | collected 2011
AAAATGCATATCCCATGGAAAAACAAATTCGTCCCAATTTGGTCCATACAAATCAAATTCATTTGGATGGTATTTCTCAAACCATTCAATAACATTTAACCTAGTTTTATAATTTATTGATTTATTACTATATTTCTTATTCCAAGATATCATTGATAAAAATTTTTTACTATTAAAGTCTTTCTGTAAAACTCTAAATTTTAAATCTAAGTCTTTATAATGATCATGAGCATGATGTTTAAAAAATTTAACATTGTCTATATAAGTATCATCACAGCAAAAAATGTAATCAAAGTCTCCTAAATTATTTTCATTCCAAACATTTGGTCTTATAAATTTATTTTCATCGGTAATTAAAATTTTTGGAATATTTAAATTAAATATTTCAATTGCTTTTTTGGATGGCACCAACGGATAATCTACAAATATAATAGCATCTATTGAGCTATAATCATCTATCATATCAAATGTTGTTAGATTGATATTTTTATTTTTTAAAAATTCAAATAAATGTTTATATTTAAGATGGGCTTTTGCTCCAGTTTTATCAATAGGATTTGAAAAAATATTATTTTTACTACATTGATCTTCTCTCAACCAGAATGCTAAATTCATTAGTATTTAAAAGTAATTAATAGTTATTTTTAAATTTAATATCACAATAACTAAAAATTTTAATCAATTCCTTAATTCCATCATCTAGAGAAATTGTAGCTTTAAAACCTTCCCTCTCGATTTTTTTATTGCTGACAAAATAATCTCTTTTGTCAGGATCTTTTCGATTTTTAATTATTTTAATTTCTAAATCTTTAACGTATCTCTTTATTTTTCGTGCTAACTGTATTTTTGTTAAATTTCCAGATGACAATCCTAAATTATAAATATTATTTTTTAATTTATCGAAATTATTAATTGCAAAAACAAATGCCTCAACAATATCTTTAACATGTATATAATTTCTTCTAAAGTTTGGTTCAAATATTTCCAATCTTTTTGTCTTTACAGCTTTTTCTACAAAGTTATTTACAAGAAGATCGGTCCTCATTCTGTAAGAGTAACCGAATACAGTAGCCAATCTAAAACAGATTGAATTTCCATTTTTAAAAATTAATTGTTCTGCTTTTACCTTTGTTGTGCCGTACAAAGATATTGGATTAAGAGGAGAAGTTTCATCACAATACTTATTTTTTTCACCAATTCCATATCCTGAATTTGTTGTGGGATAAATTATTTTTTGATTTTTCTTTATATATTTTAATATAAGCTCTATTGATTTTACGTTAGTTTTAATAGTTTTTTTCTTAAATTTTTCACATAGTGGAGCACCAACTAATGCAGCTAAAGGAATGATTATATCTTGGTTTTTTAAAACTTTTTTTACAACTTTTTCATCAGTTATATCTTTTTTTAAGAATTTAAAATTTTCAAAATAAAATAAATGCGATAAAGAATTTTTATCATACTTGATTATATCTACTGCTGTAACAATATGGCCTAGCTCTACAAGTTTTGTTGAAATAATTGAACCTAAGTACCCAGCAGCCCCTGTAATTAATATTTTTTTTTTTTTCATAATTCTAATAAAATTTTTTCTTTCTACATTCATTTAATAAATTTAGGATAGATAAATTTAAGTTTGTTTTTGGTTTCCAACCTGTATCTTTAGAAAATTTTTTTGTGTCTGATATTTGTAGATCTATATCCTTAGGTCTCACAAGATTTCTATCTAATTTACATTTAATATTCATTTTAGAATAAGAAATAAGCTTTCTTAAAAATTCACCTACAGAAATTTTTTCTTTACCACATATATTATAAATTTCACCAATTTTACCTTTTTTTGCTGCCAACCAATAAGCTTCCATAGCATCATTTGTATCAATAATAGTTCTTTTGCTTTTTAAATTACCATGTTTTAAGTATTTTAACTTTCCCTGTTCAATTGCAGCAACCTGATTTGCAAATGCTGTTTGAAAAAGATTATTTCTTCTGGAATTCATATAAGAAAACATTCTAGTAATAATGATATTCATTTTAAATGTTTCTTGATACACTTGAGACAACAAATCTTGAAAAACTTTAGTCACAGCATAAGGATTTATGGGTGCAATTTGTTGTGTTTCCTTAATTGGCATATCTTTTTTTTTGACATTTCCATATACTTCAGATGTGCTACAAATTATTATTATTGCTTTAGATTTTATTTGTCTTAGGGCCTCTAATAAATTAGCTGTAATCATATTGTTATTTTTAGAAAATTTTAATGGTTCAAAAAAAGAATTTCTTACATCAGCGTTAGAGGCCAAATGAAATACTACATCAGGTTTAATATCACTAATTTTTTTTTTTAAATGGTTAAAATTATTTAAATCAACTTTCCCTAAAGAAATTTTTGATTTATGTTTTTTTTTTAAAAATTTAGAAAATCCCAAATTTCTATAAAACCCAAATACCTTTGTTGATGGACTTTTTTTTAAAATGTATTCAGCTAAATAACTTCCACCAGATCCTGCTATGCCAGTTATCAAACACTTTTTAAAAACTCTATTCATAGTTAATATTGTTTAATATTTTACAAATTTGAATTATCTTTTCTTTCTTTAAAGAGGGATAATTTCCGATGTAATATCCAAAAAAATGAATATGATCTACTTCTTTAAAATTTTTAAAATTTATATTTTTTAAATATGATTTTAAATATGGTTGTCTAAGCTGATTACCACCTCCTGCGTTCCCCCTTCTGAATTCAATATTGTGATCTTTCATAATTTTTTCCAATAAATTTCTGTTTTTAATATTTGCTTTGTTTAAAATTAGTGGAAATGCATAGTTTGAACTACCCTCTAATTCAAAATCAGTTCTATAATTATCTGAATTTAAATTATTTAGAAAATATATAAAATTTTTAGTTCTTAATTCGTTATTTTTATCTAATCTTTTAAGTTGATTTAAACCAATCACAGCTGGTATTTCTGTATTCCTTACATTGTAAGCTGGGTATAAAAAAATAAATTTAGGGGATAATTTAGGATTTTTTTTTATTAATTTTTTCTCATAATTCCTATCACCGGATTCTCTTAACATTCCATGTGATCTTAGAATTCTTAAAATTTTATATACATTTTTATCGTTTGTACAGATCATACCACCTTCTATCGTAGACATATGGTGTGCATAATAAAATGAGAAATTTGATATTAGACCAAATGTTCCAAGTTTTTTTCTTTTAAATGTAGCACCATGAGATTCACAAACGTCTTCTAGTAAGACAATTTTTTTTTTTTTTAAAACATTTAGAAGATTGTGTGAAAGGCCATTAAAACCTTGAACATGAGTAATAAATACAGCTTTAGTTTTAGAATTTATTTTTTTAAGAATTTGCTCTTCATCCATGCAGAGAGTTTTGGGGTTTATATCAACAAATACTGGCCTAAAACCATTTTGAATGACAGATGCAATATCTGAAATCCAAGTTAATGGGGGAACTATTACCTCACCTGTTCCATAAATTATCTTGATTGTTTGTAGTGTTAATAGATTAGCTGATGATCCTGAATTCACAAAAACACTATATTTTGTGCCTAGCCATTTTGACCATTTCTTTTCAAATTCATTTACCTTTGTTGATTGAGTGAAGATTTTCTTCTTATTTTTTTTTAGAAATGAAATTACAGACCTAACATCACTATCAATTATATTATTATCCATCAATCGATGTGAAAAATTTTTCATTATTTTTAAAGTAACTATTTTTTATTTATACAGATAGATTGATTATTTATTTATACCAAATTTAAATTTTGTTAAACAAATTTAATTAAGTTTTTTTAAAATTGTCTTAACTTGTGATAGCAAATTATCACTAATATACTCAAAATAAACATTACTTTTTTGTGCCGTATATTTATCCACTTTACTATCTCCAATCATGAAGCTTTTGCTTTTATTTATGAGCCATTTTTTTTCTAAATTTTTAATCATTAAATTTCCAGGTTTTCTTAGTTCAGTTTTCTTTTTATATTTATTTAACTTGGCCTTTGGATGATAAGGACAATATTCAATATCATGAAAATATGCGCCTTTTTTTTTCATTTTCATACTCATAGCCTCTTGAAATTTGAAAAAATCTTTTTCTTTAAATATGCCTTTAGCTATACCTGATTGATTTGTTACGAGGAATATATAGTATTGATTTTGTATTAAAAATTTTATTGCCTTCAGTGTATATTTTTTAAATTTCAAATCTTTAATTTTGTAAGTGTAGCCATTATCATTTATTAAAGTATTATCTCTATCAAAAAAAACTGCTGGTTTTTTATATAATTTATTTAAAATTTTATGAGATTTTTTTAAATAATAAGGAGTTCCAATATCCAAAAAATAGGAATTGTTGATTATTTCTCCTGAAACTTTTTTATATTTAATTAAATTAGGAATTATTTGATCCTCTAGAGATTTTTTTTCGTTTTTAATAATTTTTAACAATTTTTTACTACAATAATAAACTCCTGCATTCATATGTAATGATTTATTAGTATTTATTATTTTGCCTTTTTTAATACCAATGTTGCCAAGTTTATTTTTATTTCTAGTAAATTTTTTATTTATTAATGCTATTTTTATTAAATTATTATTTATCTTTTTTTTTATAAATTTATTTAAATTTATATCCAAAATAGAGTCACCATTAGTTAATATAAAATCGTTTTTAACAATATTTTTAATATTAAATAAAGCTCCACCAGTATCCATTGGTTTTTTTTCAATAATTACTTTTATTTTTTTTAAATTAAAAATTCTTTTAGAGTATATTTTTTTGATTTGATTACCTTTATATCCTGCAATAATATAAATATTTTGAAAGTCATATGTAGAATAACTTTGAATTAAATAATCTAAAAAATAGAGATTATTAAATTTGATAACTGGTTTTGGAGAATTTGAAAATTTTCTAATTCTTGTCCCTTTTCCACCCGCTAAAATAACTAAATCTATTTGCTTCATGATTATAAATTTAAATCTTTAGCTTTAAAATTTAAATAACGGTCAACATTTAAATTTTTTTTATTAAAAAAAACAATAAGATTTTTAATTCTAGGTTCCCAACAAATATATCTGATTTGCTTGTAAAATTGAGAAATTGCTCCAGACGTAGTTTGATAATTTTTCGAAATACCTATTATATTTATATTAGAGTTATAAATTATACTTTCTAAAAATACAGAACTAGGTTCTGAAATAATTCCATAATATTTTTCATATTCTATATTTTTTGTTTTATTCAAGATTTGATACTTAATATTTAACTTGTTTAATTTATTATAAAAGTTTCTATCTAAATTTTTACTTTCCCAAGTAGGGTGCTTTTTTATGAAAATTTTGTTTATTTTATTAATTTTTTTCAAATTTGTTAAAATTTTATAAAAAGAATCTAAACTTTTGTAGTAAGTATCATTACAAAGAAATATCCAGTCTTTTTGTACTGTTGGTCCTGTATTTAAATTTTTAATAAATAACTTTGTAAAATAAATCTTTTTTTTTGGATAACTTTTTTTTAACAAATTAAATAGCAAAGGATGAAAGCAAACAATTTTATTTACTTCGAAAAAGTTAAAGTTCAATTTATCGTAAAAATTATTTGTCTTGAAACTAAAACAGTTTAAATAAATAGGTAAAATTATAAAATTAAAAATTAAATTTATTCTAATTAAAATTTTCTCATAGATAAAACTTAAGCTTAAATAATTTTTTTTTATATTTTTAGAATTGGTATTTATTTGATGTAAATAATTATTATCACTTTTTACAACAAATTTTCCTGTTTTAAAAATTAGTCTTTTTTTTTTTATACTTTCATAAAAATCATTTAATGAATTAAATAAATCTAGTCCCGAAGGTGGTGATAATAAATATCCAATTATTTTTTTTTTGTTAAAATATTTTATAATAATTTTCTCCCAATAATGACTACATGGTGGTACAAATAATATATCAAAGTTTTCTTTTTCAATTCCTTTAATTATTTTTAATAGTTTTAGATTTGCATTTATGTTGATTTTTATGTCCAAATATGAGTATCGGTCTAAATACCAAATTTTTTTAATTAATGTTTTTTTTTTAATACTTTTGATCCATTGTTTTACATCTTTTGCTAGATATTTATTTGAAGAAAAACTATAAGGATAAATCAAAAAACTGATTTCACATTCTTTGTAGGTCGAATGGAGTTTGTTTCTAAAAAAATTTTTGAATTGACTAGGATTTGAAATTATAAACAGTATTTTTTTATTGTACATTTAAAAAAATTAAAAAACTAAAACCTAACTGTTAATATATAAACTAAAAATAATATTAAAATTTTAATATTAGAAAATAGTTTTTTTTATATTTGTTTGTAAATATTTTTGTCTCATATATTGAATGGCTACGTGCATTATGATGTGATGAGAATCCTCTGAAATACCATAGTTTTCACAATTAAAGTGAATATTGATATCTGCTTTTTTTGATAAGTATCCACCACGAAATCCGGAAAGACCAACTGTTTTAATTTTATTTATTTTACAATATCTTAGAGCATTCACTATATTTTTTGAATTACCTGAGGAACTTATCAAAATTAATAAATCATCTTTTTTAGCCAAATATTCTAGCTGTTCAGAAAATATTTTATCATATGAAAAATCATTAGATATGGCTGTAATCAATTCATTGTTTGAAGATAAGCTAATTACTTTTGGTTTTAAACTAGTATTCTTTCTCATTAATTTGATATAATCACAAACTAAATGATTAGCAATTGCAGCTGAACCTCCATTTCCACATACAAAAATATTTCTTCCTTTTAAAATTGTATTCTCAAGTACATTAGAAAATTTATTTAGATTTTTCAGATTTACTGAGTTAAGCGTTTTATTGAGAGTATTTTTATAATCTTCAAAATATTCTTTAATATTTTTTGTTTTTTTTAAAGGAAATTTCATTTTATATTTTTTATCAGAATTTTAAATAAATAAAATAATATTATATATTTATTACGCTATATGAGCTCTAAGTTTTTTAGCAATAATTTTTTCTTCATCAGTTATATTTCCTAACTTATTTTCACCTATTGCAGTTAACATTTTTTCTAAGGAAGATGTTAGTTGTTTCATTCCTGATAACTCTAAAGATGCTGCCTGATCAGATCCATACATTGTTCTATCCAAAGTTATATGTCTTTCTAGGGAAGATATTTCAAAAAAGCAAGCAGCCAAAGATATTGCTACTCCATTTTCGTGTCCACTATAACCAACATCACATTTAAATTTTTCTTTCAAAGCATGAATTGTATTTAGATTAGCATCTTCAGGCTTCATCGGATATGTAGAAACACAATGCATAAGTTCAAATTTACATTTGCTTTCAGTAAAAATTTTAACAGCATTTTCAATATCATTGACTGAACTCATGCCAGTAGATATAAAAGTATGCTTTCCTCTTTTAGCAACTTCCTTTAAAAAATTACTATCTATTATCATAGCGGAAGCAATTTTATGATATTTGCAATCAAAATTGTCTAAAAATTTTAAACTTTCAACATCCCAAGCTGAAGCAAACCATTCAATACCAATTTTTTTACAGTATTCATCTATTTTCTTATAATCATCATAGTTAAATTCAAGACCTTCTTTTTGTTGCCTCTGAGTTGTGCCCCAAGGACTCTCTCTATTTTGTTCAAGAACTTCTTTTGAATAAACTAAGTCAATTGTTCTTTTTTGAAATTTTACACTATCAAAACCAGCATTTTTTGCATTTAAAATCAGTTTTTTAGCAATCTCAACATCTCCGTTATGATTAATTCCAATCTCAGCAATTAAAAATGGTTTTTTTATATTCATAAACTATAATTAATCTATAAAAACAAAAGTGTACAGAGATTTAAAAAATAAAAATATAATTCTAACTGGTGGAACTGGCTTCTTAGGGAAACAAATTACGGATGCATTTAAAGCATCAGGCTCAAATGTTATAGTTTTAGATATAATTAAACCAAAAAATAGTGATGACATTGAATTTTATAAATGTGACATAACCAAGGAAAATGAAGTTAAAAAAGTATCTCTAAAAATTATAAAAAAATATAAAAAAATTGATATTTTAATAAATAATGCTGCAGCAGACTACATACCAGGTTCAAAAAATTTTGATTTATCTCTTGAAAATTTAACTTTAGAGACTTGGAAAAAAGACCTCGATGTTGGATTAAATGGCTCATTTATTTGCACAAAGATATTTGGCTCAATAATGGCATCAAAAAAAAGTGGGGTAATTTTAAATATATCATCTGACTTAAGTATTATTGCTCCGAATCAAGAATTGTATCAGGGTTTAAATTTTATTAAGCCAGTCACCTATTCTGTGGTAAAACATGGTATAAATGGATTAACCAAATACACTGCTGCATACTGGGCAAATAAAAATATAAGATGTAATGCAATAGCCCCTGGGGGGATATTTAATAATCAAAATAAATTATTTCTAAAAAAAATAAAAAAAGTAATTCCTCTTAAAAGACTTGCAAAAAAAAATGAATACAATCAATTAATATTATTTCTTTGCAGTAATGCATCTTCCTATATGACTGGATCAATAGTAGTGGCTGATGGAGGGAGAACCATTGTTTAAGTATTAATTTTTTTTTGCAATAGATAAAAGCATTAATTCTTTAGAAAATCTTATCCATTTACTTTTCATGCGAAAATAATCTGGTATCAAGTATCTTGTTAAAAAAGATAAGGCATAAAAAAATTTCGAAAAAAATTTTTTTTCAAAAATTATAGGAAGTTGAATAAAACTTTCAACGGTTATTATTTTGAAATTATGTATTTTATGAATATCACTTAATGATACTTTGGTAAAAGGCACCCTGTGAGTGTAATCTTCATAAAAAGATTTATAAATATATTTCCATTCAGGTGTTAACGTTATTATTTTTCCTCCTGGTTTAAGCACTCTATATGCTTCCTGAAAAATTTTCTCAGGATAATAAAAATGCTCTATAAAAGATTTCGAATAAATAACATCAAAAAAATTATCTTCATAAGGTAACTTATCTTTGGTTAAATCAACTTTAGAAAAAGTTAATTCTGGAAAATAGTTTTTACTATAATCTGATAAATCAATTCCATAGGTTTTTAATCCTCTTTTCTTAAACTCATTTATAAAATCACCCCTACCACATCCCAATTCGAGTATTTTTTGTTTTTCTAATAAGCGAGCTTTATCTATCAAAAAATTAACCAATTTTGATGGATATTCTGAAAACGGGGCGTTTTCCACACTATAAACTGTCTCTAAATACCTATTTTTTTGCATTCTATTTTTAAAGACTTAAAGTTTGACCGCCATCAACTTTAAATATACTTCCATTTATATATCCTGATTTATTTTCACATAACATTTTACATATTAAAAATATATCGTTTGGGGTACCAAATTTATTTGCAGGTACATTTTTTTTAATATACTTAAGTGTTTCGAATTTATTTTTTTTTAGTTTTTTTTCCCAAGTTGAATCTTTAAAAATAATATTACCAGGCATAATTGCATTTAAAGAAATATTTAATTTAGCTAATTCTTTAGAAGTAGATTTAACATAAAAATTTAGAGCAGCTTTGGCAACAGAATAACCAATTGGAGCACCATCAATCACCTCGGCTCCACAAATAGAGGAAATACAAATAATTTTGCTATTTTTTTTTAAAATTTTTTTTGAATTTTCAATCAAGTTAACTGCTGGCATAAGATTGTTTTTAATTGCAAAATCTAAATCTTTGTTATTTTTTTTAAAATTACTGTTACCAATGTTGGCAATTACAACATCAAAATGATTATATTTTTTATGTAACTTTTTTATATTTTTTTTAACTATATTTATTTTAGTCATATCTCCTAAGATATAATCACAGTTATTTATATTTTTTTTTGCCGAATCTAGCTTTCTTTTATTCCTTCCATTAATTATTACTTGATAATTTTTTTTTGAAAACTCCTTAGCTAGAAAATAGCCAATACCAGAAGAAGAACCCGTGATTAATACTTTAGGTTTGCTTAATTTCATTTTGTATTTTTTTTAAAAATTTTAAATTTATTTGAATTTCTTCTAAATGTTTATTAATTTTTGATCTAGCAGTTTGAAGAATTAAATTTCCTTTGTAATTTATTTTTTTTAAATTCATAAACAGTTGTTTAAAATTTGCATTTCCTTCTCCCAACCTTACGGTATTACCAAATTTTTTTCTATCTTTTATATGAATATTTAAAATTCTATTTCCATAGTATTTGAATTCATCCTTAATATTATAATTTAAAGATGCACTATTTCCTGTATCATAATTTATACCAAAGTATTTTTTATTAAATTTTTTAATAAAATGCCCTAGCTTTTTTGGATGATAATCTGACTCAAAAATAATTTGCACTTTATTTTTTTTTAAAATTTTTTCCAAACTTTTACATGTGTTTAATAATTTTTTCTCTTGCTTGCTGTTTTGAATTGAGCCCTTATCAACAAGAGGTATTACAATTAATTTTATTTTAAGATCACCTGCGCAAATAATAATTTTTTCTAAAAAATTAATTATTTTTGTATTTTTTTCAATTTTCCAGAAAGGTTTTTGCATAAAACAATCACAAGTAATTGAGTTTATTTTAATAGAATATTTTTTTTTAAGAAGTTTAACTCTTTTTTTTCCTTTTGTTGTTATTAATGGATTCGAATTTAAATTTTTATAATCTAACGTCCATTCAATTAAATTTAAACTCGTCTTATTAAGTATTTTGAATTCATTTTGCCAATTATTTGATGGAAATGCTTGGATTTTATTACCAATCAAAGGAGATAACCTTCCTTGCATTATACCAATACTATTTTTCATATTTTTTTATTTCTTGAACTAATTCCAAATATGCACCCTCAGGAGTTTTGCAATAGGTCATCAAAACTTTTCCATCAGAAGATTTTAAAGGTTCTGAATTAAATTTAATATTATTTTTTTTTAAAATTTTGAATATTTTTAGAATATTTTTAACAGTGATTGAAATATGAGTAAAACCACTATAATAAGGTTTTATTGAATTTTTTTTTTTTTTTGGAGCGTTCTTAAAGTGCAACAGTTCTAAAAGACTTCCTTGATCATCAGTTAATTTTAATGTCTCAACCTTAACTGACTTATATTCCATTATTTTATCAATCAACATTCCACTTTCAATGTCTCTTTTTTTAATTTTAAATTTTAATAATTTGGTCCAAAACATTAGAGACTTTTTTAAATCAAATGTAACTAAACCAGTGTGTCGAATCTTAGTCATTAAAAATCTTTAAAATATTTTTTTGGATTATTTTTGTAGCTACTTTAATTGCATCTTTTGTAATTGTAAGAGGTGGACCTAATTTTATAGACTCTCTACCTGTATATACCATTAGTAAACCGTCTGTTATACAAGCTTCAACTAAACTTTTAAGTTTTTTGTCAATATTTTTTATATTTTTATTAAATATTATAGCTGCAATTAAACCTTTTCCGTAAACCTTAAATAAGTTTCTTTTTAATTTTGAAATTTTCTTTAATTCATTATGTAAAATTGTTCCTTTAATTTTACTTTGGTAAGTGAGATTTTTATTTTGAATTTCCTCAATTACCGCCAAACCTGCGCTACAAGAAATAGGGTTGGCAGAATTAGTGCTACTCATGTTACCAATTTCTGGAAGGTCTAGTAAATCTTTCCTTCCTATAACACCAGATAATGGAACACCTCCCCCCATACCTTTTCCACAACAAATTAAATCTGGTTTAATACCATAATGTTGAAAACCAAAATTTTTACCTGTCCTCGAAAATCCAGCTTGCATTTCATCAAATGTAATCAAAATATCATTTTGTTTACATATTTTACTAAGCTTTTTAATATATTCCTTTGGATAAAAAAGCGCTCCCCAGCCTTGAAAAGTTTCAATCATTACTCCACAAATATCTTTTTTTAAGTCAATTTTTTTTTTTTAACTTTAGAATAGATTTTTCTAAAAATTCTTCAGAATTTGATTCCGAAACTTTCCATGGATAAGGAAAAGGTAAATGATGTATATTTTTATCTTTCAGGCCAATCCATTTTTTTTGACTTTCGTTTCCACTCATCATTTGGGCAGCTAGAGTTCTCCCATGCCAATTCCCCTCAAAACATATTATTCCCAACTTTCTTTTTTGTTTTTTCATTCCATACATACGCATAAGTTTGAATGCTGCTTCAGTTGCTTCTGTGCCAGACGACATTAAGAAAGCTTTTTGAAAACCTTTACCAGCAAATTTTACCAATTTTTCAATATAATCTGCTCTAATTTTATTTATATAAACATAACTATGAAGAAAATTTTTATCTAAGGTTTTTTTAATATAACTTTTTATTCTTTGATTTGAATGACCAACATTAGCCACAAAAATTGTTGATGTAAAATCAATAAATTTATTTCCAGAAATATCATATACATAAAAATCTTTAGCACTTTTCCATGCTATTGGTAATTGTCCATGCATAGATCTAGATTCCACTTTTTTTAATCTATTAAACAAATCATTTGTGCCAGGTGCTGGTAGCTCGGACTTTATGTTTATATGTTTTAATTTTAATCTCTTATTTTCCATAAATATTCAAGATATTTAAAATCTTCAATCACATCTATTTCTTGTGAGAATGAAGTTATATATGCTTTAACTTTTTTGCCTAATAATTTTTTCTCTTTTATCACAAATTTTTTTCTATAAATATCTATTACACCGTTAGGAGAATAAGTTTTTGGAAATTTTTGTCTTGGTCTATTCAAATCTTCCATTTTAAGTTTTAATTTTTTTAGTGGCACTAAAGTCCCATTTTGTATTTCTACTGATTTATAAGCAGTTTCTGACATCTCATGAACTGATCTAAGTGAGCTGAAGTTTGAATTAAATAAAATTTTTGATGCTTTTATTAAATCATTAATATTTCTTTGTGGTGAAGTTGGTCTTATATGAGCTATAAAGTCATAATCTTCATTAACATTTTGAATTAAATGATTTATCATTTGATAATCAGTTGAGTTGTCTTTACTTATTTTTTTCGGTCTATAAATTATTTTAACAGGCCCAAATTTTTTTGAAATATTTGCATATTGTTTTGAGTCAGTAGAAACATAAACATTACTAAAAATTTTAGACTAAAAGCACTGTTCTATAGAATGGGCAATTAATGGCTTACCAGAAAGTATCTTAATATTTTTGTTTCTGACGGATTTTGAACCAGATCTCGCTGGTATGACGGCTATAATTTTCATTATTCTAAATTAAAAATTTTAGTTATTTTTCTTCAAGGAGTAAACCAAAAGTAATCACCTGTATATCCACATTTATTAAAAAGCTTAATCCAATCATCAACAGATAAAATAGTTTTTGCTGTTAAAACCCATGCCATTAATCGCTCTTTTTCAAATTCGTTTCTATAAGCATCTACAACAATATAGGCACCCTTCCTTTTTACTCTCTGGATTTCCTTAATTGCTAATTCACATTCGTCAATTTCTAAATTATGAATTGTATTTATAGAAAGAACATAATCAAAACTATTATCATCAAATTCTAAAGATTTAGCATTACCAACTTTAACTTTATTTTTCATCTCCTTTTTACAATTCTCTATTGCATAATTTGAAATATCTACACCTTGAATAGTCATGTTTGGTAACTTTTCTGAAAAATCATACATCATAAATCCTTTTGCACAACCAACATCTAAAATTGATGAATTTTCATCTAGAGACCAATGATCGATAAATGTATCAACTACTTTTGACCAATATTTAGGATTATAATTTAAGCCTCCATAACCATATTTTCTATCACCATCAAAAAAATCTTTACCAAATTTTCTTCCAATTTTTCTGTCTTCTTCTGTTTTTTTTTCTACCCTTTTTTTAATATCTCTATTAACCTTTGGATAATTATATAAAAGATCTATTTCTCTACCCATAATTTCTATTTTTGCATTTTCATTATAATTATTTGATTTTCATTAAAGAACCATTGTTTAATTTATAATTAATTTCACAAACTTTTTGTAAATTTGTATTATGTGAAACTACTATTATTGTTTTAATCTTTGCTAAATCTTTTATTACTGTCTCAATTAAATTTTCCTCTAAACCTTTATCTAAGGCTGAAAATGCTTCATCAAATACAAGAATATCTGGATCATTATAAAGCGCTCTTGCGATAGCAATTCTTTGAACTTGTCCTCCAGATAATCTATTACCTCTCTCTCCAATTTGCGTCTCTTCTCTCTCCTTAAATTTTCCTAAAAACTCATCTACTTTTGAAAGCTTAAGAGACATTTCAAAATTTTTTTGATGTAAAGGTTCATGATTCAATTTTAAAGTAATATTATTTTTAATAGTATCATCTAACAAAAAAATATTTTGGGGAACATAGCCTATTTTTTTTCTCCAATGAAATGAATTGAGTTTTTTAATCTCATTGTCTAAATAAATTTGTCCCTTATTTGGCTGAAGCAACCCAAGTAAAATATTTAAAATTGTACTTTTCCCGGAACCACTTTCGCCAAAGAATCCTGTAATTTTATTTTTTATTATTTCAAAATTGACATTTTGAAGTACAGGCAAAGTTGAACTATCGTAATTAAAATAAACATTTTTAAAAATGATCTTATTCTTAAAAGTATAGCTATTAAAATTATCTGAGTTTAGTTTATTAGCATCAATTTGTTCAGATAATTTAAACTCATCAAATATTAAATTTGCAGTTGGCAAAAGCCTATTTATTTGCTGAAGACAGGAGGTCATTCTATTTATAGAAGGTAAAATTCTAAAACCTGCTAGTGCCAAAAGACTAATATTTAGGAAAATTTCTTGCTCACTAATATTTAATTTAAGCATATACAACATTGCCATAGAAAAACAAAAAATTAAAAAAAACTCTAATATGGGTTTAGGTAAAGATGTTACTGTACTAACTTTGGCTGATATATTTGTATATTTTTTTATATTTTTTTTATATCTATCTGCAAAATAATTTTCTTTATCAAAAATTTTAATTTCTCGAAATCCACTAAGAGCCTGTAAAATATTTTTATGAAATTTTTCCGATAAAGCAATTTGTTCCTTTCCCCATA
>MDTG01360675.1_pt1 | contig 15195 bp, 12 predicted proteins | sample 811421 | NCBI WGS metagenome assembly MDTG01 (sample SAMN05326645, study PRJNA326480) | marine metagenome | isolation source: seawater | place: Pacific Ocean: South East | collected 2011
AAAAGAAGTTGTTAATGAAGGACTTAAAAGGTCTTATGATTTAAAATTTACAGCAAATGAATTGGATAAAAAAGTAATAGAGAAATTAGAATCAGTTCAAGCTGACTTTCCTCAAAAGGGTTTTAGAAAAGGTAAAGTACCAATTTCTTTAATTAAACAAATTCATGGAAAAGCTGCATTAGAAGAAGTAACCAATGAATTAGTTGACAAAAGCATTAGAGATCATTTTGAAAGTACTGGTGATAAGCCTGCTGTTCAACCAAGTATTAATTTTCTAAATGATGATTGGAAAAATGGAAAAGATCTTCAAGTATCTTTTGATTATGAAATAATTCCTGAAATTCCTGATACAGAATTAAGTAAAATGAAGTTTAAAAAGTTAGTTGCTAAAGTTGACAAAAAATCAATAGATGATGCTTTAAAAAATTTATCCGAAACAACACCTAATTTTGTTTCAAAAAGAAAAGGTGCAAAATCAAAAATAGGAGATCAAGTGGTTTTTGATTTTGAAGGTAAAGTTGATGGAGAAGTTTTTCAAGGTGGTTCTGCAAAAGATTATCCATTGTTGTTAGGATCAAATAGTTTTATTCCAGGCTTTGAAGAACAACTCGTTGGCTTTAAGGTTTCTGAAAAAATCAATGTAAATGTTACTTTTCCTGATGACTATGCTGAGAAAAAACTTTCTGGAAAAAAAGCTGTTTTTGAATGTAAGATTAATCAGATTAATGAAAAAAAACCCTCTAAAATTGATGATGAACTTGCAAAAAGATATGGTTCAACTTCACTAGCAGATTTAAAAAGTAAAATTAAAGAAAGATTAAAGGACGAATTTAATCAAATTTCGATGTCAATTCTCAAGAGAGATTTGATGGATCAATTAGATAAAATTATTAAACTTGAATTACCAGAAAAGCTTGTTGATAATGAAGCTAATGAAATTTCTTATCAACTTTGGCGAGAGAAAAATCCAAATGCTAAAGATGTAAACCGTGAAAAAATTAATCCATCAAAGTCAGATATTAACCTGGCAAAACGAAGAGTAAAGCTTGGTTTATTTTTAGCTGATGTTGGTTCTAAAAACCAATTAAAGGTTGAAGATAGTGAGCTTCAGAAAGAAATAATGAATAGGGCAAGACAATATCCAGGTAAAGAAAAGGAATTTTCTGATTTTATTCTAAATAATAATGAAGCAAAACAGCAATTAACCGCTCCAATATTTGAAAACAAAGTTGTTGATTATATTTTCGAAGTTGCTTCTGTTAAAGATAAGGAAGTTACAACTGATGAGCTTAAGAGTATTGTTGATAAATTAGATAGTTAGATTAAATTTATCAAATTTTTAGGAGAAAAAAATGAAGAACCCTTATGAAACTTATATGAACACGTTAGTTCCAATGGTTGTTGAACAAACTGCAAGAGGTGAAAGATCCTATGATATTTACTCAAGGCTTCTAAAAGAGAGAATTATTTTTGTTTCTGGTCCTGTTCATGACGCTATGGCAACTTTATTAGTAGCTCAATTATTATTCTTAGAGGCTGAGAATCCTAAAAAAGATATTTCAATGTATATCAACTCTCCTGGAGGTGTTGTAACATCTGGATTGTCAATATATGATACTATGCAGTATATTAACCCTAAGATTTCTACTTTGTGCGTTGGACAGGCAGCATCTATGGGATCACTTCTTCTTTCTGCTGGTGAACCTGGTATGAGATTTTCTCTTCCTAACAGCAGAATTATGGTCCATCAGCCCTCAGGTGGTTTTCAGGGACAAGCTTCAGATATAGCATTACAAGCTAAAGAGATATTAGAACTTAAAAAAAGACTAAACCTTATTTATGTCAAACATTGTAAACAAAAATTAGAAAAAGTTGAAAGCGCTCTGGATAGAGATAATTTTATGACCCCAGATGAAGCAAAAAAATGGGGTATAATTGATGAAATCTTGACAGAAAGGGTCATTAAGGACGATTAATAATTTTTTTGGGGTTGAATTTTTGTAAATTGTCGTGTTCCTATGATATAATATATATTGAGAGGCGTAAATAATGAGCAAATCTAGTAACAATGATTCTAAAAATACTTTATATTGTTCTTTTTGTGGAAAAAGTCAGCATGAAGTAAGAAAATTAATTGCAGGTCCAACAGTTTTTATATGTGACGAGTGTGTTGAATTATGCATGGATATAATTAGAGAAGAGAGTAAAAGCAACTTAGTTAAATCTTCTACTGGTGTTCCAACGCCTAGAGAGATTTCTGAGGTTTTGGATGATTATGTGATTGATCAAGAAAAAGCAAAAAGAGTTCTCTCAGTAGCTGTGCATAATCATTTTAAAAGATTAAATCATGAAGTTAAGGATGCTGATATTGAGCTTTCTAAATCAAATATACTTCTAATTGGACCAACAGGTTGTGGCAAAACTTTGTTAGCGCAAACACTAGCTAGAATTTTAGATGTTCCTTTTACTATGGCAGACGCAACTACGTTAACAGAAGCAGGATACGTTGGAGAAGATGTTGAAAATATTATTCTCAAACTATTACAATCTGCTGAATACAATGTAGAAAGAGCAGAAAGAGGAATAGTATACATTGACGAAGTTGATAAGATTAGCAGAAAATCCGATAATCCATCCATAACTAGAGATGTTTCTGGAGAAGGTGTTCAACAAGCTTTACTTAAAATAATGGAAGGAACTGTAGCTTCTGTACCTCCTCAAGGTGGAAGGAAACATCCTCAGCAAGAATTTTTACAAGTTGACACTACAAATATTTTATTTATTTGTGGTGGTGCTTTTGCTGGGTTAGATAAAGTGATATCTCAAAGGGGAAAGGGTGCAGCAATTGGTTTTGGAGCAGATGTAAAGGAAATCGAAAATAAAGGTGTTGGAGATGTCTTGAAAGAAGTTGAACCAGAAGATCTTTTAAAATTTGGATTAATACCAGAGTTTGTTGGAAGACTTCCTGTCGTTGCAACATTGAATGATTTAGATGAGAAAGCTTTAGTTACCATTCTTAGCAAACCAAAAAATGCTCTAGTCAAACAATATCAAAGATTGTTTGAAATGGAAAATGTTAAATTAACTTTAACTGATGAAGCTTTAACTTCAATTGCTAAAAAAGCAATAAAAAGGAAAACAGGTGCAAGAGGTTTGAGGTCTATTTTAGAAGATATTTTATTAGATACTATGTTTGAACTTCCTGGCTTGGATGGTGTTGCAGAGGTAGTAGTGAATGATGAAACAGTAACTGGTAAAGTTGATCCATTATTAATTTATGAGGACTTAAAAGATGAACCAGCCTCCGCTTCTTAGAAATAATATATTTGTAATATTTTAAAATAATTATGTTTAAACAACTTTTTACATGGTGGAATAGTCAAACTTTTGGAACATTTTTCTTCACTTGGAGAAATGGTGTATTAGTTGGTAAAGATGAAAATGGAAACATATTTTACGAAACTTCCGATAAAAAAAAAAGATGGGTTATTTACAATAAAGAAATAGAAGCTTCTTCAATATCATCAGAATGGCATGGATGGTTGCACTATACTTTTAAGGATCCTCCATCTAATAAGCCTTTAAAAAGAAAAAAGTGGGAAAAATCACATTTGCCAAATATGACAGGTTCCATTAAATCTTATCATCCATTAAATACTAAAAAAGTTCAAAAATCTTATGAGAATTACGAAAGTTGGTCTCCTGATGAATGATGAAAATCAATACAAATCAATTGAAATATTAGTAGGCTTTTTAATTATTATAATAACTTTGATACTTTTATTTTTTGGTGCATTCAATTACTTTAGTGATAAAATAAACAATTATAATAAATATTTAGCCGAATTTTCTTCATCCGATGGTATAATAATTGGTAGTGATGTACGACTAGCAGGAGTAAAAATTGGAACTGTTTCAGACCTGAATTTAAATGAGGAAACATATTTGGCTACAGTTGAAATTTCAGTTGATAAAAAAATCAAAATTCCAGAGGATACCGAGGCAAATATTTCTAGTGACGGATTGTTAGGTGAAAAATATGTCTCTTTAAATGTTGGTGGATCAGATATAATGTTAGATAATGGTGAAAAATTAATTTATACTCAGGGTTCAATCGATTTTTTAAATTTGATACTTAAATTTGCTAATGATATTAAGAAATAAAAATTTATATAAAACTTCTCTTTTTATTTTTTTTATTTTTTACTTTGAATATGTTTATTCTTTTGAAAACAATAATGTTGTAAATTCAATTTTTAAAAAAAACTTTTTTGTTTTAGAAAATTTAAAAGTTGAAAATGATTTTTTAAGTAATAAAGTGATTAACTTTTTAGATAATTTTTTAGTTAAAAAAAATAAAAATAATAATAAAGAAATAATATCAGAAAAAATTATTAATAAAACAGATAAACTAAATATTGTTAATATAGAAAATTTTGTTGAATTCGAAAAATCTAAAATAATCATTTTAGATAAATTCAATAATGAAAAAATATCATTTATCATTAATAGAAGTGAAAAAAAAAACCTTAAAAATTTAAATTTTGAATTATTTAAATGTTTATCTTCAAACGAAACTGTTAAAAAAGAAACAATGATATTTTTAAAAATATTTAGTACGCTAGAAAATAAATTTATTTTTGATGGTTGGTTTTTATCAAATTTTAATAATCTTACATATTTAGATCATCAAAGGTATGACTTGGTAGAGGCAAGTTGCATTTGATATGCCCAACTTTCATCATTCTTTAATTTAAAAAAGTTAGATTTTAAGTCAATATTTTTCTTTAAATATATTTCATATTTTTTTTGGCTAATTTCAATTCCACCCATTGAATTTAAATGAGGTGATGAAAATTGAGTATCTAAAAGTTTAAAATTACCTTCAACTAAACGAGCCATTAATGAAACAAGAGCAATCTTTGATCCATTATTTTTTAAAGAAAACATACTTTCGGCAAAAAAACAGCTTCCTAATACGACTCCAAAAAGACCTCCAATTAATTCTTTTTTTTCCCATATTTCAATTGAATGGCAAAAACCCATGTTAAACAATGCAATGTATGAATTTTTTAAAGTGTCATTAATCCATGTTTCTTCTCTATTTGAACAATGTTTTAAAATTAAATTAAATTCTTTATTTACAGAATAATAAAAGTTTTTCTTTTTAATATTTTTTTTTAAACTTTTAGATATATGTAAGTTTCCTATTGGAATTATTCCTCTTTTTTTTGGTTTTATCCAAGAAATCTTATCATTGTTCTTACTTTCAGCCATAGGAAAAATTCCTACTGAATAAGCTTCTAAAAAAAAATGTGGTAATATAATATTCTTTTGCTTCAATTTTTTCTTTTAAGCCAATCTTCCAACCAATAAATTGTATAATCTCCTTTTAAGAAATTATCATCATCTAGCAATTTTATAAAAAGTTCTGATGTTGTATTTACACCATCTATTATTAATTCAGAGAGAGCTCTTTTAAGTCTTCTTAAGGTTTCTTCTCTAGTATTTCCATAAATTATTAATTTTCCAATTAAACTATCGTAAAATGGAGGAATGCTGTAACCTCTATAAATTGCGCTATCCATTCTAACACCATATCCTCCAGGCGTATGGTAATCAGTTATTTTTCCAGGGGATGGAATAAATTCAGGAATACTTTCAGCGTTAATTCTACATTCTATTGCATGTCCACTAATTTTGATATCTTTTTGAGACATACTTAGTTTTTTTCCAGATGCAATATTTATTTGTTCTTTAACGAGATCTATATTATAAACACATTCAGTAACAGGGTGCTCTACTTGTAATCTTGTGTTCATTTCTATGAAATAAAATTTTTCATTTTCATATAGAAATTCAATTGTTCCGACCCCTGAGTAATTTATTTCAGACATCGCTTTTGTACATATCTCTCCAATAGAGTCCCTAATATGTCCTTTTATCACTGGTGATGGACATTCTTCTAAAATTTTTTGATGTCTTCTTTGAAGAGAACAATCTCTTTCTCCAAAATGAATAGCATTTCCAATGCCGTCACCAATAATCTGAATTTCAATATGACGAGGTTTTGACAAAAATTTTTCTAGATAAACCTCATCATTTCCAAATGAGTTCCTTGCTTCATTTTTAGCACTTAAAAATGCATTTTCAATATCATCTTCATTTTTTGCGACTTTCATCCCTCTGCCGCCACCTCCAGAGGTAGCTTTTATTAGAACAGGATAACCAATTTTTTTTGCAATTCTTTTAGCGTCAGAAACCTTTTCTATACTTCCATCAGAACCAGGAACACAAGGAACTCCTAGTTTTCTCATCGTTTCTTTTGCAGTAATCTTATCTCCCATCATTTTTATGTGTTGAGCACTAGGACCAATAAATTTTAATTTATGATCTGCAACTACTTGTGCAAATTGATAACTTTCTGATAGAAAACCATATCCAGGGTGAATTGCGTCAGCACCTGTTACTTCACAGGCAGCAATTATTGAAGAAATTGATAAATAACTTTCTAAACTTTTAGGTGGACCTATACAAACACTTTCATCAGCCATTCTTACATGCATTGCATCAGTGTCAGCTGTTGAATAGATAGCAACTGTTTTAATATCTAATTCTTTACAAGTTCTAATGATTCTTAGAGCTATTTCTCCTCTATTAGCTATTAAAATTTTTTTAAACATATTAAATCACTTTATTTCAATTAACTGTGCACCAAAATCTACTGGAGAAGCATTCTTGACAAATATTTTTTCAACAATTCCAGATTTTGTGGCTTGGATTTGATTCATTGTTTTCATAGCTTCAATTATCAATATTGTATCACCTTTTTTTACTTTTTCACCCTCTCTTATAAATGGTTCAGAGTCTGGATCGGGTGCAAGATATATCGTTCCTACCATTGGGGATTTGATTATATGCCCATCTATTGTATCCTTTTTAATTTCATTAATAGCTACTATCTTTTCTTTATTTTTGACACTATCTTCATTGTTTACTGGTGATTTATTCTCTATATTTTCATAATTTTGTTTTTTTATATTGATTGATATTTTTTCATTTTTTTCAGAACAAAACTTGTAACCAATTTCTGATAGTTTATATTCATTTAAAATATCAGCAATATGTTTTATTAGTTCTAATTTTTCTTTTTTATTATTCAACATTTATCACTCCAGAAAATTTATCTTAATTAATTTTAATATATTTTCTTATAGTTTCCTCTAATTTAACTTTTTTTACATATCCTTTAATAATTTCATTTTCTATAATGTAAGTTGGCGTTCCTGAAATTCCTAATTTATTTGCAATTAAAAAATTATTTTTGAGGTGTAACTCTATCTTTTCTTCATATTTGTTTGCTATTTCTTCATCATAAACTGCATCGATTTGTTTAATAATATTTTTTATATTTTTTTTTGTAAACTCTCCGTTGAATTTTAACAATTTTTGTTGAAGTTTTTTATAAGTTTCTGGTCCTTGATTGATTAGTACTGATAATGCCATTTTTGATGCTAAAACAGATTCATTTCCAAGTATAGGTAATTCCTTTACGACATAATAAATGTCTTTATAAGATTCTAGTAATTCATTAATGTCTTTGTTAGCTTTTCTACAATAAAAACATTTATAATCTATAAAATTTATAAAAACAATACTACCTTCATAATTTTGATCTTTTTGATTAAAAGGATTTTCTATTATTAACAATTTATTATTTTTCAAAAAATTTAATTCATTTTTTTCTTTTGTGTTTTGAATTTTTTTTTGATAATTTTCAATTGATTTTAATATTACTTCTGGATTTTCTAGAATAAACTTTTTGATTTTTAGATTAAAGTTTTCATCACCGAATAAATTGGAAAATGAAAAAATTGAAAATATTATCAAAAGTAAATATATTATTTTTTTATAGTACAAATCTTATTCCATTTCTTTTAAAGATGTATTAACTTTATAAAAAATCTTAAATAGGAGTACATGATTTTTGAATAGAAATTCAAGAGGTTTTGTCAATCCTTTTATTGTCATGGATGTTATGGCCAAGGCTAAAAAAGCTGAAGAAGAAGGAAAAGATGTTATTCATATGGAAGTCGGTCAACCAGAAAGTAGTCCTCCCAAAAAAGCATTAGACCTTTTAGCTCAAAAAATAACTTCTTCAAATTTGGGTTATACTCAAGCATTGGGTATTAAATCTCTTAAAACTTCATTAAGTTTAATGTATAAAAAAAACTATAATGTTGATATTGACCCTGAAAGATTTATAATAACTTCTGGTTCATCTTCAGCTTTCATATTAGCTTTTAGTAGTCTATTTGAAGCTGAAGAAAAAATTTTAATTGGAGAACCGGGATATCCAAGTTACAAAAATATAGTTAAGTCATTAAGTTTGAAATCTGAGATAGTACAAACTCAAATTAAAAATAATTTTCAACTATCTGTTGAAGATATTAAAAAGGCAAATGTAAGCGGTTTAATATTAGCTTCTCCATGTAATCCAACAGGGTCAATTTTAAACTTTCAAAAATTTAAACAACTTATCAAAATTGCGAAAGAAAAAAAAATTAAGATTATTTCTGATGAAATTTATCATGGTTGGTCTTATCAAAAGAAACTTCATTCAGCTATAGAGTTAACTGATGATGTTTATGTTATTGGTTCATTTTCAAAGTTTTTTTCAATGACTGGTTGGAGAGTTGGTTGGATGATTGTTCCAAATAATGATGTTAGAAGAATTGAAAGATTATCTCAAAACTTATTTATATGTGCTCCTCATGCAAGTCAATTGTTAGCTAAATATTCAATTGATAATCAAAATGAGTTACAAAAAAATATTGATTTATATAAAAAAAATAGAAAAAATTTATTACTCCAATTACCAAAATTTGGTTTTGAAATTTTATCTCCTCCCGATGGGGCCTTTTATATTTATTGTGGAATAGATAAAATATCTAATAATAGTATAAATTTATGTGAAAAAATTTTTGAAAATACTGGTGTAGCTATTACACCAGGAGTAGATTTTGATGAAAGAAGGGGTCTAAAAACTGTAAGGTTCTCATATGCTTCTAGTGAAGAAAAAATTAAAAATGCATTAAAAAGGTTAGACCTTTATTTCAGACAATGAAAGCTATTAATCACTTTTTTTTGACCACCATCCTTTTTTAATTTTATTATTTTTTTTATCTTCTTTTTCGTTAAAATCTTCTTCGAAATTATTGACTGTTTTTGAAAGGATAATATCAACATTTTTATCTTTAATTTCTAAATTACTTTTTTTAGAAAGTTTATTTTTGTCATTTTTTTTGTTTTTTATTTTTTCAACTGTTTTATTATTTTCGTTAACTTTTTCATTTTTTTTGTTAATACTTTTTTTAACTTTTATATTTTTTTTGTTAACTTCTTCATCATCTTTTATTTTATTAATTTTTTTAATTTCGCTTTTTTTATTTTTTGAAGTAGCTATTTTTTGGTTTTCATCTTCTTCTTTTTTTTCTATTTCTTTATCTTGTTTTTCAAGATTTGAATTTGAGTTATCTCCATTTTTTGGTATTTTTTTTCTCTTTCTTTTCCTTTTTCTTTTATTTGACGTTTCATCTTTTGAATTTAAGTTATCATCTTCATCATTTATTTTAGCATCAATGTCAGATTGCTTTAAAATTTTTTCATTTTTTTTATTTGCATTGTTTTTATTTGAAATTGAATTTTTAGAATTTGCTTCTTTATCATTTTCTTGGATGTTATAGTTTGGGCTTTGTAAAGACATGTCACCTTGAATTTTTACTCTTAGATCATATCTCTTTTCTATTATTGAAATATGTTCTCGTTTTTCATTGAGCATATAATTTGAAACATCTACTGGGGCATAAACTATTAACGTTTTACCTTTTTTTCTAATTCCCTCTTCTTCAAGATCTCTAAATATTGCAAGAGCAAGCGAGTCATCTGATCTTGTTATACCTGTTCCATGACAAAAAATGCATGCTTGTGTTGTTGTTTCAATCATTCCTGGACGAAGTCTTTGTCTTGACATCTCTAGTAATCCAAAGCTGGAAATTCTTCCTACTTGTGTCCTAGCTCTATCAAACTTGAGTTTTTCTTTAATTCTTTTTTCAACTGAAAAATTATTTTTTCTTTCTTCCATATCTATGAAATCAACAACAATCAAACCAGCTAGATCTCTTAGTTTTAATTGTCTTACTAACTCGTCACTGGCTTCTAAATTTGTCTTTAAAGCTGTTTCTTCAATACTACTCTCTCTTGTTGCTCTTCCAGAGTTTACATCTACGGCTACAAGTGCTTCTGTAACGTCGATTACAATGTAACCACCAGATTTTAGTTGAACTACTGGATTAAACATTGCAGCTAAATGATCTTCTACCTCAAAATTAAAAAATAATGGAATCTCTCCTTCATATTTTTTTACGTTCTTTGCATGGGAAGGCATTAACATTTTCATATAATTTTTTGCTTCTTTATATCCTCTTTCCCCTTCAACAAGGATTTCTTCGACCTCTCTAGTATATAAATCACGAATAGACCTTTTAATTAGGCTCCCTTCTTCGTAAATTGGTGTAGGAGCAATTGATTTCATAGTAAGGTCTCTAATTTGCTCCCATTGTCTTATAAGAAATTCATAATCTCTTTTAATTTCTAACTTTGTTCTTTTTGATCCTGCAGTTCTAATAATTAAACCTGCTCCCTCAGAAATAGAAAGTGTATCAGCAACTTCTTTTAATCTTTTTCTATCAGAAACATTCGTTATTTTTCTTGAAATTCCTCCTCCTTTAGGAGTATTTGGCATTAAAACACAATACCTTCCAGCTAGAGACAAATAGGTTGTTAGTGCAGCTCCTTTATTTCCTCTTTCTTCTTTAACAATTTGAACCAAAAGAATTTGACGAACTTTTATTACTTCTTGAATTCTAAACTTTCTATTTGGAATTTTTGAAATATTACTATTGTTTTCTTTTTTATCAGTTTCGCTTTTGTCTTCATTAGAAACTATCTCAACATCTTTATTTTTTTCAATATCTTTATGATCTTCTTTTTCTTGTTCTGATAATGGTATTTGATAATAATCAGGATGAACTTCTGAAAAAGCCAAGAAACCGTGTCTGTTGCCACCATAATCCAAAAAAGCGGCTTGAAGAGAAGGCTCTACTCTAGTTACCTTTGCTAGATATATATTTCCAGTTAGTTGTGATTTTCTTAAAGACTCAAAATCAAAATCTTCGACCTTTTTTCCTTCGACTATTACAACTCTTGTTTCCTCAGAATGGCTTGCATCGATAAGCATTTTTTGAGACATGTATATTCTTTCAAGTAATATAATCTTAATTTTACAAAAGATATATTATCAATTTTGGCTTTAGATCCATTCATATAAAAATTGAAGAAAAATATAATTTTTTTTAACATTTTATTCTTTCTTTTCTTTCGTTTAAGTAATTAAAACGAATCAAGCACTTTTAATTTCTGATATCCAAAAAACTATTTGGATTTTATCATTGATAATAAAATATCAACAAAACTTAGTTAAATCGTTTTTGATAAACGATTCGATTTACACCAAAATTTAAATTTTAAAAAATGGTGCTAAAAAAATTCCTCGATTTTTTTTTATATTTTTCATAAAGTTAAATCAACCCTTTCTATTAATAATTCTAATGATTATTTTCAATTTTTTTTGTTTAAAAAAAATAATGTTAAATAATTTCTTTTTTTAATATAAAAAAATGTATAGTTTACGAATTAATTATTTATTTTAAAAGAGTTTGTATCATTGAAATATTTAACACTTTTTTTTGCAGTATTATTTAATTGGTTCACTTTAGGATTAATTTGTTTTGTTTTGGCAATCCAAATTGCTATATCTTATTATGGAAAAGATTTACCAAGTAGTTACGAAATAACAAATTACAAACCAATTTTAGTGACTAAGGTTTTTGACGATAAGGGTAATATTGTAGATAATTTTTATAACGAAAAAAGAGTTTTTTTACCTTATAATGAAATACCACAGTCACTTATTCATGCATTTATAAGTGCAGAAGACAAAAATTTTTTTTCTCACAAAGGTTATGACCCAATTAGTCTTTTAAAAGCTTTTTACGATGCTTTTAATGGAAAAAGAATGAGAGGAGCTTCTACAATTACTCAACAAGTAATGAAGAATTTTTTACTTACTAATGAAAGATCAGTTACTAGAAAGATAAAAGAACTAATACTTGCTTTTAGATTAGAAAAAAATATGACAAAAGATAAAATATTAGAAGTATATTTAAATGAAATTTATCTTGGTCAAGGAACTTATGGAATCTTAGCTGCTTCATATAAATATTTTGGGAAGTCTGTATATGATTTAACAATTTCAGAAAATGCTTTCTTAGCTTCTCTTCCAAAGGCACCTAATAGATATCATCCTGTGAAGAACAAACAAGCTGCTACAACAAGAAGAAATTTTGTTTTAAAAGAAATGTATGAAAATGGCTTTATTAATAAAAATGAATATATGAATGAAAAGAAAGAAGTTTTATCAAGCTTTATAGATAAAAAAAATAAAAATGTTTTAAAACAAGGCATTGAAACAAATCGTTCATATTTTTCATCTGAAATTAGAAGGCAAATGCTTAACATAGTAAGTAAAGAAAACTTCTATAATGATGGTTTTATAATCAAAACTTCTTTGAATAAAAAATTACAAAATTTTGTTAAAGAAGAATTACAAAAAGAATTAATAAATTATGACATTAAAAAAGGTATTTTTTATGGTCCTGTAAATAAAATTCAAACTTCTTTAGATCCATTTAACTTAGAACTTAAAGTCGAAAACCTTAATCTTCCTGAAATAAAGCCAAGTTGGAAAAAAGCAGTTTTGTTAGACAAACAAAATAATAACTTGATTATAAAAGTATTAAATACTCCTTTAGACAAAAATATAAATTTTTTGAATTCATCTTGGGTAAAATTTTATATAGAAAATAATGTTAAAAAAAAATCTACAAATCCAGGTGATTTTCTTTCTGTCGGTGATATAATTTATGTTGAAAAAAGCATAGATAAAAAAGGTTTTTGGGATCTCAGGCAAATTCCAAAAATTCAAGGAAGTTTAATAGTAATGGAAGCTAATTCAGGTAGAGTATTAGCCTTACAAGGTGGTTTTTCTTATGAAGATAGCTTTTACAACAGGGCTACTCAGGCAAGAAGACAACCTGGTTCATTGTTTAAACCTTTTGTATATGCTGCCGCACTTGAAAATGGTTATCATCCAACTTCTATAATTGTTGATGCTCCAATTAACTTTGAAACTTCTAAAGGAATATGGAGTCCAAAAAATGCTTCAAATAATTGGTTAGGAGTAGCACCATTAAGAAAGGGTTTAGAGTTATCAAAAAATTTAATGACCATTAGATTAGCAAATGAGATTGGTATTAATGAGGTGGCGAAGTATGCAAATATTTTTAATCTTTATGATAATATGCCTAATCTTCTTTCATATTCGATTGGAGCGGGTGAAACAACACTCTTGAAACTAGTTTCAGCTTATTCTTCATTTGCAAACGGTGGATATGAAGTTGAATATTCTTTTATTGATAGAGTTCAGAATTATAAGGGTGAAACTATTTTTCAAAAAGATTATCTAGAATGTCAAAATTGCAATTCTGTAAATGGAAATATTATTTTTCCTGTAATAAAAAGTAAAAATAAAAGGATTTTAGATCCACTTACGGTTTATAGAATTAATTCTATGCTTCAAGGTGTTGTAAAAAGAGGAACTGCCTCTCAAACTGTTGGAAAATTGAATTTTGAAATTGCTGGTAAAACCGGAACAACAAATAAAGCAAAAGATGCATGGTTTATAGGTTACACTCCAGATTTAGTTATAGGATGTTATATAGGTTACGATAAGCCTACACCTCTAGGAGACGACGCCTCAGGAGGAAAATTATGTGGTGACCCAGTATCAAGATTATTTAAAAAAATACTAATTAAAAAAGTTAATTGGAAGAAGCCAAAAAACACAATTGAAGTTTTAGTAAACATGGATACCGGTATCAGAGTTGAAGATGATGAAAAAGAAGAAAATACTATATACGAATTATTCAGAAAAGGACAAGAACCAAAAATTGGTGAAACAGCTAATTTGATTGATGGTGGTTTTTCTATGGGACAAGATTTGTTGCAATTAGATAAGCAAAAAGATAAAGATTTAGAAGAAAATGATTATAATAGACCTACTGCAGGTGGATTGTTAAGTGGTGATTTATATTAAATGTTGTTTGGGAAAATTCTATGAGAGCTGAAATCGATAACCTATTACAAGAAATAAATAAATCTTTAGATTTAATTTCAAAAAGAATTGATTTAGAAAATTCAAAAAAAAAGTTAGAAGAGTTAGACCATTTATCTCAAAGCCCAGATCTTTGGAAAAATAAAAATAAAGCTCAAAAATTAATGAAAGAGAGAGGATTTCTTCAAAGAAATCTTCAAGAATATTTAAGTTTGAAAAATCAATATAATGATAATTATGAACTTCTTAATTTAGCAGAGCAAGAAAATGATCAAACAATTATAGATGAAGTTGAAGTGGGTTTAAAGTTGTTAAAAGAAAAATCTAATCTTCTAGAAACTGTTTGTTTGTTAGATGGAGAAGTTGATATAAATGATACATTTTTAGAAATAAATGCTGGTGCCGGAGGAACAGAAAGTTGTGACTGGGCTTCAATGTTATCAAGAATGTATCAAAGATGGTCTGAAAAAAATAATTATAAAATTGAGATTATTTCAGAAAACCCTGGTGATGAAGCAGGAATCAAATCAATAACATTTAAAGTCAGAGGTGAAAATGCTTATGGTTGGTTAAAAAGTGAAAGTGGAGTTCATAGGCTAGTAAGAATATCACCATTTGATAGTTCCGCAAGAAGACATACGTCATTTTGTTCTGTTTGGGTTTATCCCGTTATAGATGATGAAATTGACATTGAGATTAAACAATCTGAAATAAGGGTTGATACTTTTAGATCCTCTGGTGCTGGAGGTCAGCATGTTAATACTACAGACTCTGCTGTCAGAATAACTCATTTACCCTCTGGGATTGTTGTAACAAGCTCTGAAAAATCTCAACATCAAAATAGAGCAAATTGTATGACTGCTTTAAAATCAAGACTTTATGAGTTAGAAATGAGAAAAAGA
>MDTG01192664.1_pt1 | contig 15194 bp, 14 predicted proteins | sample 811421 | NCBI WGS metagenome assembly MDTG01 (sample SAMN05326645, study PRJNA326480) | marine metagenome | isolation source: seawater | place: Pacific Ocean: South East | collected 2011
AGGCCGCGGCGGTCATCTCGCAGCTCGAGGCCCTGGCCCGCGCGGGCGGGTTTGTGCAGAACAAGGCGAAGCAGTGGCGGCACGATAAGAAAGTGGTGCCCAAGACCGCGCCGCTCCGCCGGGCGCCGGTGCGCCCTCGTGGCCGACCGAAGGGGCCCAACACGCTGCGCCGCGAGGCCAAGGCGCACATAAAGCGCTCCTCTCCCGGGCTCGCCGACCACCTCGACTGGCTGCCCCCCGCATCCGCACGGTCCAAGAGCCCGACCCGCTCCAAGAGCCCGGCGCGGTCCAAGAGCCCGGCGCGGTCCAAGAGCCCCACGCGGTCCAAGAGCCCCACACGGTCCAAGAGCCCGACGCGGTCCAAGAGCCCCGCACGGTCCAAGAGCTCGGTGCGGTCTACGAGCCCCGCACGTTCCAAGAGCCCCGCACGTTCCAAGAGCCCCGCACGGTCCTAGAGCCCCGCACGGTCCAAGAGCCCGGGGCGGTCCAAGAGCCCCGCACGGTCCAAGAGCCCGGCCCGCTCGAAGCAGAAGATTGTACTTTCGCGCGGTGCACTTGTCCACAAGGCGTTTGCGGAGATGCGAACGTCCAAGAGCTCCGAAGTTGCGGTCTTCGATACGCTGTGGCCAATCCTGCGGTCGGTCGTCACGCGTGACAACCTCACCGCAATCCTCGGTGCAGCAATGCAAGAGGGTGAGTGGGGGTGGGAGTCGTTCGAGGATATCAAGACCAAGCGGGATCTGCTGAAGTTCATCGTGGAGATCAAAGAACAGCTCGACGAAGAGTACGAGGACGACGAGTCGGTGCGGTTCGTACTGCGCAAGTAGTTCGAATGTAGCTCAATGGCCCGTGTGTAAGCATTTGACCAAACCCGTGTTTATTTTTCACTGCCCCAGGGGCTTCCCAGTGCGGTAGCATCGGTTCGTGCACGAGCGGAACAGTGCGAGCTGTGCGGTCGCCAGCTGCGAGCCGTAGCAGGACTGGCAGAACACCCCGCCCCGCACGTTGCGTGTCCCGTGGGTCTGCATCAGGCGCAGGGTCTCGCGGTGCTCGACGTCGTTCAGCGTCTGCGCCGGCGCGACGCCGGGCACGACGGCCACCGTCTCGAAGCGCTCCACGACCATGCGCACCTCACCGTGCTTGGCCTCGGGTGGGAGCAGCTTTCCACACCCGGTGGATAGCGACTGCGTGTGCTCCAGGAGGCGCACGGGGGGGAGCGTGTCGAACCGACCAGAGCTGCCGACGTAGCGGAAGATCTCGCCGCACACCTCAATGCGCAGCACGTAGACGATGCCCGCAATCTCGTCGAGCACGAGCTCGTAGGGCGGCTCGGCATCGGCCCCCGGGCCGCGGTGGCGCTTGGGCGCGGGCTCGACCTCGTCCGCCACGCCAGGGTCCGTGGGGGGGGTCATCGCCGAGCTGCCGCCCTCCGAGCCACTGCGCACGTACCGGAAGTGGACGCCCCAGAAGCGCCGCTCGCCTTCGTCAATCTCCGCGACCGTCATGGGCAGGGTGCCCGACGACGTCTTGACCTGCACCGGCGTCCGCTCGGCCGCGGGCAGCTCGGCCTGGGCGAAAAGGTAGTCCGTCAGTGGGGTGTAGGTGGGCATGTTCTTGGGGAGGCGGTAGAGGAGCGTGAAGCCGTCCGGCTCCTCGGTCAGCGTGTTCATCGCATGCGTCGCCACCAGCTCGCATGCACCGTCGCAGATGTTGAACGTGCGGCCGGGCATCGCGACCGTACCGTGAGAATCCTCGACGTGACGGGGTGGCCCGTACTCACGGGCACCCGGTGCGCCCCGAGGCACGGGGGTCGAAAAAACACCGCACAGTCCCCGATCCCCGCGGTCGGGCACTGAAATTTTATGTAGGGTGTACCAAATGATGCACAACGTGATTGCCGTGGCGTGCCGCGATCGCGGCACCCCCTATCGGCCCCCGCGTCCCCTCCCGCGTCCCCGCCCGCGGACGGACGACTGGGAGTGGGCCCTCGTCTTCTTCTACCTCTAGACTTGCCGGTCATCGGTCGCATCGCGGGCCTCAGCGAGCCTCGCCGACCGTCGCACGATTTGGGCGCTCCCCCCGCGGCCGCGATCGCGACGAACGATCACGTGCGTCACGGGGAACAGCGTGAGCAGGTCGCGCCGCACGGAGTGCACACGGTGGCGCTTGGCCCAGGTGCGCGAGCGCAGCACCCGCTCGCGGGCGAGGGTGGCGCGGTGCTCGCGGCGGAAACTCTCGTGCTCCTTCCGTGTCTTGGCCTCCGCGGCCGCCGCCTTGTCGCACTCGCGGCGCAGGAGCGAGTACAACTGCCGCTCGCTGTCGTCAAAGTCCTCCGCCGCACACTCCAGGGCGCGGGCCGCCCGCTCGAAGCGCTGGGTGTTGTTGACGACTCCGTACCCCGTGCCCGCATAATGGAACTCCAACTGCGCCCCCCCCTCGGGGAGCTCGCGGCACACGGGGCAGCGCGCGTGGGCGTCGTTGTCGGACCGTGCCCAGTTCAGGATGCAGTCTACGTGGAACACGTGGCCACAGGCCAGCGCGTGCCCTCCGGCCTCGTCGACCGTGTCCATGCACACGGCGCACTGCTCCATGGTGGCTTTGCTCGGAGCATGGGATCATCGGACTTTGGGTATGAACGTATGCGACCAAAATTTGTTTGCAAAAAGGGACGCTCTGCGGTGCACGCCTGTGACGGCACCCGTCGAGCGATGATCACCTGGGCCCGAGTCGAGACCGGCGCCGGCCCCATGGAGCCCTCCGAGGAGGCCGCCTATCTCCCGATTATCGAAGACTCCCGGCGCCTGGCTTCCGAGCTGGCGCCAGCGATGAGCGACACGGCGACGGCGTGCAGCGAGTTTGGGGCGCTGCTGCAGGCGACGCAGATGGCGATACGGTGGAGCGAGCGAGGGGAAAGTGCGGAGAGGATTTGGGAGGTGATGGCGACGATTGCGATACGGTAGCGGGCTATCGAAGACCGACCTCTGCTTCGCTGATACGGTGTCTGTGGACCTGTTTAATGTATCGTTGTCTTTCATCTGGTGACTGGACCCATGTACTATTGCGACGGCTTTTGAAGAATCCAGGTGGCTTAATAGGGTCAGCCCTTTCCACTTGGCTGAGTTCGGGGAGGTAGTAAGTCTCTGGGCCCTCTCTCGGGTCCTGGTACATTTTGTAAGGATCAACACCGGTGCCCAGTGCGTAGGTCTGTGGGCGTATCTGCTTACCGAGAAAGGTGACAGCGTCATTAACAATGACTGGATGTGCTGCATTTCCACCTTTTTGAAATACCAGCTGACGGCGGCCTTCTTGATCTGCCAGATACTTGGTACCGTCAGGGTCTACATCAACGCGGTTTCTAACGGCGTCGGGTACTTCACCACCGAACGTCCCCAGTTGGTCGATCCAGGGTGCCTTGCGTGCATAATATTCGAGTGCGCCACCCAGGGCGCCGAGCCCGACCACCGAGCCCCCCGCGATGAGCCCGGCCGAGGGACCTTGTCCCGCGGCGCCCGGGCTCGGGGCGGGGTCACCCGTGTGCGGGGCGGGGCCGACGAGGCCCGGGGCGACCGCCTCGCAGCGCACCGCGAGCGCGCCCGTCGCCTTCGGGCACACGTACGCTGCGACAGAGGCGGTGGCGACGCTCGAGTACAGAGGCAGTAGCAGGCACTGGTCGCCGTACGCCTCCGCGGCCTGGGCGACGCCTTTCTGGCACTCGGGTGCGCTCAGCTGGGCGCACGAGCGCAGGAGCTCGGTCCGGAAGCGTGGCACATCGGAGCACGCCATGGCTTTTATAGATGCACGGGAAATATCGTGCCATCGCCTGATGTCCTCGTAAGTGTATGCATTAATTTCGGATCTTACAAGTGCGTCTACACCTCGCCGCCGTTCGTGTTTCGTGCCCGTGCCTGTCTCGCCACCCGTAGCCTCATTTTTGTAAAAATAATTGGTCGCAAACGTCGTGCAATCATATCGGAAAGAGCACCCCGGTGCGGTGGTGGCGTGCGACGGTGCGGTTCAGCTGGTCACGGGCGCGGATGGAGGACGGGGCACATGCGGCCTCCGCAGTCGCGGCGTCCGTGTAGCGGTGGTGTGCGAGGCACACGCCGCGAGCAAACCCAGAGCGGTGCACCGTGTAAGGGTTGGCCGAGCCGCCGGCGAGGACGCCGTTAATGCAGTCGTCGGCAGAGGCGAGCTGCACACGGACCGCGTCGCCGTAGGCCCCGGCGTCGAGCCCGCTGAGGCACTGCTGCAGCAGCTCCTCCGTGCTCCGCGGGCTCGCGGGCATGTACGGGCCCGCGGTCACGTACGGGCTCATGTGCATGTACGGGCTCATGTGCATGTACGGGCCCATGTGCATGTAGGGGCCCATGGTCATGTACGGGCTCATGTGCATCGCACCCCGTTTCTACCCAGCACCCAAAATTGTCGACGGCGACTTTTTTTTCCACCCGTGGCACCCGCCGGTCACCCGGGCGCACGGCTCGCACCGCACTTCCCGAGACCCGCCCATGGAGCAGTGGCGCGAGTACTACTCACACCGGGCCGAGGCGCCGTACTGGTACAATGTTCTTACCGGCACGACCACGTGGGAGCGGCCCGTGCCGTCCACGGTGCAGTACGGCGCCAAGCCCCCGCGCGAGCTCGGCGCGGCCGAGCCGGAGGGCCTCGAGGGGGTGCGGCGGTTCCACGGGTGGATCAAGGCGGTGATCATCGAGGAGGCGGCCACGCTGGCCCGCGGCCCGGGTGGCGGGGGGCTGCGCGTGGTCGACCTGGCCTGCGGACGGGGCGGCGACCTGCTCAAGTTCCGAGCACTGGGCGACATTCAGTACCAGGGCGTCGATGCGAGTGCCGAGGCGCTCGAGACCGCGAAATCTCGCTCGGCCACCATGGACGGGGCCCGACACTCCTTCCACCACTCGGACATGTGCGATGGCGAGCCGCTCGTACGGCTGCTCGGAGCGGCCGGTGCGGACGTGTGCACGTGCATGTTCGGTCCGCATTTTGCGTACCGCAGCCCCGAGTCGGCGCGGGCGTTCATAGCCACCGTCCGCGACGTGCTGCGGCCCGGGGGGGTCTTTGCGTGCATATTCCCATCTGGTGCGGCCATCGAGGCGGCCCTCGCGCAGGGCGATGGGAAGGCGTTGCACCGGCCCCTGTTCACGTTGACCTCGGTGGGCGCGGGGGCGATTGACTTCACCGTCCACGGTGCCACGCCGACGCAGGCGGAGCCCATGCTGCACCCGCGGCGACTCCTGGCCGACCTGGAAGAGGCAGGGTTCGAGGTCGTGGTGGATGCGACGCTCCGCGAGCTCAGGACACGCTTCGCCCACCGCAGCGGACAGCGCCAGGCCATGCATTGTCCCGAGACGCTCAGTGCAACTCAGTGGGAGCTCAGCGACCTCCAGCATGCGGTCGTCGTGCGGTCGGCGGCGCCCGGTGGGTTTTGTGCCCCCCATGGTAAATGAGCGTCGTGGTGTCGACGCTGCCGCCGCCACTGCAGGCGGTATACGGGCGCGTCGTCGGCCGCACGTGCGAGCACGTGGCGGGCGGCGCGGTGCGCTGCACGTGGCAGGTCCTCTTTGCGGAGGCCCAGGCTCCGCTGCACGTGGTCGCCTTTGAGACCCAGCCCGCGATGGACTCGACCCGCTGTGGCATCGCCAGCATCGACGAAGCGCTGACCGAGGCCGCGGCCGACCCCGGGGTGACGGCCGAGGCGGCGGTCGAGTGCCACGGCTCGCCCCCGCAGCCGGGGGCGAGGGTCGTCGCCGCTCGGCTGCTCGTCGCGGAGTCGCACATCCCCCCGCCGAGCGTGCTCGGGATCCTCGCCCGCCATCGCAGGGTGCTGTGCAGTGGCACTCCCAACGTCGGGGCTGTTGCGTGGCCCCGGCCCATGGCGACGAGGACACGGCGCCGACAGTTGTACCCGCACCAGAACGAGCTCGTCGTGTGGATGGAGCAACGCGAGCGAGCATGGCTGGGTGGCGCACTCCTTGATATATCTCCCCACCTCCGTGTCGGCGGCACGACGCTGCTCGTCGGCGACGAGGGTCACTACGGCGTCGCCACCGCCCCGCCCGTGGAGCGGTGCACGCCGGTCCACGGTGGGATGATCGTCCACGAGTGCAACAGTGGGCGCACCGAGGCGGTTCTCGGCTTGATTGGCCGCACTATGCGGCGCCTCGGCGCCCGTGCAGCGGAACGCGGGCTGCGCCGTGCTCGCGGCCAGGCGCGGGCGCAGCTCATCCCCTCGCGAGCGACGCTGGTCCTCGTCAACCGAGCCTCTGTCGACACGTGGGCCCAGCGCGCCCGGTCGCGGCTCGAGGGCCCCATCTCGGTCGTCGAGATCCGCAGTGTCCGCGACTGGTACAAGCTCACTGGCGCCCAGCTATGCGAAGCGGACGTGGTCGTCACCAGCCCAGCCACACTCGAGAGCGACATCTACGTCCAGCGCCTGTGCCTCGAGGTGGGGACGCTCGGGGGACTGGGAGGCCCGTGTGCCACCGGGCAGATCGACCTCCTCCTCGCCCGTTCGCTCGCATGCATGCACATCGCGGGGGACGGTCGGTCCACCGAGCTCTCCCCTGCTCCACTCGAGCTCTTCGCGTGGCGGCGCATCGTCGTCGAGGACGCTCACCTCTACGGGGCAGAGGCGCTCCCGGCGTGCCTGTCGCGCCTCGGCGCGGCCGTGACGTGGGTCATCGCCGACTCCGCGACGTACGTGGCGCGCTATGCGGGCGCCCTCGTCGAACGCCTCGACGGCCGGGGCGATGCCGATGCCGTGGACCCCGGCACCCGCGATGCGTTCTGGCGCGAGTGCGTGCACATGCGCTGCATCGCCTCTCCGTCTCCACGGCCTGCTCAGCACCTCGTGCCCGTCGACACGGAGACGGGGGGCGACATTCTCCTGCAGACGACCGGCGTCCCGACCGAGGTGCCCGCCCCCGTCCCGGTGGACGACGCGGCGGCCCATGCCCAGCTGACAGTCGAGAGGTTGGTCGTCACGCTGAACCAGCATGCGGAGCGCCAGCGCCTGCGCGCCGTCCACTCGCCCGACCTGACGCAGATGCAGCAGATCGCCCTGTGCGTCGATGCGGATCGAATGGACCACCTCGCCCGGCGCCGGGCCGATCAGCTGGTGCACCTGCAACGCGCCCTCGACCAGCCGATCCAGGAGTGCCCCGTCTGCATGGAGCACTCGGGGACCGTACATCCGCTCTGCGGGCACGGGCTCTGCGCCGGCTGCATGCGGCGCATCCTGACGGCCCCCCACGTCGCATGCCCCACGTGCCGCGAAAATATAAACCCCGAGTGGCTGTGGCATGTCAGCGACGGCCGGCCCATGCACCCCGTATGCGGGCCACGAGCACGGGCGCTGCTCACGATCCTCCGCGAGGCACCCCGCGCCGTGGTGTGGTTCCCCAGCTCGGAGCTCGCCCGTGCGGCCGCCACAGTACTGCGCTCTCACCTCACGTGCGTCCGTGTCGCCGGGGCCGCGTCGGCCCGCGCGGCGGCCTTCGACGCCCTCCGCGCCGGAACACCCGAGGCACCCTGTGCCGTGCTCCTCACCCCCCTGACGGAGCATGCGGGCATCCCGTGCGGGGCACTCACGCACGTGGTCATCTACGCCCCGCTGCCCCCGCCGCTGCATCGACGGGCCCTCAGCTACACCAGGAGCTTTGGGGAGGAACCGAGGCCGCTCGTGACGGCTCTCATCTAGCTCACCACGTCCATGTCACCTGGCGCACCCACTGGACACCCGAGTGGTACGAGATTTGCGTCGAACCGATATCGTCCGGTGCCGCACCGAGCGGGTCGATGGCACCCCCGATCAGCGCCGTCGCACACGGAGCACTCGCCGGTCCGCACCCAATGTCATAATCGGCCTTCAGCAGGGTGAGCTGGAAGATGACTGTACCCGACCCCGTGTTCCACTGCCCACTCGGGTAGTCGACGGCGTACATCTGGTTAGAGCTCGAGTTGAGGGTGAGTCCACCGGTGTCCCAGTCGGCGATTGTGGACTCTCCGCCGAGCCGATCGATGAAGAATGCGTCGTCGGGGTCCACTGTGACGTTGTAGCGACTGTAGTCACCGACCGTGACGTACGAGTCGTAGACGACACCGTCAATGCCCATGTGCTCCTGCAACGGGGGGCCAAAATCTGAACTGTACGGTACCGCGGCCTGGTACGCCGGTGGGGCGACCAGGGAGGTTCCGAGCCCGAAGTCCGACCCGCCGCCCACAAAGCCGAGGGTGTAGCCCACTGGGAGATCGAACGTCAGCCGGAGCAGTGTGTGAGGTGCATCGAAGTGATCCTCGATGGGGTCCGTGACGCCGCTGCCCTGGGCGGGGCACTGGCAGCAGGTTCCGTTGATATCGCTCTCCTTGAAGGAAAGATTGTCGCATATATCTAACGAGCACGCGAGTGCTTCACCCGCATCGCACGCCGGTGGGGGAATACAGGGGGTATCAGCGGCCGCCTGGCAGGTGATCGACCCGCCATCGTTCAAGAAGCGCTCGCAGATCACCGCCGTCCCGTCCTCGACGCTCCCCTGGTACGAAGACTGACAGACGACATGGTGTGCATTCTGCTCGCTGATCTGACTGCAATCGTCGACGGGGTTGAAGAGCATCTGCCCGGCGGGGTCGCAAACGCACCCGGTGCCGCGGCAGGACTCGAGCCCTGGTGTGGGGACACGCCCCGAGACCGCCGTGCAGAGCCCGGGGCCGGTGGTGCACGTGATGACATCCCCGGTGGTCACCGCCCCCAGGCGGCACGGCACCGCCAAGTCGGTGGTCGGGTCCCCCTGGTAGGACTCGCGGCATGCGTCGGCGTCTGTCAGTGCTGCACAGTCTGCGACTTGGGTCGTGTAAGCTGGCGCCAGCGGGCCACACGGGCAGCCCCCGGTGCAGTCGGGCTCCGGCCCGGACGGGACCGGCAGGCACACCCCGCCGTCGCCAGTGTTGGCAACGCACGATGTGAATACTGTGCCCTCATACGAGGACGTGCTCAGTTCGCACATGTACCCGATGTCCGTGTCCGCGTGCGGCTGGTAAGACGACTCACAGGCGCCATTATCCGTGTTTTGATTTGCGCACTCGGTGACCAGATTCGTGCGCACGGGAGCATTCGGTCCGCACATGCAGCAGGGCTCGGGCTCGGGCTCGGGCTCGGCCTCGGGCCCGGTGCATAACCCAGCCCCGGTCGTGCACGCGATATTTCCCGTGGCCGCATCGTACAGGCGCTCACACGGCACACCTGTGCCAGCCGAGACATCGCCCTCGAACGAGACCTTGCAGGACGTGTCGATCAGCTCTGCCTGCCCAATCTCGGCCAGGTTATTCACACTCTCGCACGTTGGGACCTGATCAGTGAGGATCGGCGCTCCAGGGCCGCATGCGCACCCGTCCGAGCAGTCACCCAGGCCTGGCGTTGGCAGTCGCAGTATCTCGGTCTCCGGGTGCACAACCTTGTTGAAGCAAGAGTCGTCTGTAGGCGAGAAGTTTGTGGTCTCGCCCGCAGCCCCGTACAGGAAACAGGTGTCAACGAAGCTGTCGTGATAGTACGCCATGCACAGCTGGTCGTCGGCGCAGGCGCTGCGACAGCCGTCACTCGAATTTGTGACAAGGCTCGTGTTCACAGGCAGCGAGATGCCGAGCGCATCCGCACATGTGCCCTCGCCAACTTCGACCCATGTCATCGACCACGCCCCCGACCCGGGCTCGGGCTCGGGCTCGGGCTCCATTGGTGGAACAACTGCGGGATCGAGCTCGGTGCACTGGCAGCACCCCGGCGTCGATGCGTTGACGAGTTGACTGTCCACCGGGCACGTGGCGTTGTGACAGACGAGCGGGCATTCCTCGTGCACGAGTGTCCGCAGTGCGAGTAGCGAAAATCCCGTGAGTACGGTGGGCGATAGACAGTCCTTCATATGATTCCAGTTTCTTGGTACAAACTCAAAAAAAAGTGCATCGAGTTGTTACCAGAGGATCCGGTGCGACCAGTACTTGGCACTCGTCTTGTCATCGCTCGGACCGTGGCGCTGGTAGTATCGACGGCGGCGCTCGCGATCCCCGTGGTTGAGGGCTGCGAAAGCCCCTATACGGTCGCGGTAGTGCTCGTAGCGGTTGTCCCCAAAGTGCACCGTCCGCCGTCCACCCGACTCGGTCGGTACGAGTACACTGTATTTCTTGTGTCTCGCCGCCGAGACGAACGGGCGGTACAAGGCCGTCTCCCGGCGACGGTGCGCCTCCCAGATCGCGCGGTCCGCCTTGCGGGCGCCCGGGCTACCTACGACCACCGCCGCCAGGCGTGCACGGGCCCACGACTCGGCCGTCTGGTTGGGGCGACTGCCGCTCGTATAGTACGCCGCACGCCCCTTGGCCAGGACTTGGTCAATCCCCTGGCGGTCGAGGATGTGCTTGTCGATGAAGGCGAGCCCCGCATCGTCGAGATCGTGGCCAAACCGCCGCTTGAACTCGACGACCCACTTGGACGGCCGCGACTTGAACGAGGCGAGCTTGGGCCGCGCCGTGCCGCTGCGGATTGACCGGATCTGCCGCCGCCGATCGGCGGCGGTCAGATGACTGGGCACGTACTGTGCCGGAATTTTGTCGGCTCGCTTCGGCGGCATGGTGGTGTGTGACGTTTTCTATACCTACTAGTAAATGGCCAGCTGCAGAGTCAGAGTTCTGGACGAACGCGAGCAGACCGCGGGGCATGTGCGCCACGGGCACGTCATCGACGGCAAGGCTGTCGACCTCGTCGTCGAATCCAATGGCAAGACGACCCCTGTGACGATCGGCTCGACCAAGAACAAGCAGATCTTGCGCCCGTACCAGATGCCGTTGGTGCGCATGGGCGCAGGTGGGCGTCGCACGCGGTTACCGGCAGACGCGTCGAAGTGCGCCCGCGACAACCAAGAGTTCTGGGAGGCCGTCCTCCGGGTGTACCACAACCAGGGGGAGGGGAGCTTCAACGACATGTGCCGCTCGTTCGACACCTGGCTCCGCCTCTCGAGGCGCGACGACACCTTCCCCAGGCTGATGATCGTCAAGTCGACCGAGAAGCGGGCCACGTACCAGTTCCAGGATCTCCAGGTGACGTTACCGAAGCACGTGGAAAAGAAAGTGGGAAGTGATTCGTCGTTTGGGGTGATTTTTCGCGGCACTTACCGCTACCTCAGCGCCACGAGCCGAGCTCAGGTACCGATGGTGGCCAAGTTCGTGCGGACTCCACACCAAGAGTCACAGTGGAGCGAGCTGCTGGTGCATGCGGCGCTGTACTGCAGCCACCGGGCCCACCCGAGTCCCCCTGAGCTGCGCCGGTTCCCCACGAATGAACGGCCGGGCATCCCCAAGGTGATCGTCGCCGGGTGTGTCAATGTCGGCGAAAAGGAGGAGCAGAATGTGACGTGCATGGAGCAGCTCGACAAGGATTTTGATACATTTATCCGAGAACCGGGGACCGACGCACGCAAGTCCGCGCTCGTACTGGATACGATACTACAGGTGGCGAGTGAGGTCCAGTTCCTACAGCGCATCGGCAAGTTCATGCACCGGGACCTGCACTGCCAGAATGTGATGCTCAAGGACAACAAGCGCGCCTTCCTCATTGACTTTGGACGTGCAAAGTTCGACTTTGACCATCGAACGGCGGCCAAGGCTGTGGCCACTGGGCCCGGTGCCCACCCGACGCTCGCCAGCGTCCGTGTCGTGGCGACTGCCGATGGCCTGGGTGTCGCGCTCAAAGGGACCAGAGCGGCGCTCCGACACACGTCGGGCGGTCTCGTCGACCCCGCCGAGGAGGAGGCGATCGTCAGGGCTCTGGAGAAGGCCAAGATACCGGTGCGACGCAGGTCGGGGCGAACCAAGATCGTTCGGCGCAAGCTCAACTACAAGGGCGAGCACTTGTTCCCGGGATTCAAATACGGCAGCCCCGAAAAGGTCCGCCGAGAGATTGTCCGAGAGATCAACAACAAGTACCAAAACAAAAAGCAGGCGATGCGGGTTGATGCACAGACACCACTCAACCGTTTGCAGCAGCACATGCGCACGCTGGGGATCGATGCGAGTAGCCTCCGGCGGCGGAACTTCCCCGGATCCCTGTACAGTCGCAGCTACGACATGGCCACGTTCCTGTTCAGCATCTGGGGGGTGTGTGACATTCCCAAGGCTGTGGCCAGCAGTACGACTGGCAATCTCAAGACCGGTATGCGCCGTGCCGTGCTGTACCCGGTACTCGCGGGAATGTACGATGCCCTGGCCGAGCATGCCATGGATATCCGCGAAAAGGGGGATGCAAAGCGAACAAGAAGAGAGCGTGCTCTCTGGGGCGCCTTCTGTGCCCATGGAGTCAAACTGCGCGAGTATTCCTTTCTGGACAGACATCTGGACAGACACGCGATTTCAATGGGGTACAAGGGCAAGTCCAACGACTTTGACCTGTGGAAAGTGTTTGCCAGCGGCCGGGTCGAGTCGCACCTGCTCGATCTGCCGGTGTTCTACCCCGAGAGTATCGTCTATCTGTTCAGCGCTTACAAGAAGTTTATCAGCAGGGGGAACACCGGGCAGAAGCTCATGGACTTCTACCTCGTAGCACGAGAGTACTTTAAGTGCGGGCTGGAGGGTCGCCATCGTCCCCGCATCGTGGCAAAGGGTGGCGAGGTAAAATGTATCTGCAAGGGCTTCGGCCCCACCAAGGCGCAGCGCAAGTCCATCGAGGCGATCGTCAAGGAGCTGCGCGACCGGTCGTGGCCGCTCACCCCCGCACAGCGTGACAAGGTCCAGCGGTTCCAGGGCAAGCGGGCCTCGGAGGTGGTGTCCGCGATGTCCGCGATGGACCGCCGGAAGATCGCGACGGCGATCCGGGGCGCCAAGGCGGCGCTCAAGGAGGCTGCCTACGACAGTGGCGAGGTGCCCCCCAGCGCCATCGTCTCGCGGTCTGATGCCACTATCGTCGACCAGCTCCCGCTGCGCACTCGTGCGAAGGCGGTGGACCGCCTGATGGAGCTCAAAGCCCGGGCCGACACCGCACTCGTCTTCTACTACAAGATGCGCCGCGACGCACCGAGCTCGCCGTGTACGGTCAGGGCAGCCGAGCCCGCGGGGCGGCTCCGGGTACAGCGGTCGACCTTGGAGTCCTACAAAACGATGCAGTTCGGGAAGCTCAAGGACATGATGAAAAAGTTCCGGGCGCTGACGACCGCCCTCCACGCGGCGATCCGCAAGGTGGGCAAGTTTAATAGCAAGAAGGGCCGGTGGGAGGAGAACGCCAAGTACAAGGCCCCGAAGCTCCGCCCCGCGCTGCGGGCGCGCGCTCGGCGGCTGCGGAAGGTCGAGAAGGCCGTGAGCGCCCGCGAGCTGTGGGCACGGCTGAAGCCGTTCGAGGAGGCGGGAGGCGTCAAGGGCTACTTTGGCTGCGACCGCGCCGCGATGGAGCGCGAGGCCGCGGCGGTCATCTCGCAGCTCGAGGCCCTGGCCCGCGCGGGCGGGTTTGTGCAGAACAAGGCGAAGCAGTGGCGGCGCCCCAAGAAGGTGGCGTCCAAGAGCTCCGCGAGCTCCTCCCCTGGGCTCGCCGACCACCTCGACTGGCTGCCCCCCGCGTCCGCGCGGTCCAAGAGCCCGGGGCGGTCCAAGAGCCCCACACGGTCCAAGAGCCCGGCCCGCTCCAAGAGCCCCGCACGGTCCAAGAGCCCGGCACGGTCCAAGAGCTCCGAAAGCTCCTCCCCTGGGATCGCCGACCACCTCGACTGGCTGCCCCCCGCGTCCTCGCGGTCCAAGAGCCCGGGGCGGTCCAAGAGCCCCACCCGGTCCAAGAGCCCGAAGCGGCCCAAGAGCCCGGACGGCTCATAACGTGCAAGTAGTCCCCGGCATGCAAATCTTGATTCAAAAATAAGAAGATTGTACACGCACACCCCGTGCAATTTTTTTTTTCGAGTGACGACACGGTGCGCCATGTCGCACCCCCCTCTCGGCCCGTAGCAAGCAGAACTCTAGAGTATGGAGACCATGCTGATACGCTGGATGCTCGTCGGGGCGTTCTCATACGGGATCCTGTCATTGTACGACCGCATCATCGCACTCGAGGCAATCGTCCGTGACATGGACAAGCTGCTCCAGTCCATGACGAGAACACACGGCGCGGTGGCGGGCGGTGGTGAGACCGAGCCCGGGCTCAAGGACGAACTCGGAGACGAGGACGAGCTCGCAGAGGACGAGCTCGCAGAGGACGAGCTCGGAGACGAGGACGAGCCCGAGCCCGAGCCCGAGCTCGGAGACGAGCCCGAGCTCGGAGACGAGGACGAGCCCAAGCTTGAGACCGAGGACGAGCCCGAGACCGAGGATGAGCTCAGGGACGAGCCCGATCTCAAGGACGGAGACGAGTTTAATCAGTAGTCGCTCACATCTTGAGTTTGGGGCACTTTTTGCGGCACACGGTTGCGATGCGCCGGTAGTGCTCCGTGGCGACCGTCAGCCCGAGGATGAGCGCCGCCACGATCGCGCCGACCGCGATCCGCAAAGCCGCGGGGCGCACCTCGCAGAACGAGAAGCCGAGGGCGGTGACCGCCGGTCGAGTGTAGATAGGGCATGCGGCACCCGTCGACGTTTCGTCGCAGTATGTCTCCACGACCTTGTTGAATGAAATTACGGGCTTGCCAATCCTCTTGTTCACCTTGTTGTGCACACCGTGCAGCCACGACGCGAGCGTGTCGCGACTCGTGAACGTGCGCCTCCACATGCCGTCGCGCTTGGTCTCCGCGATAATCTCGCGAAAGTGCTCCGCACAGCTCCCGCACGGTAGCACCCACGGCAGCGACTCGAAGAACGCCATCGTGCGGCGACGCTTCTCCTTGGTGGGCTCATCGGGGTACGCGAACCCGATCGAGTGCAGGAACGTCCACGCCGCCGGCCCCCAGTCCGCCGCCCCGAGTGTGAGCGCCGGGACCATTTGACTGTGGCCGCAGAAAACCAACAGTGAACAGTGGCCGGGATTCTCTGCGGGCCGCCGCACGAGAGTGAAAATATAGGGTTGCCTGTGTTTTTTTGTCACTGCGGCCCGTGCGAGTTAGCGCGGCAACTTTCAGGTCTAGATCGGGCCACACCGAGTCGAGGCTGCGCCAACTCGAGGCAAAGCCAACCATGTCGAAGCGTGCATACAGTATCCGCGACCTGACCCAGAGCGAGCTCCACTCCGC
>MDTG01249680.1_pt1 | contig 15194 bp, 15 predicted proteins | sample 811421 | NCBI WGS metagenome assembly MDTG01 (sample SAMN05326645, study PRJNA326480) | marine metagenome | isolation source: seawater | place: Pacific Ocean: South East | collected 2011
AGAACCCTTAAAACCTGTATGTCCAGTTACCAAAACTTTTTTACCCTTATATATACTCAGATACTTAAGATCTTTATATTTCATAAATTTTTAAATATAATTATTTTTTGTGAAAAAAATTAAACTTACGATATGTATACCTACTTTTAATCGATTCCGCAATCTAGACAATCTTTTAAACTCTATTGTCAAAAATAATATAACTAATAAATCTGTGGAAGTAATTGTTTCTGATAATGCATCTACAGATATTACAGGAAATATTGTTAAAAAATATAATAAAAATCTTCAATTAAAATATTTTAAAAATTCTTACAATTTAGGAATGGCAAAAAATATTATTAATTGCACAAAATATGCTAATGGAGAATTTATATGGATATTAGGAGATGATGATTTGTTATTCAATAATAGTCTAAGAGAAATTATTAAATTAATTAATAAAAATTCAGATTGTGATTTTTTCTTTTTTAACTCACTAAATATCCCAAAAAATAGAAGTCTCAAATATCTTAGAAGTAATAATTTTTTAAATCTAGAAAATTTTAATAAGTTTTCAAAAATTAAGTTTAATAGAAAAGATATCTTAAAAGATAATATAAACTACCATGATACAAGTGACTTTTTAGGTGGGATCTTTACTTCAATATTTAGAAACAAGATTTGGCAAGATGGTATAAAGGTTTTTAAAAATAAAAAATTAATAGAAAATAAGAAATTTTTTTCTCTGGAATCTACTTTTCCACACACTATAATATTTGCTATAAAATTTTTAGATAAAAAAAGTTTTTTTAGCACCTCAGTAGTTTCTATGAATATAAACAATTTAAGGGATTGGTTAGATTATTATCCTGTTGTCAGAAGTATAAGAATAAATCAAATAATTGATTTGTATAAAAAAAAAGGTTTAAATTTTTTCAATTTTTATAAATCTAAAAATTCTAATTTAAGATATATAATTCCTGATCTCGCAAGAATTTATTTGTTTAAACCAACTAGAAAAGGTTATGTTTCAATATATAGAGATATTTTTAAAAATTTAATGTTTCCAAATTTTTATTTATCACCTATACACTATCTAATTAGAAAAATTTTTAATGGTAAAAAATAATACAATTAGTTATGGCAAAAGTATTCATGGAAAAAGTGAGATTAATGCTGTAGTCAATGTATTAAAGAATTCTACTCAAATGGGCAAAAATGTTGCTGAATTTGAAAAAAAAATCTCAAAACTTTTTTCGAAAAAATATGGGGTAATGTTTAATTCTGGTTCATCAGCTTTGTTAATTGCATTTGAAATTTTAAATTTACCAAAAAATTCTGAAATTATTACACCAGTATTAACTTTTGGAACTACTATAAGCTCGATGCTCAAAGCATCATTAAAGCCTATTTTCATTGACGTGAAAAAAGAAACTTTAAATATTGATGAGAGATTAATTGAAAAAAAAATTACTAAAAAAACTTCTGCAATATGCATACCAAATTTAATAGGCAACCTTCCTAATTGGCAAAACATCAATAAAATTGCAAAAAAATATAATCTAAAAATAATTGAGGACTCGGCGGATACACTGGGTGCAAGAATAAATGGAAAGTCATCAGGTCAATATTCAGATGTCTCCATAACAAGCTTTTATGGATCACACATAATCAACGGAGCAGGAAATGGTGGGATGCTATGTTTAAACAGTAAAAAAATGTATAAAGAAGCTATCTTATCAAGATCATGGGGCAGAAGTTCATCCATTTTTAAAGAAAATTCGGAATCAATAAAAAATAGATTTAATGTAAAAATTGATGGAATTGAATATGATAAAAAATTTATATTTGAAAAGCTTGGATATAACTTAGAGCCATCAGAAATCAGTGCAGCATTTGGGTTGGTTCAATTAAAAAAGTTGAGACAAAATATCAAAAAAAGAATAGAAAATTTTAATCAACATATTAAATTTTTCAAAAATTATGAAAAGTACTTTATATGTCCTGAAACTTTGAAAAACGTTAGAACAGCATGGCTTGCTTTTCCTTTTTTATTAAAACCAAATAGATATTTTTCTAGAAAAGATCTTCAAATTTATTTAGAAAAAAAAGGAGTTCAAACAAGAGTAATTTTTACTGGAAATATTTTAAGGCAACCATGTATGAAAAATTTTAAAAAAATTTTAAAACATGAAAATTTTTTAAACGCTGATTATGTGATGAAATATGGAATGATGATTGGTTGTCACCACGGACTTGGACACAAGGAAGTAAAAAAAATAAATAAATATATTCAAAATTTTATTAGTAGATTTGAATAAAAAAATAATAGTCATCACAGGCTCCAGTGGCTTTTTGGGTAAAAAAGTTTTAAGGTTACTTAGAAAAAAATATAAAATAATTATACTATCAACTAAAAAATTTAAAGATACCGGACAAATTACATATAAAAAATACAGTTTAAAAGAAAATTATAAAAAAATATTTAACTCCAAAAAAATTGAGGGCATCATCCATATAGCTACAAATTATGGAAGGAATAATGAAAGTAGAGAAGCAGTATATTTAGCAAATTATAAGATACCTTCAAAAATTTTTAATGCTTTTATGAAATCAAATGTAAAATTTTTTATTAACACAGATACTTTTTATTCTATCAATAATAATATCAATTTAAAAAATTATATACTTTCAAAAAAGAAATTTTTTTTAAAGATAAATGATAATAAAATTAAGAATAAAAAAATAATCAACTTAAAACTTTTCCATTTGGTGGGTAAAAATGATAACAAAAACAAATTTATTCCAACTATAATTAAATCGTTAAGAAAAAATAGATTAATACAAATAAAATTTCCTAAAAATTATATTGATTTTATACATATTAATGATGTTGTTAACGCATATATTAAAATTATTGAGAATATATGTTTATTTAAAAGTAAAATTTATAATATTGATATATGTACGGGTAAAACTTATTCGATTTTGAAATTAGTAAAAGATTTAAAAAAATCTCTCAATAGTGAATCAAAAATAATTTGTTCAAAACAATTAAATAAAAAAGAATTTAAATCTAAACAAAAAAAAATGATATCGAATATATGGAAAGCTAAATATTCCTTCAAAAAAATTATAGAAGACCTTATTTATTAATTTTTTTCCACTTTATGAACCATCTTGTAAACTCCTCTAAACCTTTTTCAAAATTTGTGTAAAGTTTGAAATTTGTAATTTTAACTATTTTTTTTGAATTAGAGTAAGTTTTGAATACTTCAACATTATTTTTTTTTTCGTAACTAATTTTCGTTTTTTTTTTTAGTAATTTAAACAAAGTTTTAAGCATTAAATTAGTCTTAATTGGGTGCTGATTGCCAATATTCAAGACATCATGTATGGACAATTTTTTATTTAATATTAAACGTTTGATAATTTCTACGATGTCATAGACACTAGTCATGTCTCGTAAATTTTTACCATTATTAAATAATAATATTTTTTGTTTATTAATTATCCTATCGCAAAAATTAAAATAAGCCATATCTGGTCTACCATAAGGACCATAAACTGAAAAAAATCTTAAACCTGTAATTTTCATTTTAAACTGCTTAGAATAATATTCACCTAGCAATTCATTGGTTTTTTTTGTCAGTCCATACAATGAATTTGGTTCTGTTGGGTTTTTTTCTGAAAGTATTTTTTTACTTTCTTTATAAACCGAGCTTGATGAAGCGTAAATAAAATGTTTGACTTTAAAAATTCTTGAACACTCTAAAATATTGTAGAAACCTTTAATATTTGTATCAATGTAACTTGTTGGATTAATCAATGAATATCTAACTCCAGCTTGTGCTGCTAAATTTATTACAACATCTGGTTTATGTTTTTTAAATATAACATTTAAAGAATTAAAATTTTCAATATCTTTCTTATAAAAATGATAATTAGAATTTTTTTTTAATATTGAATTTCTTAACTTTTTTAATTTGTTGTCATAGTATTGATTAAAATTATCTATTCCAATTATTTGATTTTTTCCTAAAAGCTTTTGACTTAAATGAAAACCTATAAAGCCTGCTGATCCTGTAATTAAAATTTTCATAACAAAATTTATTAATTGATAAGATTATTTTAAAGATATAACAGATATTTTATGCATGTTCCAAAAAAACTCTACTGTTTTTGAATAAATTACTTTATTTTTCTTATATCCTTTGAAAATTTTTTGATCTTTTTTAAATACAATTTTATTAAAAAATTATTATTAAAATAAAGTAAAGGAAAAATAATTCCAACCGACAGTGTAAATAAAAAACTCACATATTGTTTTTTGAAAATAAATATATGCAGTAAATGATAAAGTTGTAATAATTTCATAAAATTATTTTTCATTCGATCAAAAGATATTGTTTTGTGCATATCTGCATATACGAGATTTTGAAGAATATCAGTTTTTGAAATAAGTTTATTTTTAGCTGTAACACTTTGATTATACCTTCTCCAATAAACCCAATATTTATCAATAAATAGAATATTTTTAAGAAATGAAATTTTTAAAAATAATCTCCAGTCATGACCTGTAATTAAATTTTCATCATAAGGACGTTTAAATTGTTTTAAAATTTTATTATTAAAAATAGTTCCCGAATGAGAGCATGGAAATGTATAATTAAAAACGTCGTTTATAATACCTTGTCTAAAATTAAAAAGTTTTTTTTTTCTCAATTTTTTATTTTTTTCATTAATAGGAATATAATTTCCAACTAAGGCTCCAAAATTTTTATTATTTTTAATTATATCTTTCACATTTTTTAACCAATTTGAACTTACTAAATCATCTGCATCTAAAATACCTACATAGTCATTTTTACATAAACTCAATCCAAAATTTAAAACAGCAGGTCTTGATAATAATTTTTTTGTATCAAATAATTTGATTTTTTTTGAACTTTTATTGATTTTGTTCAATAACTTTGTGGTATTATTAGATGAGTAATTATTGATTATTATTAAATTCCATTTTTTATATTTCTGAGATTTAAGACTATCAATTGTTTGTATTAAATATTTATCTCCATTATGAATTGTCATTAAGATATCTATTTCAATATTTTTAGGCATTTAATGTTTTATTTAAAATTAAGCTCATCTTTTTATAGACTAATTTATCTTTTTTAAAATCATTTTTGATAATCAATTTAAAATTTATAAAAAGAACTACTCGGCAACAAATACATCCAAACAAATGGAACTGATACCAACATCACAAATAATAATGCTAGAATTATTCACCTTATTCATCTTTCATAAAAATCTTTTAATGAAAGAGAGCCAGTAACAGCTAATTCTTTTAAAATAATAGATGTGATTAAATAAGCAGAGATAAAAAAAAACATATCAACACCTATGAAACCACCTTTAAAAATTTGGTAATCTAAAATAGTGACTCTTGAGTGTTAAAGAATAACAGCGAAAACAGCAATTGCCCTTAAACCATTAAATTCTGGGCGATACCTAATTGTTAGCATTTAATCTTTCAATGATTAGGTCTTAATAATCACAAAATGAGCAAAAAAATATTTACTTTAAACTTTATCAATTAAACTTTTGGCAATTTTTAAATCATCTATAGTATCCACATCCACAGACCTCCATTTTTCCATCTCAACATAACCACACTTTTTACCTATTCTTCCTTTTTTAAATAAAAGATCCTTTTTCATTACATATATCGACTTGTTTTCAGCCCACTGATTCCATATTTCTTTTTGTCTTGGCATTCGATTATTTGGATCGTAATTTGTGGGTATAACTTGATTATTTTTCTTAATTTTCCATAGATATCTTGTGTCGTGATAAAGCGAAAGAACTGAGTCGTACCCTTTATTTTTAACCATATTAATTGCTTTATCTAATGATTTTACATCTCTTAGAGGTGACGTGGGATACAATAAAACCACAATGTCTACTTCTTTATTATATTTTTTTTCGTACTTTTGGACTGTCCATTTCAATAATAAGTCTACCTCTTGTAAGATTTTATCGTGAGAGTATTTTTTTGGTCTATCCATTGTCTTTACACCATAACCACTAGCAACTTCCCTTATTTTTTTATCGTCACTATTTAAAATATAGTCATCAAGATACTTGGATTTCTTTGCTACGTTGATTGTATAATAAATAAGTGGCTTATTATTTAATTTAGTTATATTTTTTTTTGGTATTCCTTTTGAACCACCTCTAGCTGGTGAAATTCCAAGAACAAATTTTTTCATATTTCTGATGGGTATATTAAATTATAATTTTTTTCCATGAAATTATTTAGAATTTCTTCTTCAATTTTATTATAATAAACCTTATTAAAATTTACGTCAGGGTATTTTAACTTGTTATATTTATTTAATGAGAATAATTCAGATATATCGCAATTAATACCACTACCATCTTGTCCAATATTTTCAATTACAGAAAAAGGTGGATAGAGAGAGTATTTTTTTTTTAAAAAATGACTAATGATCCAAACTATACTCCAAATATTTTTATTAAAATTTTTATCCTTTAATTTTGAAAATAGAACTTTTATATCTTTTGGATAAACTCCAAGATGTTTTTTTTTTGATTTAATATCTTTTAAAGTTTTGTGATAATCTAGCCATTCTTCCTTCCAAGTTGCCCATCCCCAAGGAAAAAACCTTTTTAAAATAAATGGGCTATTATTTTTATATATGTCACGATAATTACCTATTCTATAGCCACAAATACTTTTTATATCGTTTTCATCTTTAAAGTAATTAAGACTATTCTTAAAAAAATTAAAACCATTTTTTTTTAAAACACAATCATCTTCTAAAACTATTATGGCATCAGCTTTTTTATTAAAAGTATAATCTATAGATTTTACCATATTTAATGCTAAACCGATATTCTTATTTCGTATAACAATACTACTTATAATTTCTTTATAAGATTTTAGTATTCTTGAAATTTTTTTTTGTTTAGAAATATCTTTTTTATTTTTAGCACCATCTAAAAAAACTAATATTCCATTTACATTATTTTTTTTTAAACTTTCAAGAACCTTTATTGTATGTCTGGGCCTATTATATAAAAGTAAGATAACTTTAATCTTCATTTAAAACTTAAAATTAATAATTTATTCTCGTATTGTTTTCTTTTTTTTATCTTATCGATCATACTATCGATACCTTGAACTTTTATTGAATTTTTGAAAAATAATTCAGCAATAAATTTTCCTTTACTTCTTCTAATTAATTCTATTGTTTCTTTTCTATTTCTTAGGTTGCCCACACCTCTGGACATCATAACAGTTAATCCAGATTTTTGTATTGCCATTTCATCAAGCAAAATCATATTTGATGCAAATCCAAATGGAATTACAAATGAATTTTCTTTGAGTATTTTGTTATTGGACCAAAGTGGTGAAGTATTTGAAGATGAGCAGTCCATCAACAATCCTAAATTTTTATTATTAAAAAATTTATTAAGTTTTTTTGATATTTTGTCAATTGTATCACTTATCAAATCGGCAAAATCGTAACTTGGTATTTTTTTATTCAATTCATTTGATATTTTTTTATTTATAACAAAATAATCAATTTCTGAATTAATATTTTTTTTTAAGTTTTCAATTTTTTTTAAATCATTATCAACTAAAAATATTTTATTATCTGGAGATGAATTTGAAAATAAATAGGCAGCTAAACTTCCACTTTGTCCCGCACCAAATAAAACCATTCTATTATTTTTATAAAGCTCAGGAATTCTAGTAAGTGCATTTCTTACGTCAGCCAATAAAAAACTATACATAAATGGCATCAATTCTTTATTGCTAGGTTTTTCTTTTTTTTTAAAACAAATTTCATAACTGAATTTTGGAAGTATTGTATATTCGGAAAAAGTTCCGTCATAAGAATCTTTTCCATGTCCAATTATTTTTCCTTGTCCATATTGGCACTCCGTATATCGATGTAATACTTTACAAGAATAGCAATCGTAGTTATCACAAGGATAATGACCGAAAACTGCAACATAATCACCGATATCTGCATCATCAACAGATACATGTTTATCTATAATTTTTGAAACACCTCCATTACCAAAGACAAAATGATTTTTAATCAAAAATTCTTGTATTCTAGGATGTGCTGGTTTTTCAGAAGATGAGAGCCAAAAACTTCCATGAACTGGTACAAATAAATTTTTTACTAAAATTTCTCCATTTTTAAGTTTTTTTAAACTTTTTCTTTGCTTTATGGTTATAATTTTTCTTTTTAAATTATTTTCCCACTTACAAACTATTTGATTAGTAATTTTAGGCATAAAATTTTTTTGTAGCTTCTAGCTCTTTTAAAAAACTATTAGATAAAGGAATACCAGTTTTTGATCTTTTTACAAAAATTTCGTTTTCTTTCTGCCCAGGATACTTTGGTTCATCTAAATTTTTATTTATTCTTTTTGAGTAAATAATATTATTTATTGATTTGTTAATATTTTTTTTAAAACTCTTAAGATTGCAAATTTTGTTTAAATTAATCACTATAAAACTTTGTGATAAATATCTCTTATTTTTGATATTATCTCCATACATAGATGTTACATCACTTGTCATATTCATGTTCGATAATCCTGCAGTAAGAATATCTACAATCAATGATAACCCTGTACCTTTAAAATCACCTATAGGCATTAGGTACATAGCTTTTTTAGGATCTGTAGTCATTTTAAAAAAACTATCTAAAGCAACATTTGATGGTAATTTTTTTCCTTTTTTATTTAAATATCTAATTTTATTAAAACTGATTGATGTAATACAACTATCATAAGCAAAATTTATTTTTTTATTTATTGGGCAAATTAAACTCAATGGATTATTTCCATAAAATACTTTCCTAGTATTTTTTAACATTACTCTTGGGGTTGCTTGTGTCATCCCAATGATTAAATATCCTTCTTTTACACTTTCAAAACCAAAATATGACATCGCGCCACAATGGCCTGAATTATAAATATTTGCCATGGCAATTCCAGTTTTGTTAGATAAATTTATCAAATATTTGACAGCTTTATTACAAGCATGGTGGCCCATTGTATGGTCAGCATCTACACTTACAAAATTATTCAATATTTTTTTATATTTTATTTTTGGTTTTAAATTAGTTCTGCCAGAAATAATTTCTCTTAAATATTGAGGAAAAAGGTTTAAACCATGTGAGTCGATACCTCGTAATGAAGACCAAATTAAGCCATCAATAGTATCCTCTAATATTTTTACATTTATTTTATGAAAACTTAAATTCTCATAAATTATTTTACGTATGTCGTTTTTTTTAATTAAGACCATTGGATTTTTCTAATTTTCCTAAAAACTCTTTCTGATCAAGTTTTATTACTTTTGTAAATTTACTATCACCTTTTACAATACCGGAAGCATTATATAAAAGTTTTACAAAATTAAATTGTGAAAGTGGGTCGTGTAGAAAAATGATACTTAAAAATTTTGGTTTCTTATCCAAATTGTATTTGTAATAATTTTTAACTCTTTTTGGATTTACTAAAAAATCATTATCAAAAATCTTAACTGACTTAGGGTTATGTGCTAAAATTTGAAATAAAATATATGGCAACATATTTGAAATGCCAACCATCATGTACCTATCTATATTCGTGCTTTTATATGAATTTAAAAGTCCTAATCTTTTGAAAAATTTAACATATCCATCAGTTTTAAAAATAACAGCTTTAGCTTTTTTAATAAAACTCATTTTTTTTTGTTTTATAATCTCTTCAGATTTAGTTCCATTTAAAAATATTACATCTGTTCTTTTACCTTTAGATTTATGAGATAAATTTAATTGATCAATTTGATTAATTCTAACAATAATATCATATTTGTCTATTTTTTTTCCATTTTTATCTCCACTAAGTGCTGGACCAACAATAGCTACATTTTTATTAAAAAAAATTTTTTTTAATTGCCAATTAACTAGGGCTTTCTTTTTAATATTGTTATAAAATTTACGTTGAAGTTTAAGGTTGTTATTTTCTATAATATTAAAGTAATTAAGCTTTTTATTTTTAATTTGTTTCAAATAGATTTTTCTTAAGAAATAACTATCAACTAGCCATCCTTTAAAAATAAAAAATTTATAATAAAAAAGAATTATTTTATTATTATTAATTTTAATAATTTTTTTTAATTTATTTAATGAATTTTTTTTATAATATATTTTGTCGTATATGAACTGATTAATTTCTTGATTAATTAAGTCGCCGAGTTTGTATGTATTTTTTCTTAATTCTTTCTTGCTTTTTGAAATATACAAAGCATCATCCAATATTTTAGACTCTTTGAGATATAATCTTAAATCCTCATTAAATAATTTCTTATATTTTTCTTTGATATATTGTTTTAAAATATACATTTAACAAATATAAGTCATAATTTTAATGATAGCTTGCAAATAATCATTTACAAGATTCTTGTCAAAATCCCATTTATTGTAATAACCACCATCACGTAGCGTACAATCTACTAATATCATTTCATTTTAATTAAATTTTTTTAAATTTACGTGTATTCTAAATATAAATATATTCTATAAAAAATTTAATCAATTCTTCTAGGTTTTTTGTTTTTTTTACCAAATTAAAGAGGAATTTAAAATTACTCTTAGGCTGTTATATTTTGGTTTCCAAGAAAAATATTTATAAAATTTAGATACATCTGCTACAACTTCTTTTAAGTCGCCAGGCCTCCTTTTTCCTATTTTGGTTTGAGTCTTGGTGATTAAAAGCTTATTTAAAACTTTTACAACTTCTTTAACTGATGTACCTACTCCATAACTACAATTGAAAATTTTTGAATTATTTCTTAAAATTAAATCTTTTGCACAAAGAAAATGTATTTCTACAAGATCACTTACATGAATATAATCTCTCACAGTTGTTCCATCTATAGTGTCATAATCATCGCGATTAATAATTAATTTATCTTTTTTTCCAACTGCAACTTCACATGCAACTTTTAACAAATGTGCAACATGACTGCCAATGTAGCCCGTTCCTTCTGTAATTAAAATATTAAATTTCATGATAAATACAGTTATTCCTTAGATTATATTATGATTTATTTATAAAGTTTTTTCCTTAATGTGGATTATAATTATATCATTTTCGTTTAATTATTATGTGCGTCCGATAATTTTTAATTATAAAGACAATTATATTGTCGTATATCATTCATAATTTAAGTTTAATTAAATTAATTTATTGATATTAATTTAAAATTAAAATTATGAACTATCATCTGATTACTTCTGGTGCAAAAATTAACCAAAAAAATAAAATTTATTTGGGAGTCTGGTGTGATGAAATAAAAAAAAAAATTAAAATTAAAGACGAAATCGATGAGAATTATTTATTTGGAATAAAAAAAAAAGAAAAAATAACTGTTGAAAAAAAAGTCCTTTCTTATGAAAAGATTTTATTTCCTAAAATTGTCAATATCCTAAATATTGCTCATGGTGAAAGTAATAATCAAGATTATTACAATTATATATTAGGCAATTGGCTACGAAGGTACATATCAGTATTCTTGAATAGGTTTCTCTCAATTGAAAAAATATTAAGACTAAAAAATATATCCGATATTTATTTGAAGATTTATAAAAACTATACCCCACCTATAGATAGTTTTAATTCAATAGAATATTTCGATGATAGTCAAATTAATGATTACATTTATAAAAATGCCATTAAAAAATTCTGTAATAAACATAACCTAAAAGTTCATATAAAAAAAATTAGGAAACCAATAAAAAACGAAACAAAAAAAAAAAAGAAATTTTTTAAGTAAATCTATTCATTATATTAATAAATTTACAAATGATAAATTCTCTAAGTTTGATAAGTATTTTATTCTTAATTCTTATTTGCCGATTTATAAAGAGTTTTTATTAAACTTATATTTTAAACAAGTTCCAAAAATTTCAAAAATAATAAACGAGAATAAAAAAAAGAAATTTGATCAAAAGTTAAGAGAAAAATTAAAAAATTTATTAATTGAGGATAAGTCTTTTAATAAAAAACTTGATCTAAATTTTTTGGCTGAAAATATTTTTGATTTTATGCCAATTTCATATTTGGAAAATTTTAAATATATAAGAAAAGCAATTAAAACAAATTTTTGGCCAAAGAAACCTAAATTAATCTTTACTTCTAACCAGTATGATACAGATGAATATTTTAAAATTTACTTGGCAGAGCAAAAAAAAAATAATGATATTATATATTTACTCGGTGAACATGGTCCAAGATATAATTTTTTAAAAGAGGTTTTTATACCAGAAATTAATGTAGCAGATAAAGTTCTAGTCTGGGGCAACTACACATTAAATAAAAAATTTATTTCTGGAAATACATTGAAATCAAAAAAAATAGAAAATAATAAAAATGGTAAAATTTTAATAGTGTGCAGAACTGTAAATTACAGGTATGAATTTTATGATCAAACATACTTCTTCAATAAATATATAAATAATAAGATAAATTTTTTGAAAAAATTCGATAAAAAATTTGTTTATGGAAATTTTTTTATACGTTTGGGTAAATCATTTAAACAATTCGGTTTTGATGAAAATAAAAAAATAGAGCATTATTTTCCAAAAATAATTTTTGAGAAAAATAATTCAATATATGAAAGTTACAAGAAATCAAAAATTATTATTCATTTTTACTTTGCGACAACTTTCTTTGAATGTGTTTCTCAAAATATACCTTCTATTATGTTTTTAGATGATGTTGACTTATATTATTTAAATAATGATATAAAAAAAAAAATTAAACGTATGGAGAAAAATAATTTAATTTTTTTTTCTATAGATAAAATGTACAATTTTATAAATACTAATCATGATAAAATTGATAAGTGGTGGTTTTCACAAAAAACTCAGAATTGTGTAAGTGAATTTTCCTCAAATTTTTGTAAAAAGGGAAACTTGGACGAAATAGCGAAAAAAATAATATATTTAACAAATAATAATTAATTAATCTTTATTGATTTAAATTTCATATTTTTTTAATTCGTTATTTTCTAGTAAAAAGATTTCATCACACTTCTCTACAGTAGTTAACCGATGAGCAATTAAAATTATTGTGATGTTTTTGCTTAAATTATTCACAGCATCCATTACAGCTTGTTCAGTCTGGTTATCTAATGCACTTGTAGCTTCATCTAAAACTAATACTTGTGGATCATTATATAAAGCTCTAGCAATTCCAATTCGTTGTCTTTGTCCACCTGATAATCTTATGCCTCTTTCACCAATTATAGTTTGGTATTTTTGCGACAATTCTTTTGTAACAAATTCGTGTAAATTTGCGATTTTTGAGGCTTTCTCGACAGCATCTTGATCAATATCTTTTAGATCTTTACCAAAAGCAATATTGGCTGCAATCGTATCGTCAGCTAAGTAAATATTTTGTGGCACATATCCTATGGAACACTGCCAATTCCTTACATTTTTTTTTGTAATATGTATTCCATCAACCTCTAAACTACCTTTTTGCGGTTCGAGCAATCCTAAAATAACATCTACTATTGTAGTTTTGCCACTTCCAGTGGCGCCTACTAAACCAATAGTTGACTTAGATTGAATAGTTAAATTAATATTCTTTAAAGCTGTTCGTGAGGATTGTGGATATTTATAATTAATATTCTTTAAAGAAATAGTTTTTTTCAGTGAAATGTTATCTTGGTTATTATAAGATTGAGATGTCTCAAGATTTTTAAGATCATTAATCAACTTATCAAGCGATGTGTTTATGAATGTCAATTGTGTCAAAGATCCATAAATCTGTTGTAATGCTGGCATCAATCGATAACCAGCGAAAGCATACAAGGTAATTATGGGTATGGCATCAATGTAATTACCTTTCTGAGTCATCAAATAAAGTATCATTAGCATCATTCCACCAAAAGCTATGGCCTCTAAGAAAAAACGAGGTAATTGTCTTATAATTTGTGAGGATGAAGTTGTCCGAGCAAAACTTTGTGCTGGTTTTGAGAAACGTTCAATATAAACTTTCTCTAAACCTGTTAATTTTAGTTCTTTAATAGCTCCAAAAGCCTCACTAAGTGATGTAAAACGTGACTTATTGCTAGTTAAACGTTCTTTACCAATTCTATCAAGAAAGTTACGTACAAAATAAAAAATTATACCATAAGCACCACCCAGCGAGAAACCAACCACTAATGCAAGTTTTGGATCAGTTATAATTAACAAAACTATCATCGCAATTGTTACTGCACCTTTAGCTATTAGTTCCATTAAAGGATTAAGGCCATTTCCAATTACATGTTGCACTTCTGATAAAATACTTTTCCCAAGATCTGCACTATTACGACTTAAAAACCAGCTATAAGGCTGTTGAAGATATGATGTTACTAAAAGTTTACCAATACTATATTCTCGCATTTGAACAAACCTGAGTTGTACAAATGTAGTAAGGGCTTTAAAGGCAAGTGAAATAATTAACATTACGAATACAAGAACACCAAGACCAAATAAAAACTGTTGATTGTTTTCAATTCCAAATAATGCTGAAATTTTAAACATTGAATTTAAAATTAAGTTAGTTTCAATAAGAGATGGATTAATTAGAACAGCCATGAAAGGTAATATAGAAACTACACCTATCATATCTAGCAAAGCCATTATTAAAATCATGGCCAACAATAAGAATAAACGTTTACGCTCACGATAACTAAGTAAATATATAAATTTTTTTAAAGTTTGCATGAGCCATTTATATATTTTTTGGGGCTTTTTATCAGGATAATTTTTAAAATACTTATATTAAATGTTATTTAGCATATTAATCAAGCATAACTATTAAATAGTTCTGCCTAAGGATTAAAATTATCAATTACCAAACAATCGTTAAAAATTAATTAAACTAAACTACATTAGGCTAAAAATATCATATTTTGATTATATGATACTAATCAAATATTAGTTTTTTCTTATAAAATTAAATTATAAATCTTTTCTTTGATTAATATTCTAAAAGATGTTTTTTAAAAAAACATTAATTATGTTTATATTGAATTCTAGTAAAAATTTTTTTCAGTGCATAAATCAAGCCAATTGAGCTATTAGTACTGGTCAGCTGCACGCATTACTGCGCTTCCA
>MDTG01296908.1_pt1 | contig 15194 bp, 11 predicted proteins | sample 811421 | NCBI WGS metagenome assembly MDTG01 (sample SAMN05326645, study PRJNA326480) | marine metagenome | isolation source: seawater | place: Pacific Ocean: South East | collected 2011
TCTACACCAGAGGCACTAGCATTTACAATCATTGATCTAAATTTTATCATATTAAAAGGTAACCCGTTTTTACCTACACGAGAGGCAATATAAAAAGGGCTTTTTAAATCTTGAAGAAATATTAAAAATGAAAATGATATGATTAATGGAAATAAAATTATTAAACCTAATAGTGATAAAAAAAAATCAAACAATCTTTTCAAAATATTTCTTTAATTGCATCTATAATGTTTTCAGTGGAAATATAATAGTCGTTTTCCAAATATTTAGAGGTAGGGGCAGGAGCATCGACTAGTGTAACTCTTTTAGGCTTTGAAATTAAATCTTGTGGATTAACTGACTCTACAACTGAAGTAATAATTTCAGAAGCTAAGCCACATGACGACCAGTCACCATCTACAACAACAAGTCTTTTTGTTTTTTTTACAGAATTAATAATTGAAGAATAATCAATAGGATTTAGTAATCTTAAATCTATTATTTCAGGATCAATATTTAACACTGATAATTCCTGTTTACAATCCATTATCTTTTTTACTGTAAAGCCAACGCCTACAATTGTAATATCTTTTCCTTCTTGAATTATTTTTGGTTTAACATCCTTAAGATCTATGAGTTTTAACCCCTTGTCGATGAATTCTTCATCATAAAGCCATCTGTCATCCATAAAAACAACAGGATCATCAGCTAAGACTGATGAGATAAGCAAATCTCTTGCATCATTTGCGTCGTATGGCATAACTACTTTTAATCCTGGAATATGTGCAAACCATGAATGTAATGACTGAGAGTGCTGGGCACCTTGTTCTCCCCCTCTATTAATTATTGCTCTAAAGGTTGCTGGAGCAGAAGAATTATTTCCAAACATGTGTCTCCACTTTGCAGCCTGAGTAACAATTTGGTCAACTGCTAATAACATAAAATCAACTCTAGGGTGAACAACAAGTGGTTTAAATCCAGTTATAGATGCTCCAATTGTTGCGCCTGTAACTGCTAACTCAGAAACAGGAGTATCAATTACTCTTTTTTTCCCATATTTTTTATCTAAATCTTTCATTGTTTCTCCAACATACCATGGAGACCATAGCCCTTGGCCTATTACAAAAAATTCCTCATGATTTTCTAACAGATAATCAAATGCGGCGTAAATCCCTTTAGAAAATTTTATTTTGTTTTTCATGAATAAACAAATTTATTTAGATTTGATTTGTCAGGAAATTCAGAATTAAGAGCTTTATTCCAATCATTTTCAATTTTTGATACTATTTCTTTTTCCATTGTATCTAATTCGGTAATTGAAATAATATCTTTTTTGATTAATTGTTCAGATAATAATTTTATAGGATCTCTATTTCTCCATTTTCGTAAATCCTGAGATCTCTTAACTCCTACATCTTCATCCTCTCTATGACCTACATGTCCTTTCCATCTATATGTTATTGCTTCAATAAAAAGAGGTTTATGTATCTCTCTAACGGTTTTAAATTTATCAGACATAAAATTATAAAGATCAGTAATGTTGTTACCGTCTATTACTTTAGATTCTATGTTATGAGCTTTAGCAAATCTGGAAGTATACAGATCAGGTTGTCTTTGATCAATTCTTAAATGACTTGAAAACAAATTATTTTCACATATAAATACAGTTGGAAGATTCATTACTGATGCTAAATTTAATGACTCATGTAAAACACCTTCTTCACATGCACCATCTCCAAAATAACTAATTGAAAGATTCGAAGATTCTTTTAATGAAATAGACAATCCCGCTCCAGTAGCCATGGGAATGGTTGCTCCAACTATAGGTACTGAACCATAAAAGCCATTACTCTTATCAATAATATGCATAGACCCTCCCATACCCTTTGAACAACCATCTACTCTTCCAAGAACTTCTGCAAATAGAGAAAAAGTATCATCGTTTAATGCTAAAAAGTGAGCATGGGATCTGTGAGCACCAAAAGCTTTATCTCCATCTTTCATTGAAAGTGCAGCAGCAACGGCTATTGCTTCTTGACCTATTGCAAGGTGACATGGACATTTTATTGTGCCATTCTCAACATTGTCAGAAATTTTTTCTTCAGCCTTTCTGATTAATATCATTTTATTCATCATCTTGATCAATATATCTTGAGAAATTTTTTCAATATTAAGATCAGAAAAATGAGTAAAGCTGTTTAGATCATTTAAGTTGTTAAAATTACTCATAAAAAGATTTTATTTTTTTACAGACATAATGAATTTCTTTATCAGAAAGTGATGTGTTCATAGGAATCATTAAACATTTTTTATACATTTCTTCTGTATATGGAAGACCTGTGCCTTTGAAACCTAAAGTGATTAATGAGTGGACTGGTTGACCATTCCATTGAATTAGAGTTCCTATACCGTTTTCTAAAAGATATTTTTTTAAACTATCTCTCTTCTCTGCTTCAATTTCATAATTTTGAAAAACATCAAAATAGTCACTATTTCCAGGAGGAGGAGGCAATATGATTTGCTTTACACTTGAAAGCTCTTTATCATAAATTAATGCTATATCTCTTCTTCTTTTAACTTCATCATCATAGTATGATAATTTAAAATTTAGAATAGCAGCTTGAAGATTGTCCAACCTAGAATTGAAACCCCATTCTACAAAAATCCCTTCCTCATTTCTTCCATGATCTCTTAAAATTTTAACTTTTTCATGCATTCTTTTGTCATTTGTCACAAAAGCTCCTCCATCACCAAAAGATCCAAGATTTTTTGCGGGATAAAAACTTATTGTTGCCCCTTTATCAAACGTACCTATTCCTTGACCCTTGAATTTTGCACCTAAACCTTGAGCAGCATCTTCAATAATTATTAAATTATTTTTTTTTGCAATTTCTAATAGAGAATCCATTTCACAACACCTTCCATTTAATTGAGTTGGTATAATTGCTTTAGTCTTGTTTGTAATTAGAGACTCTACTGATTTTGGATCAATCATATGATCAGCCCTACAGTCAGCAGGAATAGGGATTGCACCAACAAACTTAATTGCATTTGCAGTTGCAATATAGGTATGCGATGCAAAAATTACTTCATCTCCATCACCAATATTAGCTGCAAGAAGTGCTAGCCATATTGCGTCAGTTCCATTTGCAACACCTAAAGCATAATCTACCCCAATATAATTAGCTAAGTTTGTTTCAAATTCTTCAAGATCTTTCTGAAGAATATATGCTCCTCTGTTTCCAATATCTTTTATTATACTAATAAATTTTTCTTCGTTAGATTTGAAGATGTGTTGGTAATTAAAAAAAGGTACATTCATATAACAAATTTAAGTCAAATTAAAATTTCTTTTAACTTTTTTTATATGATTTAAATATTTTTTATAAACGACAGATTGATCAAAATTAGAATTATAAAAAGAAATTATTTCATGTTTTTTTGATCTAAAATTATCTATATTATTAATTGTGTATTTAAGCCTATCAATTAATGAATCTAAACTTGAAGGATCGTAATTAACTCCGAACTCTTTTTTAACAATAAAATCTCCAAGAATTCCATGCTCAAGAGAATTAATTATTGACAATCCTTCTGACATATATTCAATAGACTTTCCTGGCATTGAATTTAAGAACATTTTTTTTGCTAAATATGGACAAACACCAAAATCACTAATTTTCATTAATGAATTTAACTGCTTAGAGTTCATATATCCGGGAAATATTATGTTTTTATTTATAGCTAGTGATTTTAATTGACTTTCTTTATCACCAGAACCACATATAATTAATTTAATTTTTTCATCATTCAAATAATTAAAGGCTTGTATTAGTGACTCAAAATCGTATTGATACCCCAGCGTTCCAAAAAAACAGTACTTAATATAACCATCATCACTTTTTACCCCAATAGATTTCCAATAATTTAATTGATCACTTAATTGTCTTTTATTTAACTCTAACTTATTGTAGCCTAGTGGGAAATAAGAGTCGAAGTTATTTTTATTTCTTTTAACCCTTTGTAATCCAATATTTAAAAATTCTTCTGTAATACCAATAATTCCAGTGGCGTTTTTAAACATAATATTTAATCTTCTAGAGAGTGGGTAAAATATTACTTTGCTTATAAATCTTATTTTTTTGGGAAATAAGTCATAGAAGACTTCTGGCCATAAGTCTCTATAATCTATTAATATCGGAATTGATTTTTCATTAGCATACTTAACTGCTTCTTCACATAATCCAAGAGTAGGGTATGAGCTTATAATAATATCAGGATAAGGCTCGCTAGAAAGTCTTTTTCTAAATTTTTTTTTAATTATAAAATGGTCATAGTATCTGGCTAGTGAAATATTCTTTTTATAGCCATATCCTTTTATGCATTTAATTTTCAAATTAGGATTAGGTGTTAAGTCTCTCTCATCTTCAAACTCAAATTTTTTTGTAAAATGATTATATAATGATGTCCACCAAACAACTTCATGACTAGTGTTCTCTGAAATATACTTAGCAAGAAGTCCAGATCTATGAATTCTCAAAGCATTATGTTTGTGAATGATTGGTTCTCCTATTGTAATTATCCAAATTTTCATTTCATCAATTTATTTTGATTTAGATGATGAAAAATAATTCTCTCAAGTTGATTGGATGAGCTTTTATATGAATATGGAAAATTATTTGACTCGGTTAAATCAATTTGTGAATTGGAAAATATCTTATTAGAAAAAAAGTCATAAACCTGTTCTAAATTTTCTAAAATTATTCCTCTATTAATCTTATTTAGTATTTTTTTTACTTCTGAATCCTTTTTCCCACCTATACATATAATTGGTCTAGTTGATTGAATATATTCAAAAAACTTTAGCGGAAGAACGCCCGAATCATACTCAGAATCAAACATAATCAAAAAATCATATTTTTTTTGAATTATAATAGATTCCGAGCGATTAAATTTGCCTATTTGCTTAATAAATTTTGATAAATTATTGTCATCTATAATTTTTTGTAAATCTAAAGAGAAGTTACCAATAAAATGAATTTCAAAATTATTTTTCAAATTTTCTTTAAGTGAAGAGATTAATAAATTTATATTCATAAATTTTAAATATAATGACCCAACGTGTAATATGTATTTTTTCTGTTTAGCTATATGTATTGAGTTATAATCATCTAAATTGGAATTATGTTGTTTTGAAATACTATATCCATTATATAAAAGGTTTATCTCTCTAGAGAGAAATTTGGACTGGGCCTTTAAGAGGGATTCTGAAACAGTAGTAACTATATCTGCTTTCTTTAATAATAGTTTTTCTAATTTACCATCAAAAAATTTTCTAATCCGATTAAAACTATAATTATGATTTAGAGTCCAAAGGTCTCTATAATCAGCTAACCATAAAATTTTGTGTTTATATTTTCTTTTAACAAAAAATCCCGCTATCAGAGATGTTGGGTATGGATTACTAGAGATTATAACAATTGGGCCATCTAAAGTATTCACTAATTTATTAAATTCTTTTAAATAAGATTTCAGAGTAAATATATATTGATCCGGGAACATAATTGTTAAAATAAACCTGATTAATTTCTTCTTAATAATAATATACAAGTTAGATGTGCTTTTTTTGATATTTTCTTTTTTATTAGTTTCAATATTTCTTTTGATAAACTGAAACATATTAAATCGTCTTTTAAAAGAAATGTATTTTATTTTTTTAAAAAAATTTTCAGGAAAATCATTCTCATTAAGATAATTTGCATAATCTGCTCCAATAATGTACTTGTTAAATTTATTATTATCTAAATAATAAAGCAGGTTAGTTATCCTAGGAGAACTATGTTCAATATCTGTTAAAGCAATAAGGTTAATTTTTTTCATTAATTTATTTATACGAGTTATACATTTTACTCATCTCGTTTTCAAAAGAATTAAGTTCAATAATTTTATTCCTTGTATTTGTTTGAATTATACTTTTTTGTTCCTCTGTAAGAGAAATTATTTCTATAATCTTATTTGCTAATTCATTATGCGAAAATGTTTTAAACAAGAACCCACAATTTTTAGACATCCAAAAACTGTTTTCTGAATTATCTGATACTAAAGGTATAATTCCACATGACATAGCTTCAGATGTTGATGCAGCTAGACCTGCATCACTGGTAGAAGTTGAAACGTATATATGATATTTATTAAGAATTTCTGGCAAATTATCATATTTATATCGCCCTTTTAAAAAAACAAAATTATTTAATGCTAATTTATTAATAAGATTTTGTAAATTTTCTTTTTCTTTACCATCACCATAAATGTCAATTATTATTTCTGTTTGAAAAGTGTTTTTTAAAATATTTGCAGCTTCAATCAAAGTATCTATTGAATATATCTTCTCTAAATTTCTTAGAGATATAATTCTAAACTTTTGATCTTTTTTCTGATTATTTGGTAAGAAGAATGAAGTATCTGTTCCAAAGTTTATTCTTTTTATATTTTTAGTTTTTGTAGATATATTATTTATAATATCAACCATATAATTGGCATCTACAGTTATTAGAGATGATTTTTCAAGAAGTTTTTTTGTTAAAAAATACTTTATTGAATTGTTCTTTAAAAATTTTATATCACTCCCCCAGGGCGTAACTATTAATTTTTTTATCCTGAGCAATAAGAGAAGGTGTGAAAATTTCCCTATGTAATGGAGGTGAATTAAAGAAAAATTCTCCTGCTTAAGCAGTTTTCTAATAAATAAGAAGTTAGATAAAATATTGTTTTTCGATAAATCATGATATTGTATATTATTTCCAATCCTAAATCCTATATCTGTAGGATAAAAACTTATCCATGTTAATTTTAAACTTGTATTTTTTGCAAAATAATTAATCCATTTATGAGAATGTACTGAATTTGATGGCGCAATAAATAAAATTTTATTTGACATAATTTCTAAAAAAATTATAGGAACAAAGTAAAATGAATATTAAAGAATTTGCAATTAGTAACCCAACAACTGGAGTTAAAATTGTCATTGAATTGACACTTAAGTATAAGTACGTAATATTCACAAATACTGATATAAAGATTATAATTAAAATTGATGAATATTTGTTATCAGATAATAATGGAAATTGTATAAAATTGTTTAGCATATAGAGAGTATTTGCTAAAAATATTAACATAAATAATGTTTTACTGGAATAATCTGGATTAATAAAATTTAAAAATATATAATCATAAAAGAAATAAAATAAAATAAAAATTACAGTAAAAACAGATATTGCAAAGAATATATCTTTTATTAAACTTTTCTTCCCTAAACTCTTATTCAAATTATATTTTTCAGAAAAATCGGGCAATGAATAGAATGTTATGTATTGACTAAGTGTAATGGGAATAGATGCCAGAGTTAAGTTAAAGGTATATATTGCTAAAGTTTCAATATTAAATTGATTAACAAGGATTAAGTTAATCAATAATCCACTTAATGTTCCTAAAAGATATAAAGCTAAGAATTTATACCCATCAGAAAATAATTCATAAATGCTTTTTTTTAAATGTTTAAACTCTTTAAAAATTTTAATAGAGAAGAATCCGATTTTATTACTGAATATAATGATAAACAGTAAATATATTAAAGATGAAATTCCATAAGCAATTAAAAAATCATTTAATAATAGGTATGCTGATATAAGAACTACTAATCTAACTACAGTCCTACTTAAAATAAAATTGGAATGAATAATTAAGTTAGAATTTATTCTATTGTGTAGATTATAATATTCTGAAACAATATCAGCAATAATTGTTAATAGAAGAATTATTAAATAATTAGAATAACCTGATTCACCATAGATTATACTAGAAAAATAAAAACTAAATAATATAAAAAATGGGAAAATAAAAAATGATATTAATATAGAAAGACTCTTAAAAAATTGAAATAATGTTGTATTATATTCATTTTTTGTCTTAGTAGAGTTAATTAAAAAAGGAATTGCAATTCCAAACAATAACAAATTTGAAACGAAAGACGCTATATAGTTGGTTTGAGTAAATATTCCGTATAAATCTCTTGAGATTTGATTAACAAAATAAAGGTGAAAGCAAATTAAAATTAGTTTTTCAGAAAGAAGAAGTATGAAATATTTTAACTTTTGTTTATCTATATTGAATAGGTTCAATATCATTGTTTATTAAATGGATGATACTCTTCACTAAGCGGAGATTCAGTCATGAACCTTATTCTATCAACTAATTCGATAGATTTATAGGCATCCCTTACTCCAAAACCATTCCCACTGATTATCGATTTATATACAGATGTATGCAGATCAGTAAACCCTTTACTAAATTCAAACTCTTCACTATCAATCTTTATTGATCTAAAAGTACTCATTTCATCTTTTAGTGAAGATTCTGGAAGGTACTTTTTATCAGTTGAAAGAAACCATTTAACATTAGCATTCTGCAAATGAAGGATACCTGAGGAAATATTATGATGATTCTTATGGACCTTAACTGACTGAACATCTCCAAATATCCATATAAGCATATCAAAAAAATGTATCCCAATATTTGTTGCTATTCCTCCAGATTTTTCAATATTTCCCTTCCATGAATAATCATACCATTTACCTCTTGAGGTAACATATGTAAGCTCAACATCATGATTAGACTTCTGAGATAGATTAATTTTTTCTTTAAGTTTAATAATAGAATCATGTTCTCTTAATTGAAGTACTGCATGTATTTTCTTTCCCGTAGATTCCTCAACCTTCATTAATTTCTCTAAGTTATTTATATTGATAACCATTGGTTTTTCACATATTGCATTTGCTCCAGATCTCAGAGAAAATCTTATATGAGCATCATGAAGAAAATTGGGTGAGCAAATAGAAATAAAATCAATTAAAGTATTGTTCTCATATTTAAGCATTTCTATATGCCTGTCAAATCTTTCAAAAACAGTAAAAAAACTTGTATCAGGGAAATAACTGTCTAAAATTCCAACACTATCTGATGTGTCAACAGCAACTAGTAAATTATTGCCTGTATCTTTAATGGCCTTCATGTGTCTAGGAGCTATATAGCCAGATGCTCCTATTAGTGCAAAATTTTTCATTTTAAAATTTTATCAATTTTTGTTACAATGTCATTTTTAATAATATATTTTTGATCACCCTCACTACATATTGCAAAACCATCTGAATTAAAATTAAGTTTATTACCATATTCACTAATCCAGCCATTTTGGATTCCTGGATTTCCATAAACTAATGCATAGTCTTTTACATCCTTAGTTATTACAGCTCCTGCACCAACAAATGAAAACTTTCCAATACTAAGGCCACAAACTATAGTTGCGTTTGCTCCTATTGATGCCCCTTTTTTTACAATTGTTGATTGGAACTCATCTTTTCTAATAACAGAAGATCTGGGATTAATAACATTCGTAAAAACCATGGATGGGCCTAAGAAAACATCATCTTCACAAACTACACCAGTATAAACTGAAACATTATTTTGAATTTTTACATTATCACCTATTACAACATTTGGACTTATAACAACATTTTGGCCAATATTACAATTCGCTCCAATTTTAGATTTACTCATAATATGAGAAAAATGCCATATTTTAGTTCCTTCTCCAATTATACAATCATTATCCACAAATGAAGAGGTATGAACAAAATAACTATTTTGATTAGAGTCTTTCATCAACAATTTTTCTATCTAAAATACCTTTAACATCATATATTATAGAGTCTTTATTTTTTTTCAATTGTTCAATCTTTAAATCTTCATAATCGCTGTGAGAAACAGCAAGTATTATGGCATCATACTTTTCAAAGTTACTGATTAATTTAATATTAAATTCCTTTTTAACTTCGTCTGCATTAGCAAAAGGGTCGTGAACATAAACCTTTGAGTTTTTATTTTTAAGGTAATTATAAATGTCCTTAACTTTTGAATTTCGGATATCTGGGCAGTTTTCTTTGAACGTGATTCCTAAAATAAGTGTTTTTGATTTACTTAAATTAATCTGCTTTTCTTGCATCAAAGTTTCGACCTTTTGTCCAATAAACATTCCCATATTATCATTTATTTCTCTACCTGATAAAATTACTTTTGGCAAATAACCTAACTTTTTTGATTTATACATCAAATAATACGGATCAACACCAATACAATGACCACCAACTATTCCAGGTTTAAAATCTAAAAAATTCCATTTAGTACCTGCAGCTAAGAGTACGTCATTAGTGTCTATCTCCATTTTATCAAAGATTATCGCAAGTTCATTCATAAAGGAGATGTTTAGGTCACGTTGTGCATTTTCAATTGCTTTTGATGCCTCAGCAACTTTAATACTAGGTGCTAGATGAGTTCCAGCTTCTATAATTGATAGGTATAAATCATTAACAAATTTTCCTATCTTTTTATTTGATCCTGAAGTAACTTTTTTAATTTTTGTTAATGTATTTATTTTATCTCCAGGATTTATTCTTTCAGGTGAATATCCACAGTAAAAGTCTTTATTATATTTAAGATTACTGTGTTTTTCTAGAACGGGAACACATTCTTCTTCTGTACATCCTGGGTAAACAGTGCTTTCATATATAACAACGTCGCCTCTTTTTAAATATTTAGATATCTGTTTTGAGGCAGTTAGCAAAAACGTAAGATCGGGTATCTTATTCTCATCAACTGGAGTTGGCACTGTAACTATATAAATAGTGCAATTTTTAATATTGTTTATATCACTTGTTAAAAACAAGCTTTTATTATTTATTTGAATTTCTATATTTTCTGATTCTACTTCATTAGTTGAGTCTTTAAATGAATTAAGCTCATTTACTCTGTTAGAGTTTATATCAAATCCTATAACGCTATATTGTTTAGAGAACTCTACAGCCAGTGGTAGCCCAACATAGCCTAAACCTAGTATTGCTATTTTATGATTTTTGATTCCCATTTATTTATAAATTAAAGGTCTGGATTATATTGTTTTGAAAATGCCATACAGTTATTCATTAGCATTTGTGGTGCAAGTGAATCTTTTTTTTGACCAGCTATAATAAAATCCCTACAAGCTTTATTCATATCACCTGTTAAAGCTAATACACCCCCTCTTAAAATATGAATCCTTCCGTTTTCAGCTGGGATTGTAAGTGAGTCAATTGCAAAGTTTAATATTTCTAGAGCTTCTTCATAATTTTGTTCACCTATTTTAGCTAAAGCCATGTTCTGTCTATATGCAGATTCTGTTGGTATTAGATTTGCAGCTTTTTCATAATAATCATGAGATTTCTGGAAATTTCCTTTATTATATTCTGTTAGTGCAGATTCAAATAATAATTCTGCTTCAATCATGTTCTCTTTCCCATAATTTAATTCTTGAAAAATAATTTTGAAATCTTCGTTTTGTGGAAATAGATTTCTTGCTTTTATACTTAACTGTTTTAGGGAGTCTCGGGAAAAACCAGCTACATCCGAATTTTCATACATTGGTTTTACAAAGTAGTACCAAATACCTTCTACATTATTTTTTGAATTATTTTTAAAGACTTTCCTCAAAACATCATATTTTTTTAATTTAGATGCAGATATTAGTAAATGTCCTGCATGATACTGGTTGTTGGATAATTTACTATATGCAATAGTAGAATACTTAAATGCACTATCCCACTTTGCTAAATCATTATAAATATGGGCAAGTTTAGCTTCATAAATTCCAAAAAAAGGATTGTCAAACTTCTCTGAGCCTGATTTTAAAATTTCAATTGCTTCATCAGTCCTATCGTTTTGTACATAATAGTGAGCTTTAAGAGCTTTAATAGGCATTGATGTTTGTGTTATATTTGGAAAGTCATCAATGTAATTATCAATTACTTCTATAGGGTCATCAAAATCACCTTTATTGTAATCAACATATAGATTTAATTGCTGTACAGCTGATTTATATGATCGGAGTTGAACTGCAATTGAACCCATAATTAACAATAATAAAGTTGACGTGAAAATAATATTAGTGATTTTATGATTTTCAAAGAGTCTAGATTTGTCCATAGATGCAACACAAGCTAGCAATACAAAAAATGGGATTGACTGCATTGGTCTAGAAATAGGAAAGTTAAAAAATGAATCTATAGAGTAGACAACTAATGCCAGCAATAAAAAAACAATAGTATTATTTTTACTTGTTATATTTTTTTTATAGGCTTTTAAAAGAAAAATAAAGGCGTATATAAATATAAATAAGAAAAACATCCCCCCTACAACGCCTATTTGAGCAAAAATCTGTAAAAAATCATTATGAGCATGATATGGCACAACATAGTCACGCAGAACTTCTTTGTTGTAAAACATTGAAAATATTTTCCAATTTCCATGGCCAACTCCAAATAACGGGTAATCTAGAGTGGCATTTATTGCATCGGTCCAATATTGAAGTCTAGACTCTGATCCTCTTGAAATGATCTCATATGTTCTATAAGACACTCTAAGTGTATCAAAGACAAGCTCAGTAATAATAGAAGATATTGCAAATGGAATTACATAATATAGAGTCCTAAATATATCCTTTCTTTCTTTTGTCCTGTTATATTTATAAAGATTAAAAAGAAAGTAAAGTAAAATGATTATATAAATAGATAATAGTGCACCCCTAGAACCAGTTAATGCAATAGAAAAAAAGGCACCTGTTAAAATTAGAATTCCTATTAATTGTAAAACTTTACTTTTAATTATGTTTAGAAAGTATAATAATCCCACCGATTTAAAAACCATAGAATAAGCGGCAATATTTATGTTTCCTGAAAATCCTTTATAAACTGCAGATCTTCCGACTTTTTCTACTATAGATGCGTTAAAGTTTGTTCTAAATGTGCTTAAAATTGAAAATACTTCGAAAAATAGCATTGACGCAAGTAGAATAAAAAATAATTTTGATAAAGACTTACTATTTCCAAAGTCTATATATGAATTAAAGAAAACAGTTGTTAAAATCACTATTTTGGACGATTCTATTATAAATTCCGGAATATTTTGCGCACTAATCCCAGATAAAAACACAAAAAAATTGAAGCCTATTACCATTATTGGTAAGACACCAAAGTTCATTGCTTTTAATCTTTTGAAATTAACCAGTGTGTGAACAAGCGATATCATACCCAATACCACCCATTGAGCATTAGCATTATCTATAGCTCCAAACCTTGGTACTAAACCAATAAAAATATAGATAAATAGGAAGATTGTTTGAAGGTAGGTAGATGAAATCATTCTATCGACAAAAGTAATAAAAAAAGGCTTCTCTTTCGAGAAGCCTAATTTTTTTAATTGTATAATTAAAGACTATAGTATTAGCCTAATCATGCAATTCTGTTAGCCTAACCATGCGATTCTGTTTTTCGCAACAGCAGTGACAACACCAGTAGTAGTACTAGCTGAGTTGTCATCTTCTGGATATCTAACATCACTTCTTGATTCATCAGTATGCATGTCACCACTTAGTCCTGAAACAGTAGGAGCAACTGAAGAATTAGTTCTTAAGTTTGAGTGTAGCTCAGCAATTGCTGGTGTTGAGTTAACATTAGTCCCAGCTTCAGCACTTGTATCACTAACATGTGATATAGTAAGCGCACTGAATGTACCTGATGTAGCAGTCGTAGCAGGAAGACCTATTTCGTTACCTGCAGTACCTGCAACATTACTTTCAAAAGTAACAATTACGTCATTACCATCAGATAAATTATCAGTAGTCAGCCTTGTAAGTCCATATGCAACTGGAAGTTGTGGAATTGTAGTTCCATCAACAGAAGCTGCAGTTAAGCTAATGCTATGACCTGCACCACCTGAACCGATATCTCTAGCAGTAAATGTTAATTGATTACCCTTAGCATTACTAAGTGTAGAAGAAGCTTCTGTTTGAGCGCTCTCAAAATTATATAAGACAGCTGAAGCAGTAGTTACTTTAGCAACCCATGCAGCTTGAACAGCATCCGTTACCATTTGTACACTATTAAACGCGCCTCCAACAGAAGTAACTGTAGTAGTAACTGTAGCATTACCTAATGAGAAAGTAATAATATCACTAGCAGTTAAGTTAATACCTGAAACAGCACCAGCAGTAGTTTCCCAAAGTGCTGAATCTAATTCAGTACCAATGTGAACAATCGCAGTTGATCTTCCACCATCTTGTGCAGAGAATGTAACTCCGTTTGCAGATGCTCTAGCAACGTTATCTGCGTCATTAAGAGCAGCAACTATACTAGCAGTTGTATCATTAGTTGCATCATATTTAGCAGGTGCACCATCTCCATTTATATCAAGAATAAGAGCTCCACCAGCATAAAATTGCATAGTAGTAATTCTAGAAGTATCTAGAATAAGTGATCTCTTAGATTTAGTTGCAGCACCACCTGTTGTTGTTGTTGTACCTGCATCTGCAGCTACTTCATATAATACTGTAGCTTCATTGAACGTAGTAGCATCTTGGAACGTTACATTTAACGTTGTTGTTGAAGAACCTGAAGTCTCAGTATCTACCTCTGAAGAAAGAGTATCAAAAGATACGTATCCAGCAAAGTCAGAATCAGCAACTACGTGACTTAAGTAGGTTTTTAATGTATCCATACCTGAAGTACCATCATCAAAAGAACCTAAGTCAGTTGTAAGACCATCAGCTCTATCTGTATCTCCATCAGAAGTGTTAGATGCAGAAACAGCAACTAAGGCGTTGTTATAAACGTTAGCCGCTGGAGTAAGATCTCCACCATCATCTGCTAAACCTGTAAAGTCAAGCTCAGCTAATGCAGTGTTACCAGTTACTGTTAACGTACCTACGTCATCACCTGTACTGTGAAGTTTAGTAAGCGCAGTGTTATTAGTTACTGAGAATGTTGCAGATAAGTTAGCTGAATTCGAAGAAGTACCAGCTGTTGAACCTGTAAGTTTATTGTTTAGGTTAGTAGTGTGATCAAAGTTAGCAACCTCTAGGTTGTTGTTAGCTGTCATTGAAATATTACCAATTTTAGCACCTGAAGCAACAGTTAACGAAGTTAAATCCGAATTAGAGCTTAAAGTTAAATCATGCATTGTAGCATCAATTGATAAAGTTTCTAAGTTACCTTCATCTAAGTAAAGATCTAATAATTCACCTGTTACAGTTAAAGTTTTAAGATCAGTAGCTACCCAGTCACCTGTTGCAGCAA
>MDTG01333418.1_pt1 | contig 15194 bp, 3 predicted proteins | sample 811421 | NCBI WGS metagenome assembly MDTG01 (sample SAMN05326645, study PRJNA326480) | marine metagenome | isolation source: seawater | place: Pacific Ocean: South East | collected 2011
CGAAGATATGAATAAACAGGGCTTGTTATCTGATAGTGATCTTGCTGAAGTGTCAACAGCGCTGAATAAAGCTGACGTTGCCGGTAGTCTTTTTTGGGGTATAAGCATGGTAACGGTATTAGGGATAAAAGGTAATTAAGATAAGAAAGTGAGGCTTTTTCGCTACGTAACTGCCTGATAAGATGAAATAAGAAACGATTTAATATCCTCAGCTAGTGAAAATAATATATCAATCATAACTATGCTATCTCCCAGAGAATCAAGGCTACCTAGGCAAATTTCATTAAACTTATTTTTGAGTAAAGCCTCTTGCCCTTCGTCCAGCTGCGTCAATAAAGTTAGTCCAGTACCAATCGAGTCTTTCACATTGCCTATAAGTTGTTTCAGGATCACATTCGGATCATTCTCAGCGCCAGCCCTATCACTGGTATTGCCATCATTTGCATTTAGGTAATCATTCTTAGACAACTCATCACAAAATTTTCCGTAGGCGATTCCTAACTCATAAACTGAATTCAAGAACCTTTCATAATCAACTGACCTAATATTACCCATAATCGAACTTATTAAAACAAGTGAGCTGCTAAATGCACATGTAAACACTTATACAATAACATCGCAAACCCGTCAATGCAGCTACCCGCGCACCAGAAAAAGAAGCTAGCCGGCTGATTACGAATCAGATTATCTTAGCTATGATGAGGTAAATTTAGAGATAATGTTATATCCAACTATAGTATTAAACACGGGACACTTTCATTTGTTGGGGCGCCACTATCTAGCTCTTCATTCCTAAATGCCCCTCTATCCGGTTGCGAAAAATGTCCTGGTTGTTGTGATAGCTTTGATGAATTTCCAGCAAGTTTACATAGCTTCATAGCTTGGCCTGCTAACTGCCAAAACTGCTTTTGTTTTGCTTCATCATCACTATTTAGCATATTAATAAAATTGCTCATTGCACGTGCTATCCGTGAAGAACTATCCAGCTCTTGATGGGCCTGTTCAACCGCCTCTGGCACATCACTTTCAGCACTTAAAAAACATTTATAATCAGACATAAACTTATTTATCCGTTTTTTGTCCCAGTCACTCGCATCCATCACAGCTTGAATGTCCGCAATAGATGAACGAGAACCTTTTTTGAAGCTAAGCTGTGTGGTTTCTGAAAGCATAAGTACCTCCGATTTTATTAACACGACTGAATTCAAATCAATACATATATTGTATACGTACAAGTAATTAATACAACCAGGGAAAATACTAGCTTACATAATTTATCTAAATCAATCGAAGAAAATATTCGCCTCGGCCACACTAATCAGAATAGGTGGTTAGTCCCGGCATATAAGCAAATAAATTAACATGCTTACAGCATTCCAGACAACATATCAAAAGATCTGCAATCTGATTACGAATTAGGGGGTTGGGGAGTAATTTGTTGATATTTCGATTAATGATTTTGCCATTGATTTAAACATCCCAGTAACAGCAAATAATGGCTTTTAACCTATTCCTGCAAAGATCACCCAAGAGCCACCTCAACAGCCAGCGTTATCTTTTCAGAATGGTGTAGCCAGGTCATTATTTGGCGGTGCCGTAATTTGGCATCAAACTTTAGCCGTAGTAACTCACGTAGTTTTTTCATGCTGATTCTCTTCATTGTCATGGCTTACTCCTGAAGGGCGAAAAAAGAAGCAATAATGCAAATTTATCGCCTAAATAACTACCACTCAGGATAAGCTGTGTTTAAAACCAACAATGAGAGAAAAAACATGTGATAAATCAACCGATTGCATCATCTTGATCACGGGATTGCAAATTTCGACAATATTGATCAATTTCATGCAATTGCCTGATCAAGATCATGAAAATCCTTGATCAACATCATGCAAATACGCAACCTATCCCTGCTTACATAATACCATCTGTTAGCAGGGTGTGGTATTAGAAAAATAGACTAGATACGTGCAACAAGATTTTTCTGCTCTTGCTCGCTTAATTCTGACATATGATTTGCCACGCAAGCATCCTCTTCAGTCTCATAGGGAAATTCTGTGGAAGTGTGTCCAGTAATATTGTTAGTGATTACTAAGTACGAATTTTTGCTGTGCAAAATACTATAAAATAATCAACAAGTTGCACTCCAACCCCTGTTCGTAATCGGTGGTTTACAGTATGTATACTGTCCGGAACAGTATAGCCAGATTAGGCTTTAATACTACTTTAAGGTGCCGCCCATATAATGACCACCACTATTTCACCCAAGATTAGGATACGAAAGTATGGGACAGTCAATAAGCAAAGCCAAGGTTTTTTTTGATATTCGCGCTGCAACCAGTAATATTGAAGAATATAGGCGCCTTGTCAGCTCACTAGATTGCCTTTGGCAACTTATCGACGAATATCCCCAATATGCGGATGATCTTATTCAGCCAATTCTTAATGAGTCCACTGAGCGTGAGAGACTGATACCAAGTATGTCCGCTCTTAAAGCTTTTTTTACGAGAGTAAATAATAATGTTACACAGCAATTGCTTAATTCAATACTGGGGGATATTAGAGCATGCCGTCGATATATTAAAGCAATGGATGACATTAAGTGGTTCATTACTGCTTCTCCTCAAGGATTGGCTATAGAATATATTCATGTCGCATTAGGTGATATTGTCACCTTTAGACAGCTAATAAATACACTTGGTGATTTAGATGAGATCCGCTGGGTATATAACCAGCACAATACAGAACATATCGACTTTCTTTTTTCTGAACTAATAATCCAAGAACCAGAGGAATTTAGGCGACTGGTTTTATCAATACCTGATTTACGCAAAATTGTATCTAATGGAGTTTCAGCGTCTCTAATATGGCCAGTTCTAGACAATATTGAAGATTTACGTCGGCTAATATTGGATTTTAATGGGCTGATGCAGTTAATCAGAGTATTCTCATCATATCAGGAAGATATTATAGTTCAGGTGATAACTGATGACGAACTATGTCAACGAATTGTTAATACTAAAGAAATATTTTGGTTTATCGCAAATAAGCTTACCCACTCTGAACAAAAAAACAGATTGCTCCAACCCATACTAACTGATATGGCCAAATGGCGGCGGCTCGTGACGTCAATAGATGACGTCATAAATCTTGTACGCAAATTTCCGGAACATAAACAAGCTTTGGCAGAGCGGCTGTTACTTGATATGGCCGAGCGTAATTTAGCCAGTGAAGATATAGATGATTACTATTTACTTATGCAGATACTCCCAAATCATCGAGAACAACTCTTATGTAAATTATTAATACGTTTCAGCAATGGATTAAAGAGTGATAAAGAAAGGTATTACGGTTTTGTAAGGTTTGTTAAAAATAACCCCTATTGCAAATCAGCAGCTACCAGATTACTGTTAACCGATACCCATGTGCGACGGAGTTTTATAACTAGCCTTGCATCACTAAAATTGTTTCACGGCTTTCTACCTGATGATTCAGAAAAGCTTTTCATGGGAATATTATCAGATACTGAACTATTTCAAACTATCGTTACCAACACTGACGAACTACGTGAATTTATATTGCTGTCTGATTATGTCGATGAAACGGTAATGATACTTACAAATGACTTGCGTGTTTTTAGAGCACTAATACCATCATTCTCACGTTTAATACAAATTATCCGTACAATGGAAGAATATGTGGATATCGAGGCGAGCATTGAAGCTCTGCTCCAACCTTTGTTGTTAAATGAAGAAATATGGCTGGAAATGGTATGTACAATTTATGATTTTTGTCAGGTAGTCAGAAAAGCGCCTCAACAAAAAAAAGCGTTCCTAGATAAATTATTTGCAGATAATAACGCTCCACAGCGGTTAATAGATACTCAGTTCGCACTTGATACATTTCTAGAGAGGTTCCCAGAGCATAAAGACACGATTATTCAATTAATTTTATCAGATATAAAGTGGCTAAGGCGATTAATTGAGCCTCATGAATTTTATCAAAAATATTATCAACGCTTAAGTAGCGCAGATCACTTTATTTGGTTTGTTAAAACATTTCCCCCACATTCAGAAGTACTGCTAGATATTTTGTTAAATAATCCTGTTTTGTTTGAAGTGTGTTGGCTTTATACTGAAGATGGCAAATCACTTTCTCTATATCAGGGCATTAATACATATTTCTTGAAATATTTGGTTGAAAAATTCCCTCACCATGAAGAACGGTTAATATCATTTATTATCTCTAATAAAATAATATTGGATTGCATATTCAACGACTGCTTTACGACTATAGCATCCCTGTCACCACGATTTACAGAGGCTTTATTTCAAATACTATTTTCTGATGGGAGGTCTTATCAAGCTACCATCGCTAGTGGATACGCACTTGCACGAGTAGCTGAAGACTTTCCTCAGCATACAGAAAGATTATTACAGCGACTACTTAATGAACCTGGCGAATATGAGCGGTTAGTCCGTTGCAGCGAAAGCTTCACTAGGATTTTCCTTCAATTTCCAGATCATAAACGTGAAATACTCGATCCATTGTTCAAAAACCCGAGAATGGCTGAATTTCGAAAAATGTTTGAAAAAGAGATTACAAACGATAGCAGTTCTTACTGGAAAGGGTTTTGGGACATTGCAAAGCTTTTTTTCGGAATCGAGATATCTGTTGAGCTTGAAATAATCAGACAAAATGTAATAAGCCACCACCATTTAAACTGGCTTATTTTTTTCTTTCCTGAGCATAGAGATGCTATCTTGTCATCTGTTATCGCGGATAGTGCGGAACTTAACACGCTATTTCCCGGGTATCAAAATTTAAGGGAGACCATAATATTTTTTGATTTGTTAAGCATTATTGAGGTTGACATTCTTATTGGTAGAATCATGGGCGATGTCGAAATAGTAGGGCGCCTTTTCAAGAGCATAGATGATATAGAAAGTTTTTTTGGGCGCCGAGATAAATATGACGACCCCCTAAAACTATCTGGCCAAAACAAAGTAAAGCTTGTAACTTCAATTGTATATGAGCCAAGGTTATTTTTAGAACTATTTCATAGTTTGCAAGACTTACAAAACTTATTAACAATACTTGAGTGGGATAATGACGATTCTAAAAAATTATTAGCAGTACCTATTTTATCTAATATCGCTGCCTTTGATAGATTTATCAAGAATAAAGATGAATTGGAGCTCGCTCGAAAAATGTTTTCAGGACATTCGGAGATGTTTGAACAAGAGACTATCGAGGATGCTAGGCTGTTGGTTCAGAAAAAAGCTGCTCATATGGAACTTCTAAGAACCAGCAGGTTGCTAGCTCAAGGAGCGAGGAGCAAAAACTCATTATTTTCGCACTTGCCAGATGAGATTTTGATAAATATAGTCTGCCGTGTACATGACATTGAAACACACTCATTTGATGACACTTTCCAGATTGTTGGCCCTGGCTTTGATCGACCTTCTTAATTTGTAAAAGTTTCGACTTGATCTGACACTCCCGTCAAATTAGAGTAAAATCTTTTTTGACATCAAATCCACTAAAACTTGAAGGAGTGTCAGACATGACCAGTGATCTGTCAACCCTTTTCCGGACACATCAAAGGTATAGCAAAGATATGATTACGAATCAGGTCGTTGGGCTGTAATTTTTTGATTCTTAGAGGGTTGATTTATGCCAGTTCACAACTAACTACTGTACTTATGTGTAATGCTGCAGCTAACACTTCCACAAAATTCACAAATATCAAAGTAACTCATCAACTATTCTCCGGGATTGAGCCGACTAGAGCCAGATAATGCTTCATACTTTTCGCGTAAGCAGTTCAGGACCTGGTTACCATCCATATCACCAATCTGAATCATTGGCAAATAATGACCGCCAGTATAAAAAACAAACATGGGCTCACTTCCTTGCTCGATATTATCTGGCACAATGATATCATGTTCAGCAAGCCCTTGTTGGCCATCTTTCAATATAGCGATTCGTCTAGAATACATCTCTGCAACAGCAACTAAAGATAGATGATTGCCCCATGCTCCAGGCTCTCGGATTAAATCAATGTATTCACTAAAACCTACAAACTTATATGCGCTACTACCGTTACCAAAAACCACTGTATCTTCGGCAATTGCAGCATCAACAAAACGCCCTTTGTTAGCGTCAATATAATTAGCAATTTCATTTCTCAAGTACTGGGGATCGGTTATCGTAACGCCTAGATTGAATGCAAGCGAATTGAATAGACAATCTCCAAGACTGTCTCGATTGGTCACTTCTAACGGCACTAATCTAACTACAGATGATTGCACAGACTGCTGTTGAGATAAGCTTGGTTTTTGTTTGAAAAAACGTTGGGACGTTTCTGATGAAGATTCATTAGCCGATTTATCTGGTTTAGACGTAGAAGTAGAAGACTCATTTACAAATAACTGTTCCAGCACCTTATGCCTCGGATCAGATTTCTTAGTCTTAAAGAGACCTTGATCAGAAGCCAAGCCTGCCGAAGTTTGTTTATTTGCTCGTATGTGAGCTTTATCCTCGGATTCTGATGGCATGGTTGCAGACGGTGATTTACTTGACAGTATATCACTAGAAGATGAGCTGCTAAGTTTTTCAGCAACTTGTGAAGTGAAGAGTCTCGGAGGCTGAGTTGCTAAATTTGCATAATGACTAACGGCTGGATCCTCACCCGCTTGTTTGCGCATGGCATACGCTTGTAACGCTTGCGTAGTAGACTTGGGAGGATTTGAGTAGCTGTTCTCTACATGAGTATCTGTGATGATATGGGTATTGTCACAAGTGAAACCATTATGTATGAAAACCTCCATCAATATATCATGGAGTGAGTCATCAATAACCGGTCGATAGTGTCCACTATCCGGAGAGACGATAAACATTGTATCAATATTCATCGACTCACCTGGCAAAATTCGGGATGATACGGTAATTTCAAATGCCATAATAACGGGTTTGCCATTCGCTGCTGCGCCATGGTTAACCCGTCTTCCTTCAGATGAGCGAGCATCAAATAGGACCAGTTGCCAATCTGCAGTTAAAATACCGCCATAGGTTTGTTGATGACCGGCTTTATCTCTACATTGCTTTGGTGTGAGATATGATACATCATTGACTTGACGACCTCCTTGCTGTCGACGCTGAAAACGGTCATTGGCGTAACCATAAACCATTTCGAAAAGTTTAGCATGCAGTAAGGATTGACTCTTATTTCCGAAGATCGCTTTATAGCCTTGTTCATAACGTGATAAATCTAAAGTCACATCGGGTGCTTGTGGTGGTTTAGCTTTAATAAGCCAATCCTGCAATATTTCTGGACTTGTCTGCTCCAATTCAAAGGTTGGCACTGATACTGACGGCATAGAAAGCACATTGAGAGTCGGTTGCGTTTGCTTGACGTGATGATCTAATGACTTGTCTTTGGATTGTTTAGCTAAAGTAACAGGTGTATATCCCGAAGATTGGGATGAGCTTTCATCAGAAGCGTGAGAGCTAGCTTGTTGGGGGGGGTGATCTGGCTGGATTTGGTCTGATACGACTCTTCTACTTGTCTGTGAACGTAAGAGCAGTGAAGCAGCACCAGCTGAAGCCAGATTTGATGCTTCAGCACTAGAAACCTGTGTCGTGTGATTGTGATGATATGCTGGTATCACCTGTGGCATAACTTCCATAGTTTCAGGTCCCGCCAAAGCAGAATCAACAATAGCCGGAGGTATATGGCATTGAGAGTTCTGCCATAATATTGCATCCTTACCCGCACTTTCATGGATGACTAAAAATCTATCTGTATCTATGGCATAACCCGCCTCAGCTGCACCGACAACTTCGATGATATCAAAGTTATCATGCATAAATGCCTGCAGTTCAGGGTCTTTCGCCCAATCAGCTGGGAATATCCCTTTTTTAATATTAGGCTTCGATAAATTATTACGATTTGCTATTCGGATTCGAGCAACACGTAATTTATTGTCTGGATTCAATTGCCCTTCTAGAACAACTGGCTTACTGGCTTTAGCACCGTCCTGGCTTGCAGCTCTTTGTTTAGCAATCTCAGAATAATTAACGGCAACTGCTTTTTCACCTTCCAGTGCAAAATAGGTACCAGCTCCACCGAATCCTCTCCCTCGATTTTCTAAACCACCTAATAAACTTTGCATATTCTTTGAAGTGGTGCCATGATAAACTGCGGCTCCCTGAAGGCCGGCATTGTTATAATCAATGCTTATTGCTTCTGATAGACCTTCAAACCTACTCTCTTCGGTTGATAGACGACTTGTGGCTTTAGTTTCATTTTTAGTAGCTTCTTGTGTTTTGGAGTCATTGAAAGACCGTTTTGATAACAATTGCGATGATTTTTGACTCGCATCTATCTGCTCAGAAAATTGTTTCGGAAAAGTCTCTCGTGGTACAACTCCACCTTTACTTGGCTCGGCTTTGTTAAGCTCCCGTATAAATTCACTGGTTCGCGGTGCAACTGTGTCAGTTGAGCCAGGGCAATGATGCTCTGATTGGGCATGATGAGAAATAATCTCTGCTCTTAGCTCCATTGCAGCAGTACTTATCATCTGCCTGAGTTCATTATAGGTTATTCTATATTGGTTAGGGTTATCACAGATATGGCTAACTCTTTGTAGGTGCCCCGAATAAAACTGACTATTTTTAACAAAATCAATTTTCATATATTGATTTTTGATATTATTGAGTCCTGCCGAAATTTTATTAGGATCAATTTCCGCGACCCATTCAGAAAGCGTCCTAGGAAGTGGTTGGGTTGGGTCTAATTCGATACAATACGGTCTGAAGAGCTGCTCGTGAGATATAAGCTTTTGACCTTCTCTTGGCAAAAGCTTTTCTATTGGTGATAGTACATATTCGAATAACTTTGTATCTATCTCAGTAACCAGAGACTTAATAAAACTTGATAATGGCTTAGGCTCATTTTTGATGGCATCATCAAGCAGTTGAGTAAATTTATCATGGTATGAGACTCTTGGAAGCATTTTTTTCCCTGCCACTACAAGAGACTCTATCAATCTAGGAATATGGTCACGGAAATAGCCAATGGTGTTTGTGTACAAAGCATAATCAGCAGACATCGCAGATGGTGAGCCTTTGTTATCTATCTCATAAGGCGATTCTAGATTATTATCATGTAAAAATTCACGCATATCTTCGATATATGCTTGGTGAAAGCGAGAACGTTGAAGTTGTTTACCTTCGACAGACAAGTCGCGAAGCAATATTGGATCAACCAACTTGAGGAAAGTTGAATTTTGAAAGTCATCAAAAGTAAAATTAGCTCGGCTATTTTTTACATGATTCATTTCACGAACAAGTCGCAGATTATTATCAAATATTTCAAAATGTTTCAGCTCATGGACAGCGACTCCACTAAGGTCTTTTGCAGTAGAGTTCTTGCATGAAATCTCCATAACCAGACCATCGTAGTCAAGCGATGAATTTCGACCTTCAATATCGATGGAGCGGTTCCTTAACTGAGTTCGGATTCCATTTTCTTCGAGCGAGATAAAGAGACCTCCTTCCGCTGAAGTATAATTAGCAATATGTGCATCCTCATGCACTAATATTATCAATCCTTTGTTAGCAGCAGCAGCTAATGAGCGCCGGGTCTCTGGAGGCAGATTTTTAACTACTTTTGAAAAATTAACAGCCGTTTCTTTAGTATCGCAATAAACAAACCCATTTGCGTTATATTGATAATCTTTACCGTCAATAGAAAACGGTTTAATAGATTCAACAGCTGCGGTGGTGTTGTCAGCAGCTGGAATCGATGTATTTTCAGTAGGCCTAGCATCACCACCATCCATCTCTCGTGCATAGACTATACTCCTCGAAGCACTTTGTGACTTTGATGCACTATCATAGTCTAGCGTAGCAGTCTTTTTACTTTGTAGATATTTGTTGGCAACATGAGTGCGGTCAGTGAGCGACACAGGTTCGACATTGGATTTTTTTGAGTGTGAGTGTAGAGCTAATTTTGCGACACGATCGATGGCTTCGACCTGGCTTTTTGGAATATACTCTGATTTTGCTATATTACCATCATATAGATGAGTAGAATTCTGCTTCACATCATAGCTAGTACCAGTCTGTTTTTGCAAAGGTTCTGAAGAGATATGACCATTTTTATTAACCAGGTGGTTAATACCATGAAAGAATGCATTCAATAAAATTAATGCTGCGCCAGTATTCTCGAGCTCCTCTCGCGTTGGAAGTCGCCCCTCATGTATAATTGATGATCCTGCAGCTAAGACAGGCGCCTCAAGAATTGCACGTTGCATTGATTGAAGCGCAACAGGGAGATATTTAACTGGAAGTTTATTAATTAGCTTGCCGGCTGGCCCCATCACAACACCTAATTTTGCGCCATTAAGAGTTGATGTTGAAATTGAATCACCATGCTTATTCCAAAAATCTCCAAGACTCTGCTCATTTCCAGGTGTAACGGCATGGTAATGCTCCCATTTATCCCAAAAACTCGTCAAACCACTATGTCCACCAAAAGCTGCTACAGGTCCTCCTGCTGCTTCTAATATAATAAATGCAGATGAATCCATCACGATTTCATAAGTAGTCCATAAAATCTTTGCCCATCTGGGCTCTGATTCAGCTAATCGTTTTTGGCGAATTTCAGAGCGTATTCTCAGCTCCTTTCTAGTAATATCATCATGAAAAGCGGAGGCTAAGCCAACGCCAATTTTACCTGCAAGAGTCTGGTTATGATGGCTTTCCCAATGATCAAAAGCAGAATACTCACTTTTATATTCATCATGCACAATGCACTCTTCTAGCAATCGACCACTATTGTAAAACTCAAGTTGACCGTTTGTTGTTCCTATAGATGAACCTTGTTCATCTACAGTATCTGCTCGTTCACTAACCGCTTCCTTCACTAATAGCAATGATTGAACGGGGGAAATATCACCCTGTGACTCGAGCTTAGCTATATGGCGCAATGACAAAATCATAGCTTTTTTTTCTGCTAGGGTTGCTTGAGAATAATTAATCATCACATTACTTAGCGGGAAGTCATCGCCGTGTTTTTGCACAAGACTCCTAACTGAATCTCGAAAAATATTATCAATACGAGACTGTGGACTTGTTGATGAGGAATCAGTAGGTTGATGTTGATTTTTCTCAATATCATCCCACCGCGCTGCTAAAACGTCCTTCTCGTCATTACTTAATAATGCCGCACTGGAGAATAGCTCGATCTCCGCGTCTACAGGTTCATCCGCAGGTCGCTGTGCGCCGGCCATTACATCGTGGAAATCCTCTTCAATTCTTGGACCAAATACATCGCGCTCAGAATCCTCAGAATGTTGTCTAAACTCATCTCTCAAATCGACTGGTCCGGCGACCTCATCTTGTTTATGACTAAAGAGCCCTTTGATTTTATCATAGTTATTAGCTACACGTTCAACGCTAACAGGAATTGATATTCGTCCAATTTCAAACCCACTATCTTTTGTAACTTCAGGTTCAATGCCTGGCGTATCAACGCCTTGTTCAACCTTACTATGAATGTTGGCTTTGTAATTTTTATAGTAGCCACCGGCTTGTAGCGTATTAAGTCCGTTACCTTCAGCTTTAGGATTCGTTGCATCAGTGTTACCCGACATATTGACACCAAACCCTTGATCATAATCGTGCAAAGTGACGAGTGTCAATTCATTAGTCGTGAAACCTTCACCAGGCACTTCACTCTGACTTTGAATATAGGCACCCTCTAAATGAGTACTCTCAGCAGAAAAACCATGCGCTTGAATGAAGTATATCCCTGACTGCTGCGTCGCTTGTGTGCGGTGATGTTGGACGCCAAATTTAAAAGTACCATCAGTATCCAGGTAACCTTCATGGGCATCAACAGTTCTTTTACTTTGACCACTTATTATAGTAACTTTTTTGAGTGGCTTGCCGCTCGTATTGATAATTACACCTGCCGCGAGATTAGCTTTATCAAGACTTAACTCATTACAATCTAGCTCTAATACTTTAATATCTGACTGCTGATTGACAATGATGTCTTGACTATCACTATGAATAGCTTTACCAGCGCCAAAAGTCATAAAATCTTGACGTGCCTGAACACCAATTGATGCAGTAAGACTTTCTTCTTTTTGTTCATTATGAAGCGTCACCCCTTCCAGTGATAACTTATTTCCTCGAACTTTCATATGCTCCGCTCGGACTGACATGCCACCGACGATATTGACATCACCCGTCTTATTACCATCCTTATCAGTAGCATCTAGAATAATATCCTTAGCATTTACCTGAGCGCCCATTTTTTCTTCTTTTTTGTTTTCATACTTAGTTATAGTAGCGAAAACCTTAAATCTTGGATCAAATTTACCGTCCTTATTAACTATTCCCTTACCTTTTAAATAGGTTTCAAGCGATTTATCTGATTGAATAGCCTCAGCAAACGCAGCCAGCTCATCATAAGCTTCTTGACCAAGATTGAAATATTTAACTATGCGATCGATACCTCCTGGACTTTTTATGATATCCATGATGTTTTTAAATAGTGGCAGTTCTTTAAGCATCGCGTTAAGCGCACCTTCGATATCACCTTTCATCAATGATTTAAGCGCCTCTGCGCCCAATCCTTGCAGATCAAAAGATATTTTAACCCCCGATGAAGATGACTTAACAGTATCATCACCCAAATCAATACCTTTAGGGGCTGCCAGGTATAGCTCCTCCATTTCTGCCTCACCAAAGTCAGTACCAATTAGATTGATTTTGCCGTTTCCAGATTTCATGTGAACAGTTGAAGCATTAATTTTCTCAAGCTTCTTAACGTCTTTTTTATCATGACGTCGATGGATGCCTAAAATCTTTCTCTTGCGATGTGTGCGTCGACTAGCAACCAACGTACCGCCGTTGATATCTCCCCCTGCCGATGTCAGTACTTTGTGACCTTTTTCTTTATTGACGCTACGTATGGCACCATGATGATGCACTTGTCCGTTTGGCGCGATAAATAAAATGTCGCCATTATTACTCTGTAATAGTGACCCAATGAGTGTTGGAATATCGTCACTGTCTCTAACAATGAGACCGGTTTTTTTTCGTTCTTCGCCTTCGATTCCATCGATATTAATATCGCCGTTTCTGGCAGATAAGACCTGGCTTCCATCACTCTGGATAAATCCACCTCTTAAGTCTATTCCATCGCCGTCACCAAATAACTCGACAGCAATGTATTGAGCAATCTCTTCACCTCCTTGCATGACCACCTGTGTATTGCCTTTGCCGGCTCTAATCACAGAAACACTGTAGCTTTTTTTGCTCTTTCCTTTTCGTTTCTCACGTTTTTCCTCAGGCGCCATATTCAGCTTACCACGATATGATCCTGCCGTGACTTTGTTCTCAGCCTCCAAACGACAAGAAGGCATATTAACATCACCTTTAGCTGTGGTAGAGACATTATTGCCTTTGGCCCGCAGGAAAGGAGCGTCAATTTTTCCTGTCTCACTATGAATTAATGCATCACCTTGTCTGGCATTAAGATGAATCAAGCCCTTCTTCCAGCGCTTACTTATTTTACCTTTCGCTTGGATTTGTATAGCCGATGCTTCCATGTCAGCACCTAGGGTGACGCCACCTTGCGCAGTAAAATTAAGCTGCCCTGGAGAATTCCATTCATAGGGCAGTTTAATGTTTTTAGCAAAAATTCGATAACCATATGATTTGCCATAATTTTCTTCCGTATCTCCGTAAATACTGCGGTAATTTTTGGGTCGTGGTTGTTCAAAATCACCAGGCAAATAAAGCGTTTTAAGACCCGCATCAGCACTGTCTTTACCCGGCTCAACGCCACGAAACTGTCGGCGAGAATGGAAAGCATCATCTCGTGCCTTAACATCACGCAATGCCTCGCCGCCTAGGATAACTTCATGTGAGGTCCATTGACCGCCAAAATTCTCATGCTTACGCATAATCATAGCTGCGGTACCAGGTCCGTCTATTATCGGATTTCGGCAGTTTGGCGCATCGGCTTCAATAAATAATAATGTATTCTTGTCTAAACAAGTGATATGAGTATTACCGATAGTCATGTTCGCGCCATGAGCATCAAGATAGAGAGTACCAGCAATCGTATAATTCGAGTTATCGCTGATAATCAATTTATTTTCAACTTTTAGCAAGCACCAGCCTTCAGTTAACTTGCCTTCATTCGCTAAGATTAACTCCCCAGTTTTGATGACATTCTTGCCTAGAAAGTCCATTGTCCCAGAAGTCGCTTCTGTCGAAGCGCGATCAAGTATTGCCTCAACATCGACATGTGAGCTGACTAGCGTACAGGTGCCCTGCTCGCTACGGACTATCTCATTGCCATTAAGCGTAACCTGTGTTAATCGAATCTGACCAGAGGGTGTTTTGACTGCATTACAAGTAATCGCAACATCCGTAAGTTCAATTTTGCCACCATTACGTGTTTCGATATCATTTTTAACCGTTAATATGCCTTGGCGGTCAGGTGCTTCTTCTGGTGTGATCTCTGAGGGTATTTGTAACGTTTCAACCACTGGGATAGGCTTCTCAGGATGCTTCTCTGCCGAATAATCGCTGCCATCATCTGCAATAGTGGCATCACTGGATGAATGCTCTGTCTGCTCCGTCGCTTCTTCAGCTTTTTTGTCAGCAGCCTCTGGACGTTGACTAATCACAGCTGCACCATGACCATCCGCTAGGAGACCATCCATGCGGCCACGAAAATCTCGTTTGACACTAACATTGGATTGATTACCATAAGTCGCTTTTACTATTAATTGACCTCTAGCATCAGTCCCTGCCAAATTCGCTGTGCTAGAGTCCGTTACCTCTACATCACCGTCGGAAATAATGAGTGTATTTTCACTGGTATCCGTTAGATTCTGCTGTTGCAGGCCCTCTTTGACATCGAAGACCGTCACGGCCGCTTGCACTTGGCCGCTAACTGGCTTTTTGAGAGCTTGTGCATTAAACTCAACGGTTCCTGCTGACGTCATAGCTAATGTTGCATCGAGAGTATTTGTCTGAACCACAAGTTTTGAGTCTTTATTTTCAGAATGAAGCTTACCACCTTCAAGATTAATGTCTTGCGCATCAAACTTTACAAAGCCTTCATAGCCATAATCGGCATTAGGCCCGACAGTCCCTTCTTC
>MDTG01085555.1_pt1 | contig 15191 bp, 10 predicted proteins | sample 811421 | NCBI WGS metagenome assembly MDTG01 (sample SAMN05326645, study PRJNA326480) | marine metagenome | isolation source: seawater | place: Pacific Ocean: South East | collected 2011
TATCGTTCAAAAAGCTCAATCTGCTTTAAATTAATCTTCACTATTGTTTTATTTTACTGAAGAAATAATCTGTAAAAATGTCAGATCTTAAAAAAATAAAAGATGAATTTTTTGTTAAACTCAATGGTAAAATAAATCTATCAGAAATAAATGAGATAAAATCGAAACTATTTGGAAAAAATGGATTAATTTCTTTACAATTTAAAAAAATTGGATCTATACCTTACACAGAGAAAAAAAAATTTGCATCTGACCTTAACGTTATAAAAAATGAATTACAAAACTTAATAAATTTCAGGATTAATGAAATTCAAAGTGTAGAAATTAACGAAAAATTAAAAAAAGAAAAAATAGATGTAACTTTACCTGAAAGAACTTTTGTCAGAGGTAAAATTCATCCAGTTTCACAAACAATTGATGAAATATCTTCAATTTTTTCTGAAATTGGCTTCAGTGTTGAGGAGGGACCAGATGTTGAAAATGAATATAACAATTTTTCAGCTCTTAATACTCCTGACAATCATCCTGCAAGAGATATGCATGACACATTTTATTTAGATGAGAAGAAAGAAAAATTATTGAGAACTCACACATCGCCGGTTCAAATAAGAACTATGCTTAAAAGTAAACCACCATTTAAGATCATAGCCCCAGGACGAACTTATCGATCTGATAGTGATCAGACTCATTCACCAATGTTCCACCAAGTAGAGGGCTTACATATAGATAAGAATATAAACATGAGTCACTTAAAAGGATGTTTAAATTATTTTATAAAAGAATTTTTTGAAGTTAATAAAATCAAAATGCGATTTAGACCAAGCCATTTTCCTTTTACAGAACCATCTGCTGAAGTCGATATCGGATATGAAATAAAAGATGGAAAAATAATCATAGGAGAGGGTGATCAATGGCTTGAAATTTTAGGATGCGGAATGGTTCATCCAAATGTTTTGAAAAATGTAAAAGTTGATCCAAAGAAGTTTCAAGGATATGCATTTGGTATTGGCATAGATAGACTGGCAATGCTTAAATACGGCATTAATGATTTAAGAGCATTTTTTGACTGTGATTACAGATGGTTAAATCATTTTGGATTTGATCCACTAGATGTACCTACGAACTATAGAGGATTAAGTCGATGAAAATTACATTTGATTGGCTTAAAGATCATTTAACAACAAATCTTAGTGAAGAAAAACTTTTGGATAAGCTTACAAATATTGGTTTAGAAGTTGAAAATGTTGAAAATTTGTCCAAAAAACTTGATGCATTTAAGGTTGCAAAAATTATTAAAACTGAAAAACATCCTAATGCAGACAGACTTAAAATTTGTGACGTTGATATTGGTGAATCGCAAATTAAAAAAGTTGTCTGTGGTGCCGATAATGCTAAAGAGGGTTTGATTACAGTCTATGCACCGCCGGAAGCTATTATTCCTAAAACTAAAACAAAATTAGTTATAGCTAAAATTAGAGGAGTCACTTCTTATGGAATGCTTTGCTCTGAATCTGAATTGAATTTGTCAGATGATAGTGAGGGAATAATAGAATTATTGAAAGATAAATACAAACAAAATATTGGAAAAAATTTTTTTTCAAAATCAAGTTCAAATATAATTGATTTATCAATAACCCCAAATAGACCCGATTGCCTTGGTGTCAGAGGAATTGCAAGAGATCTTGTAGCATCTGGTTTTGGAAAATTTAAGAATTTAAAACAAAAAAAAATTATCTCAAAAAAAGAACAAACACTTAAAGTTAAAATAAAAAAAGAAAAAGGACAAGGATGCACTGTTTTTGGGAGTTGCCTGATAACCAACGTTAAAAATACTGAGAGTCCGAAATGGTTAAAAGATAAATTAATATCAATTGGTCAAAAACCAATATCTGCAATAGTAGATGTTACAAATTATGTTATGCTTGATATAAATCGCCCTCTACACGCATATGACGCTGACAAAATTGAAAAAGGTATAATTGTTAGAAATTCTAAAGTTGGAGAGGAATTTACAGCACTTGATGGTAAAAACTATAAATTGGAAAATGGCATGTGTGTCATTAGTGATAATAAGGGAGTTTTGGGTTTAGGTGGAATTATTGGGGGCACCAGATCAGGCACTGAATATGATAGTAAAAATATACTACTAGAGTCGGCTTATTTTGAACCAAGATCAATAAGAAATACTGCAAAAAAGCTTAATGTTGATACAGATGCAAAATTTAGATTTGAAAGAGGTATTGATCCATTATCTATTGAGGAAGGTTTAAATAAAGCTGCTTTATTAATTAAACAAATTTGTGGTGGTGAAATTAGCAAAATAGATATTCAAAAATTGGAAATTTACAAGAATAAGACCTTAAAATTTGAAACAGGCCTGTTTGAAAAGATATCTGGTTTTAAAATTTCTGATAAAGAGACAATTAAAATTTTAAAAGATTTAGGGTTTGACACCAAAAAAGAAAAAAATCATATTAAAATAACAGTCCCGTCATGGAGACCTGATATTTCACAGGAAGTCGATATTGTGGAGGAATTAGTAAGAATAAGTGGATACGATAAGATAAAAACTATTGATCCAATTAAAGAAAGAGAAAAATCTACTTTAAAAAAATCTCAAAAGCTTTTTCATTTTTTACAAAGAGCGGTTGCTTCAAAGGGTTATTTGGAGGCAATTACATGGTCTTTTACAGACTCAAATTATAACGATTACTTTAGAGGAGGAAATAAAGAAATAAAAATTGTAAATCCAATAAGTGCTGATCTTGGAGTACTAAGAAATTCAATATTTTCTAATTTGATTAAGTATATTAGTAAAAACTTTGATAGAGGCTTTAAGGATTTATCAATATTTGAAATTGGTCCTATTTTTACTGGCTCTAATCCTGGTGAGCAAAAAACAGTAGTTTGTGGTTTATGCTCAGGTAAAAAATCAAGGCTGTCTTGGATTGAAAAAGAAAGAGATGTAGATGTATTTGATGTTAAAAGAGACGTGATTCAAACTTTAGTGGAGGCAGGTTATAATTATAATAATTTTTTTATAGATAGCGAAACTCCAGAATATTATCACCCAGGCAAATCAGGCAGATTGTTTTTAAATGAAAAGGAAAATAAAGTAGCTGCTTTCTTTGGTGAAATACATCCTAATATTTTAAAAAAGTTAGATTTAAAGATTGAATCTTTAGTAGGGTTTGAAATTTTTCTAGATAACCTATCATTAGCAAAAAAAACTCTTAATAATCAAAAAAAAAAATATAATATTTCCGATTTCCAAAAATCAGAGAGGGATTTTGCATTTATAGTAAATAAAGATATTAAAGCACAAGACATAGTTAATGCAGTATCAAGTGTTGATCAAAATTTGATAAGTAACATCAAAGTTTTTGATGTTTACGAAGGTCAAAATATTTCAGAAAATCAGAAATCTATAGCAATAAGTGTAACAATTCAATCGTCAGAAAAAACATTGAACGATAATGATTTAGAAAACATAAATAGTTCGATAATAAAAGCAGTTGAAAGTAAAACCGGCGCTAAAATAAGATCATAAAAGATTAAATGAGCATTATTGATAATATAAGAAATTTTGCAATCATTGCACATATAGATCATGGTAAATCAACTATAGCTGACAGAATTATTCATAAGTGTGGTGGTTTATCTGAGAGAGAAATGAAAGCTCAAGTGCTTGACTCAATGGATATTGAAAGAGAAAGAGGAATTACTATAAAAGCTCAAACTGTAAAATTAAATTATAAATCTAAGGATGGCAAAGACTATATACTCAACATAATAGATACACCTGGTCACGTAGATTTTAGTTACGAGGTAAGTAGATCTCTTTATGCATGTGAGGGATCTATTTTAATCGTAGATAGTACTCAAGGTGTTGAAGCACAAACACTAGCTAATGTTTATCAAGCATTAGACATTAATCACGAAATTATTCCAGTTTTAAATAAAATAGATTTACCCGCTTCAGATATTGATAAAACTAAAAAACAAATTGAGGATGTAATTGGTATAGATACTGATAATGCAGTTCCATGCTCAGGAAAAACTGGAGAAGGTGTTGATGAAATTTTAGAGCAAATTATAAATAAATTACCAGGTCCAAAAGGAAATCATAAGGATGATTTGAAATGTTTACTAGTTGATAGTTGGTATGACACTTATCTTGGTGTTGTGATTTTAGTCAGAATTATCAATGGAAAAATTACAAAAAATATGAAAGTAAAAATGCTCTCAACAAACCAAGACTATATTGTTGAAAAAGTAGGTGTATTCACACCAAAACCAAAGGACATTAAAGAACTAAATACGGGTGAAATAGGTTTCATTATTACTGGCATTAAAGTTTTATCAGAAACAAAAGTTGGAGATACTATATGTGATGCATCGAAACCAGCAATAGAGCCTTTACCAGGTTTTAAACCAAGTAAACCCGTTGTATTTTGTGGTTTGTTTCCTGTTGATAGTTCGGAATACCAAAAACTTAAAGATGGTCTTGCAAAGTTACAGTTAAACGACGCTAGTTTTTCGTTTGAGGCCGAATCTTCATCAGCTTTAGGCTTGGGTTTTAGGTGTGGTTTTTTAGGACTTCTTCATCTAGAAATAATAACAGAAAGATTGGAAAGGGAGTTTGATGTAAATTTGCTCACAACAACACCAGGTGTTGTTTATAAGGTTAATCTTAATAAAGGAGATATAATTGATTTGCAAAACCCATCAAGTTTACCTGACCCAACATTAATTAAATCAATTGAAGAACCTTGGATTAAGGCAACAATAATAACTCCAGATCAATATTTGGGGTCCATAATTAAACTTTGTCAGGATAAAAGAGGTATTCAAATTAATTTAGCGTATTCAGGAAATAGAGCTGTTTTAACTTACGAACTTCCTTTAAATGAAGTTGTGTTTGACTTTAACGATAGAATAAAATCAATGACAAGTGGATATGCGAGTTTTGATTATGAGATAATTGAACATAGAGAGGGTGATCTAGTAAAATTAGGGATCTTAGTTAATAGTGAACCAGTGGATGCACTTGCAATGATGATTCATAAGGATTTTGCACAAAGAACAGGAAGAGAAGTTTGTGAAAAATTAAAAGATTTAATCCCTAGGCACAACTTCATGATTCCAATTCAAGCTGCAATTGGAGGTAAAATTATTGCTAGAGAAACAATCAAAGGATTCAAAAAAGACGTTTTAACAAAAATTCATGGGGGTGGTGCAACGGATAGAAAAAGAAAACTTTTAGAGAAACAAAAAAAAGGAAAAGCTAGATCAAAACAATTTGGTCGAGTTGAAATTCCTCAAGAAGCATTTATTGGAGTTCTTAAGATTCAAAAAGAATAGTTTTTATAAAATGAATAATAAAATTATAGATTGTATCACTTTTTTCGACGACAATTTAATGTTTGAGCTAAGATATAATATTCTTAAAAAACATGTAGATTTTTTTATTATTTGTGAGTCAAAATTTGATCACAGAAATAATTATAAAGATATAAATTTTGTCCTTAAAAATGAATATGATAACTCAAGAATTAAACACGTAGTTATCGACGAAAAGTTTTCAAATCAAAATAATGTTTGGAAAAATCAAGCGTTCCAGAGAGAATATATCTTAAAAAATTTAACTGAATTTGACCCTGACGACTATATTTTTTTCTCTGATCCTGATGAAATTCCAAATCCAGAAATTTTTGAAAATTTTAAATTAGATAAAAAATATGGAATCTTTTTTCAAAAATGTTTCAATTATAAATTTAATTTATTTAATAGATATGAAAGTCCTTGGGAAGGGACGAGAGTTTGTAAGAAAAAAAATTTAAGATCAATCGATTTTATGAGACAAAAAGTAAAGTCAAAAAATTTGAAATATAAATTTTATAGAATAGACAAAGAGAGAAATATTCAAATTTTTGAAAATGCGGGTTGGCATTTTAATAATATTTTAAGCCCAAAAGAAATATCAAGAAAATTAAAAACTTTTGCACACACAGAATTTTCACAAGATAAATTTTCAGATGAAATTATAATTCAAAAAAAAATTGAAAAAAGAATTGATCTTTTCGAAAGAAATCATGAATATGAAAAAATTAATTTTGACAAATCTTATCCAAAATATTTATTAGACAATATGAAAAAATATAAGGATTTTATTTTATAATGAAGTTGTCAACTTTTTATAAAATTTATTATCACCATAGATTAGTAAAAGCACAATTTTTTTTAAAAATTTACATAATTTTAATATTGCCTTTTGTGTATTTTTTGAATTTGTTTTTTTTTCCTCGCAAAAAAGACTTAGACTTAATTCAAAAAGATAAAGATTCTTTAAAGAACTTATCGTTAACATCTCTTTTTAATTATTTTAATAGTGATAAAGGGGACCTGTTTGAAGATCAATATGTGAAACCTATAAAAAGAGAAAGAAAAAAAATAAAAGGACACGGTTATTCGAAATTTTATGAAAAACATTTCCAGGATTTTAAACAGTTATCAATAAATATCCTCGAGTTGGGTTCATTCCATGGGAATGCGTCAGCAGCATTTTATTTTTATTTTGAAAAAGCAAAAATTTATGGTGGAGATATATTTCCTGATCTATTTAGATATAAATCTCAGAGAATTAAAAACTTTTATGTAGATACCTCAAATGAAAAATCTATAAAACAAGAGATAATTGCAAATGATAAAAAATTTGACATTATTATAGAGGACGCAAGTCACTCATTTAAAGATCAAATTATTAGTCTTTTTCTCTTATTCCGTAAGATTAGAAGCAAAGGCTTATTTATAGTTGAAGAATTAGATTTTCCAGATACTAGAGATGACATGAACATTAAAAAAGAAAAGCCTACTTTGAGAGAGATTTTACATTCTATAAAGAGTGATGTCGAATTTATTTCAAAATATATTAGTGATGAAGACAAAAAATATTTTTTAGATAATTATAAATCAATTAATATTTATAAAGGTAATTTTAATGAGGTAGCGATAATTCAAAAAAAATGAATGAAAATTTAATAATTTATTGTGTTACAAATAAAGATACTCAATTTTTAAGAAATCTAGATTATCGGTTAGCTGGTGTTGGAAAAAATGAATTTACCGACAAGTATATTAGGTCAGATGATCTTGATAATATTTTTTATAAAGAAGAGTATTATTCAGAGTTGACTTTTCATTATTGGTTTTGGAAAAATGAATTAAAAAAATTTATTCACAGAGAAGATTTGTGGATTGGGTTTTGTCAAAAAAGAAGATTTTGGCTTCAATATGAAAAAAATTCAAAAATTGATTTTGAAAATATAAGTGATTACTTTTTGAAAGAAATACCTAAGGAATGGAAAAATTATGAAGCAATAGTATGTGAGCCAATTGGAGTGGAAGTAAATAAATTAAGCAAAATGATAAAGAAAGGTTGGCGTAATCTTTTAAAAGACCCAACTATAATTTTTGATAAAAAAAAACATTCCATTAAATTGCATTTTGATATGTATCATGGTTATGGATTATTAGATAAAGCCATAGAAAAAATGAATGATAAGAATAAATCAAAGTTTCAAAATTTTGTAAAATTTTCTAACACTTTTAACCCACATATAATGTTAGTATCAAAACCTAAAATTCTAGACTTATGGTTCAGTGAACTATTTGAGTGGTTATTTGAGTGTGAAAAAATATTTAAATTTGAGAAATTAAAAAATTATGAGACCAAAAGACTTTTTGCATACTTGGCTGAGCGATACTTGTCTTATTGGTTTACTGAGTACACACAACATAAAGAGTGGCCATATATATTTTATGACTCAGAAAGAAAAGAATATTATAGATAATATTTAAGGGAGAGATGGCCGAGTGGTTTAAGGCGCACGCTTGGAAAGTGTGTGTACTTTTAAAGGTACCGTGGGTTCGAATCCCACTCTCTCCGCCAAACTAAGATCTCATAAATAGTTTTCTAAACATTTAATGTTTAAATATATGTCACCCTTATTTTTATTTTCTAATTCATCTGTTTCAATAAGTTTGTAATCTAATTTTTTTTGTTCTGACACTATTCTATATTGGGATTTTGGATGGTTGACTGGCTTAATTTCAATTACTTTAGCTCCTTTTTGACAGAATACTAAATTAGTTAAAGCTGCTCCGTGTGCTCCAAAAATTATTTTAGCGTTTTTAAAGATATGGATTTGTTCCTGAAAAGTAAATTTTCCTATTTTATATTTCATAAATCCCTTTGTTTTGAGAAATTCTGATATCTCTTCATCGTTTAAAAATTGGCACTGTTTAGATTTTGTTTCTGATCTATCTATGAAAATTTTTTCTCCCACTTCTACTTTTTTTTCATGTTTGTTAAAAGAGTCATATAACCAATCAACAATCCAATATGGGAAATAGTTAGCTTGTTCGAGAATTGTACCTTTAAAATACCACGGGTGTTCGGTGGCAAAAAGTTCCTTTGCCTGTATGTGACGATATTTTTTTGATGAAATTACCTTAATTTTTCCGAGTCCTAAAACTTCGAGAGTTTTTTTTTGATAGGGTTTTAAGTCGTCTACATAAAAATAATCTAAATTTGATATGTCAAAAGCTTCTGAAAAGATTCTTATTTTTGGCAATATATCAAATAGCCAATGAAAATAATTTGAGTGAGCACTAACACCTTGGGTTAAACATAAAACCGAACCGTTGACTCTTTTTTTTATACGTGGTGTTCCCTTTTTAATACAAGAATTTTCTGATACATGTTTAAATTCTCCATCAATTGTTTGGTAAGAAAAATTTTCTAAAGCCGTTCCATTTTCTATCACAGCAAGATTTTCAACAAAATCTGTATATGCTCTACCATTAATAATCTTACAAACCTTATAGCTTGTATTATCTTTTTTTCTTAAACCAAATGTTTCTTTTATGAGTAGATTTTTTTTTGTAATCTTGTTTTGATCTGAATTTATTGTTCCATAAATTAATTTAAAAAAGAACTGAATTGATTTTTTAAAAGATTTTTTTAATAAATAAGATATTTTTTTCATAATTATTTACTATAAAGATGTATACATTGTCTATTTTTTTTGTATCAAACAAATTTATAAAGTGCTATAAATATATTTTTTCCAAATAAAAAAAATGACAAATAAAAAAAATTATCAAGCTGACTCCATAAAAGTTTTAAAAGGTCTCGAAGCTGTTCGCAAAAGACCAGGAATGTATATTGGTGATACTGATGATGGAACTGGTTTGCATCATATGGTCTATGAGGTAGTTGATAATTCAATAGACGAAGCTTTGGCTGGTTATTGTAAAAACATTTCAGTTTCGATTAATGCTGATAATACAATTACTGTAAAAGATGATGGAAGAGGCATACCAGTAGATATCCATAAAGGTGAGAAAAAATCAGCAGCCGAAGTTATTATGACTCAATTACATGCAGGTGGAAAATTTGATCATGACTCATACAAAGTTTCAGGTGGATTACATGGAGTTGGAGTTTCTGTTGTAAATGCTTTGTCTGAAAAATTAAAATTAGAGATTTTTAGAGATAATAAGAGGTATTTTGTTGAATTTAATAATGGTGAAGCAAAATCACCTCTTAAAGTTGTTGGAAAATCAAGAGAAACTGGCACTCAAATTACCTTCTTACCTTCTAAAGAAATATTCTCATCTATAAAGTTTAATCCAAATATTCTGATCAAAAGAATGAGAGAATTAGCTTTTTTAAATAGAGGAATTAAAATTGATCTTATTGATGCAAGTCAAAAAAAGGAGAAGAAACAAGAATTTCAGTTTGATGGAGGAGTTTTGCAATTCGTAGAGTTTCTTGATGAAAAAAGAGATAACCTATTAAATAAAAATGGAAATTCGCTTTTTAAAAAACCAATATATATCGAGGGAAAAAAAAATAATATTGAGATAGAGTGTTCCTTAAAATGGAATGCTTCTTACGCAGAAGATGTTCATCCTTACACAAATAATATTTATCAAAAGGATGGTGGTACTCATATTTTAGGTTTCAGAAGTGCATTAACAAGAATAGTTAATAAATATGCAAATGAACATAATTTACTAAAAAAAAACAAGCTTAGTATTTCAGGAGACGATATTAAAGAGGGTCTTACATGTGTATTATCCACAAAAATCCCTGATCCAAAATTTTCATCCCAAACTAAAGACAAATTAGTATCTTCAGAAGTTAGGATGATTGTAGAGACAGTAATCAATGAAAAGTTATCAATTTGGTTTGATCAGAATCCATCAATAGCAAAAATGATTTTAGCAAAAATTATCCAAGCAGCTTTAGCAAGAGATGTTGCAAGAAAAGCTAGAGAAAATGTTAGACGAAAAGGTGCTTTAGAATTAAGTGGATTACCTGGAAAATTAGCAGATTGCCAAATAGGAAAACAAGATGGAACAGAATTATTTATAGTCGAGGGAGATTCTGCTGGAGGTTCAGCAAAGCAGGGTAGAAATAGAGCCAACCAAGCAGTATTGCCTTTACGAGGAAAAATTTTAAATACATATGTAGAGGAACTTGAAACTAAAAAAAATGGTAGCTCGTATAAAAATGGTTCAGATCATAGAACCAAAGCTTTATCTAAAATGATATCATCAAATGAAATTGTCACTTTAATTAATGCACTTGGACTTGACCCCAAAGCTCAAGAAATCGATTTGAAGGATTTAAGGTATGGAAAAATAATTATTATGACAGATGCCGATGTTGATGGTTCACATATAAGAGCTTTGCTATTAACTTTCTTTAATAATAAACCATTTAACAAACTAATTCAGAACGGCCATATTTATCTTGCACAACCTCCTTTATACAAAATTAATAAAGGAACAAAGGGAATTTACATTAAAGATGATAAAGAATTAGAGGAATATATAATTAATAATAATAAAGATTTTAGAAAAATGAAAAAGGGATCAAAAGAATTTGAAAAGCTGATAGAAGTGGAAAAATCAAAAATGAATATACAGCGTTTTAAAGGTCTAGGAGAAATGAATCCCGAAGAACTTTGGAGTACAACTCTAGACCCTGAGTCAAGAAATTTATTACAAGTGCAATATTCAAAAGATAATAAAAAAGACCAAAGTTTAATCCATAAACTTATGGGGAACGATGTTGCTCTCAGAAAAGATTATATCATTTCAAATGCAATAAATGTTAAAAATTTAGATATTTAAAAATGAAGTTTTTTGAAACTTCAAAAAACTATTCGCTAAAAAAATCAACTTATATCTCATTACGTTGGATAGGTATTATAGGTCAATTATTATCAGTTTATATAGTATATTTTTATTTTAATTTCGATTTTAACTTTTTTTTCTCAAATCTAATAATTTTCTTAGGAGTTATAAGTAACTTATATTTGATCATTATTTATAAAAAAACGCAATTATCTGACAGATCTGCTTTAGTTTTTCTTATGATAGACATATTTCAACTAGGTTCACTTATTTACTTAACTGGCGGTATAATGAATCCTTTTATTATTTTCTTAATAATACCAAGTGTTTTTGCCTCATCAAATTTAGGTCTAAGAACAAATATTTTTTTAGTGTCAACAACCTCTATAATGATTGTATTTCTTACTTTTTTTTCTGAGGAACTTCCTTCTCCCTTAAACATTCATTTTCACGTAAGTCCTTACTATTATTTTTCGATACCAATAGCATTAATAATTGCTTTAATTTTTTTGAATTATTTCGCAATAATTTTTGGTTCAGAATCTAGGCTAAGAAAAGAAGCTTTAAAAAAGATGGAAGAGGTAATGGCTAAAGAGCATGAAATGTTATCCCTAGGTGGTCAAGCAGCGGCAGCAGCTCATTCTTTAGGAACGCCTCTATCAACAATCAAGATTATTACTCAAGAGCTTTTGAAACAATGCAAAAATCAAAAAGATATCATACAAGATATAGAGTTACTATCAAGCCAAGTTGAAAGGTGTAACAAAATTTTAAAAAAATTATCTTTAGAACCCAATCAGGAAGATGAATTCATTGATGAAGATTTGGCAATGAAAGATTATATCAAAGAAATTGTTACTTCCTTTAAAGAGACCAGTGACAAAAATTTTGTTTTAAATTTTGAGCAAGATCTTAATTCAAAAAAAATAACCAAATCGATTGAAATTGTTTATGGATTAAGAAATTTCATAGGTAATGCAAATAAATTTAGTTCAAATAAAATATTTATCACTCTTAAAAGCGATGATAAGTTAACAGAAATCACTATTGAAGACGATGGCAAAGGTTTTCCTAATGATATTATATCAAAAATAGGAGAGCCTTATTTAAAATCTTTTAAAGAAAAGAATAAAAGTAAAATTGGTTTAGGTCTAGGAATGTTTATAGGAAAAACTCTTTTAGAAAAAAATTTTGCGACAGTTAATTGTAGCAATTCTGAAACAAGAGGCGGAGCAGAGGTTGTAATTTCTTGGAGGAATAGAGATCTTTTTAATATTTAATGCAATTTAATTTTTTTTTCGAATAAATTACTTAATTGTGAAATCATTACATCACCAAGTTCATTTACATCAGTTATCTTTATAGCTCTATTGTAATACCTAGATACATCATGACCAATTCCAATAGCCAGTATCTCGATATCACTTTTATCTTCAATAAACTTTACCATTTTTTTTAGATGCTTTTCTAAAAAGTCTCCCGAGTTTACTGATAAAGTTGAGTCATCTACTGGGGCGCCATCTGAAATTACCATAAGAATTTTTCTTTCCTCTCTTCTTTTTTTTAATCTATTAAAGGCCCATGATATAGCTTCACCATCAATGTTTTCTTTTAAAAGACCTTCTTTTAACATTAAGCCAAGATTATTTTTACATTGTCTCCATTGAGAATCCGCTCCTTTATAAATTATGTGTTGCAAATCATTTAGTCTACCTGGATTTCTGGGTTTTCCATTTTTATTCCAAGCCTCTCTGCTTTGTCCACCTTTCCAATTTTTTGTTGTAAAACCCAATATTTCAACTTTAACTGAACATCTTTCAAGAGTTCTTGATAAGATGTCAGCACAAATAGCAGCAATTGTAATTGGCCTTCCCCTCATTGAACCAGAATTATCAATTAAAAGAGTGACCACAGTATCTTTAAAATCTAAATCCTTTTCTTTTTTAAAAGATAATGAATTGTAGGGGTCCATTATAACTCTTGGTAATTTTGAACTATCCAACAAACCTTCCTCTAAATCAAATTCCCAAGAGCGATTCTGTTTTGCCAATAATTGTCTTTGAAGTTTATTAGCTAATTTAGTGATTATATCATGGAAACCAACAAGTTGTTGGTCTAATGATTTTCTTAACTTTATAGCTTCGTCTGCATTCTCTAAATTTTCTGCTTTTGTTACTTCATCATATCTATTTGTATAAATTTTGTAATCAATATTAGAAGAAATAATATTTTTTTTTTGAATTAGTTGTTCATTGTTTTGTGTCTCATTTTCTGCATCTGCTAATTGTTCGTCTAGCTTATATTCATCTATGTTGTAATCAGACTCTAAACTTGATGCAGTTTCATCTTTATTATCTCGGTCTTTTTGGTCATCATTTTCAGAATTCTGGTCGTCATTGGAAGGGTTGTCTTGTTTATCGTTCTGATTTTCTTCTTGTGTTTGGTCATCTAATTCCTCCTGAAAAATGTTCATTTCTTGAAATATTTCAGAAAATTTTGCTGAATAATTTGATTGGTTTTCGAAATTGGATTTTAAAAAATCAATATGCTCAATAATTGAATTATCAAAATCTTTTTCCCAAAAGCTTAACATTTTATTTGATAAATTATTGAGTTCAATATTATGAAATTTTTTGAGCATATAGAGTTCAAATGCCTCTGATGCAGATACATCGTTTTTTGATTTGAGCTGGTCTTTTCTTTTTAAATTTATTATTTGATTGTAGTTTTCTTTTAAATTTTTTTCTATTCCTTTAAGCATTTTAAATCCTAAAGACTCGTATCTTATTTTTTCAGCTATTGAATAAAGTGATTTATATGACCCATTTAGTGGAAGATTTTTCTTAAAAATATTTTCATCTGAAAATTTTTTTTTAAGAGCGGAGGAGTCATTTTCTGCTCTCGCTTTTATAAAATCATCTTTTGATGTTAAAGTGTCTAACTCAAAAAACTCAATTTTATTTAAATTTGTATTTTTTTTTGATTTTTCATTAACTTTAAAATCATCAGATATTACTTTAAATGTTGAATCTAAAGCTTGTTTAAACTTTTCTTTTAAATAGGCTTCTTTATTGTTGTTTTTCATCTAAATCTGAATATTTACAAGTGACTCTGGCAAATCTTCGCCAAAACATCTTTGGTAATATTCAGCAATAGTATTTTTTTCTATCTCATCGCACTTGTTCAAGAAAGTAACTCTAAACGCGTAACCAACATCTTTAAATATTTCGGTATTTTCAGCCCAGTGCAATACAGTTCTTGGGCTCATTACAGTTGAAATGTCACCAGCAATAAATCCTTTTCTTGTAAGTGATGCCACTTTAATCATGTTAGCAACCTTTTCTTTTCCTTTTTGATTATTAAAAGATTTATTTTTTGCCAATATTATTTCCATTTCTTTATCCAAATTAAGGTAATTCAAGGTTGTAACAATATTCCATCTATCCATCTGGCCTTGGTTTATTTGTTGAGTTCCATGATACAAACCCGACGTATCTCCTAAACCAACAGTGTTTGAGGTAGCGAATAATCTAAAAAAATTATTTTGTTTTATTACTTTGTTTTTATCTAAAAGTGTAAAATTTCCTTCTGCTTCTAATACTCTTTGAATAACAAACATAACATCTGGTCTACCAGCATCATATTCATCAAAAACTAAAGCTACGGGATTTTGAATTGACCAAGGTAAAATACCTTCATTAAACTCAGTAACCTGTTTACCATCTTTTAAGACTATTGCATCTTTTCCAATTAAATCAATTCTACTCACATGGCTATCAAGGTTTACTCGAATGCAAGGCCAGTTTAATCTAGCAGCTATTTGTTCTATATGTGTCGATTTTCCTGTGCCATGATATCCTTGAACAAGAACTCTTTTATTAAATGCAAAACCAGAGATAATTGCAAGAGTTGTATCTTTATCGAATTTATAATTTTTATCAATATCAGGAACATATTCACTTTTTTTTGAAAAAGCATCA
>MDTG01146068.1_pt1 | contig 15191 bp, 13 predicted proteins | sample 811421 | NCBI WGS metagenome assembly MDTG01 (sample SAMN05326645, study PRJNA326480) | marine metagenome | isolation source: seawater | place: Pacific Ocean: South East | collected 2011
ATTGAAAAACCTAAAGAGGTGATTGAAAAACCTAAAGAGGTAAATACATCCGGAGGATGGCTAATCAATTTTGAAGAAGCATATCAAAAATCTACAGAAACAAATAAGCCTATTATGGCTAATTTTACTGGAAGTGATTGGTGTGGATGGTGTAAAAAATTAAAAAAGGCTGTATTTGACACAGAAGTTTTCAAAAGCTGGGCAAATAACAATGTGATTTTACTTGAATTAGACTACCCAAGAAGGACACCTCAAGACCCTGCTATAAAACAACAAAATCAAAACCTCCAGCAAACATTCAGACAATTTGTAAGGGGTTACCCTACAGTTTTATTGTTTAGAATTGAAAGAGCATATAATGAAGATGGTAGTACAAGTAGAGATAATATCAAATTACTACCAAGCCCACAATTAGTTATGCAAGGACAAGGTAGGCTAGGATATATGGCTAGCCCTGAGGCTTTTGTAAATAAAGCTGAACAAATTATAAATGCCGAAGTAAAAGAATAAAAAATAAAGATAGTTGATTTGGGTGGCTAATGGGACTCGAACCCACGACCCTCGGTACCACAAACCGATGCTCTAACCAACTGAGCTATAACCACCATAATATTTGTGCAAATATAATAAAGTGATTATATATTTTAATACATGAAACAATTTATTCAATATATACGACATTCATTCAAGCATAAGATATCTTTTTGGAGTTTGAAAAATTTAAAATCTAAATTAATAGAATACGGTCCAACTTTTTTGATCATTTTAATCTTTGTAGAAATAATAGAACACTTTGGATTACCTCTATTGTTTTATTATTTAGGAAATAATGTACATGATTTTTTCTATGTACTTATGCCCGCCCCTTTATTAATTTGCTTACACTTTATAACAGCACCTCTTGTCTTTTTTATATACATAACATTTTTTAAAAAAAAAATAAAGTTTAAGCTATCTGAATTTTATAAAAATACATTTAAATTAATAGCAAGTATTTCAGTAGCACAATTAATTCCATTATTGATAACACCACTTTTAACACAATTCTTCTCTCCAGAAGAATTTGGTATTTATGGATTATACTTGAGTATCTGCACCATTTTTGGAGCTGTTGCAAGCGGAAAATATGACACAGCTATTATGCTTCCAAAGAGTAAAATAGATAGTTTAAACTTATTGTTTTTATCTTTTTTTATTGCATTTATATTTTCTACATTACTTTTTTCTTTTCTAAATATTTTCAATGAAAAAATTTTTGAATTAACAAATTCTAATATTATAAGGCAATACTATTACATTATTCCATTTACTGTTTTTTTATTATCCATTAATCAATCTATTGTAATTTGGTTTAATCGGAAGAAACAATACAATCTCATTTCCACACAAAATATTTTAAAATCAGGTTCAAATTCTAGCATATCAATTTTATTAGGAATCAAAGGAATTGGAATTGGATTAATAATAGCTCATTTATGCTCACTAATTATAATTAGCATATTGAATATTTCATGTTTTTTGAAAGAATTTAAAATCACATTAATTAAATCTAAAATTATAAAAGAAAACTTTAATAGATATATTGACTTCCTAAAGTTTTCTTCTATTTCTAATCTCTTCAATTCTATTGCTAACATCGGAATGACTATATTAATAGTGATTTTCTTTGGCCCAAAAATAGCTGGACTATACTTTCTAGCAGAAAAATTAATTGCAATTCCAATATCATTTATTACTAATTCAATTTCACAAGTATATTTTCAACAAGCTAGTGCACTATTCCATTCAGATAAAAGAAAACTTCTTCAATTAACAAACAAGATACAAATCAATATATTTTTCATTTTATTTCCATTATTAATTATCTGTAGTTTATTTGGAGAAGAGCTATTTTTAGTATTTGGAAAAGAATGGGGACAAGCCGGAATTATTTTAAAATATTTCACTCCTTTTTTATTGCTAAAAAATATTTATTCTCCAATCAGTCATATAGGTGATATTCTGAATAAACAGAAAATTCTATTATTATTTAATATTAGTCTATTTTTTTTTCAGCTAGGAGCATTTTATTTTTTAAAAGAATATAGCGATATTAAATTTGCATTATTAACAGGATCATCACTAGGAGCTATCCACTACATGTTTTTAAATCATTATATGAAAAAAGAATTAACCAAATTAATATGAAAAAAATACTGAAATCTATTTTAATTTTTTTTGACAATTCCATATTCAAATTAATAGTTAAATGGATTTACCCCGAATATAAAAGAGAAAAAAAAGGATATATATATAATTTCAAAGTAATTCAAAAATATGTATTTATGCAGAAAATAATGGGTTTTAATAGATCTGTTCCATGGCCAGTTGATTTTAGAAGTCAAATCTTAGGATTTGAACATATAAAAAAAGGGATAATGTGTGATCCAGGAGATAATATCGGTGTTTATATCAATGCATATGGAGGTTTGAAAATCGGGAACAATGTAAATATTGGACAAAATACTATAATCACGACTACTAACCACAACATCTATGATCATCGAAAAATTGGAAATAAAAAAGGAATAAAAATTGGAAATAATGTTTGGATTGGTGCAAATTGTGCAATTTTAGCTGGAGTCGAAATCGGAAATAATGTTACAATTGGTGCAGGATGTACAATTAGACAAAATATTCCCTCAAATAGTTTAGTTTTACATAATTCAAATACTATTTTAATAAAAGAAAAAAAAGCTTATGAATGGGATTGTACACAAGAAGAATTGCTCTAGTGTCATCTTTTTTTAGTAAATTAAATATCCAAATAAAATTTATAAACCCTCAAAAATAAATAAAAATTATGAAAAAACTTTCGCTAACTCTGGCCCTAATAGGGTTAACATTGCAAATGGATGCCCAAATAGACATCAAAAATATCACCAATGTACCAATGGCTAATCCTATTGAGATAACTGATATTAATGAACCATCTCAAATGGGAGGAGAAGAATTACTTTGGTCTGAAGATTTTGCAAATGATTTAATTCCTAATGTAACAACTGAAGATATTGCTGGATATGGTAATTGGAGATGGAGCAATACATCCCCTGGTGGACAATGGAGTGAAAACACTGAAGTTATACAATCAAACACTCCAGAAAATGGATTTATGATTATAGAAGCTGATTTCTATAATACTAGTCCACAAAACAATGTCGGGGATGGGGAAGTCGGTGAAAATCCTATAAATGCCACTTTTACTGTGGGTCCTATTGATTTATCATCATCTGAAACAGAAGAACTTGTACTTCAATTTTATTCTAATTATAGAATATGTTGTTCTTATTCACCTGCTGAAAATCCAAATTCAACTGGTGCAAATGACATGAATGTTTACATAAGTAATGATGGAGGCACAACATTCAATGATGTTGATTATATTGAAGGTGACATCTACGAAACTAATGTAGAAAAAGAAACTTTTAGTCAAATTCCTCTTGGAAATTTTGCTCCCAATACAGATAGTGTATATTTTAAATTTGAATGGATAGGCACACACTATTACTGGATGATTGATGACATATCTATCATTCAAAGACCAGAATATGATTTGAAAATGCAATCTGCTTGGCTAACAATGGAAAACCCAAGTAACATAGAATATTACTCTATACCATTAAGTCAACTACCAGATGAGATGTTGATTGGTGCAGAAGTATACAATTATGGATATCGAGATGACATGAATGTAACACTAAATGGCTCAATTTCATCAACTAGTTATGGTTCATCAATAGAATATGAAATGATTCAATCTGACTCTACATCATATATAGAGACAGACTATTTTGATGTTTCTATGTTAGGAGTTGGAACATATGATTTTACCGCAGAAATTAGTTCATCTGGGCAAGATCCGACTCTTGAAGACAACACTCTCACAAGAGAATTTATCATCTCTGAAGATATTTATTCAATTGGTGGACTATATGAAGTGGAAGAATGGACTGGAACAGGCTGGCCTGGAGGCGATGATACTGCTGATGGTGTTAGATATGCAAACTTTTTTGATATTAAAACAAATGCGACTCTTAGCTCAATTACAATAGACTTAGATACAGATTCACATCCTACAAGTTTAGGCACATACCAAACAGAAGCAGGAGGAGAAGTAATTGCATATGTATGTGACACCACAGGTATTTTTGATCCACTAGTAGAAACACTAGATGTTGATCTTGGTGGTGTAATATGGCAAAGTGATTTCTTATTACTGCAACAAAATCATGTTGACTGGGGGCACATGGTAATTGATGTTGATGAATTAGATCTGAGTCCAAATGCATACTATATAGTAGTAGAATTTTATAGTAATGGATTACAGAGTGACATCTTAATAAGAGATGACACTTCTGTACCTCAACCTTGGTGGGCTTCTTTGATATATTATCCAAGTGATCAAACATGGTATTCAAACCCAAATGCAGCATCTATAAAAATAGGATTAGATGGTAACCAAAATTTGTCTGAAAATCATTCAACAAATATAGAATGCTTTCCGAATCCAGCTAATAATTATATTGTAATTAAAACGAATGAATTATTACTTGGTGAATCTAATATTCGAATCTATAATGTAATTGGAGAATTAGTAAAGAATTATCAATACTCTAATTTTGGTAATAATCAAGAAATAAAAATTGATTATTTAAGTCAAGGCACTTATATTCTAGAATTAGAAAACAACAATAGCATAAGTCAACAAAAATTAATTATTGAATAATACTTAAAAAAAAAGGGGCAGTTTTGCCCCTTTTTTTTATGTCTAATTTTAAAAATTAAATTTCAAAGTAATCCTCTGGATTTCTAACTAAGTAATCTATTTCTTCATTTATCATTCTCGAAATAAAACATCTTATTTTTTCTATTTTTTGCTCTTCTACATTATCGATAGATTCCATATAATCTAATGATTTGTGAAGAAGTTTTTCATATTCAATTAAAGTGTCTTTTTCTTTTGAAACTAAAATATCATTCAAAATCTTATCCATATTTAAAAAACTTAAGTTGATTTAGCATTTTCGATAAAACAATATATGAAAATTTTAATAATTTTATGAATCAGAACCTTTTTTTTAATGACCACTTAATGAAAAATTCAGATACACACACTCCATTTTTATCATAACCTTTTGATTTCATTATACACAACTGAGGTTGATTCATATTAATTGCAGTATTTACAGAGGAGAGTATTTTATCTCCATCTAAACAAATAAATTCAATATTACTAGTAGCTTTTTTATAATATTTAGCCTCACATTCAGTTACCAACATAGATATATTTTTACCATCTGTATGCAATAAAACTAACACACCTGTTGACAACTCTGCTGCCATAGATTGCACAGCAAAATACATAGAATTAAAAGGATTTTTATTCCAAAAATTATATGGAACTGAAATATGTGATTTTTTAAGATCTAATTTAATTACTCTTAATCTTGCAAAAAATCCCATTGGCAACTTCCATAATAAAAAGAAAATAAATCGCCAACTAGTAAATATTCTAATTAATTTTTGTACACCTACTTTACTTTTATTCATAACACAATATAATTAATAATATTTATGTTATCCATAAAGAATACATTATCTTAATGACAATTTTTATTAAAAAAAAATTGAAGAAAAATAAAATAACATTTGATCAATTTAAAACTTCAGTACTAGAAGATTATAGAATTATCTGTGAAAGTCGAGAGGCGAGTTTATTGGGAAGGAAAGAAGTGCTTACAGGAAAAGCTAAATTTGGTATTTTTGGAGATGGGAAAGAATTAGCCCAAATTGCAATGGCAAGAACCTTTAAGCATGGTGATTTTAGATCTGGCTACTATCGAGATCAAACATTTATGATGGCTATTGGAGAATTAACTATAAATGGCTTGTTTTCACAATTATATTCTAATACAAATTTAGAAGAAGAACCTTCATCGGGCGGCAGACAAATGAATAATCATTTTGCCACAAGAAGTTTAGATGGTGAAGGTGAATGGAAAAACCTTACTCAACAATTTAATTCAGCATCGGACATATCACCAACTGGCTCACAAATGCCTAGATTACTCGGTTTAGGTCAAGCATCAAAAATCTACAGAAATAATAAAAAATTAAATAATAAAAAATTTAGTATTAATGGAGATGAAATTGCATATGGAACAATTGGTAATGCTAGCACATCTGAAGGTGTATTTTTTGAAACAATTAATGCAGCAGGTGTACTACAAGTACCTATTTTATTATCTATCTGGGATGATGGATGGGGAATATCAGTACCTACACAATATCAAACTACAAAAGGTGATGTTTCAGAAATACTAAAAGGATTCCAAAGAACCAAAAAAAAAGAAGGTATACAAATATACACTGTCAATGGATGGGATTATTCCGAGCTATGTGCTACTTACTTGGAAGCAAGTAAACTATGTAGGAATCACCACATTCCTGTTATGATTCATGTAAAAGAAATGACACAACCACAAGGTCATTCAACTTCAGGATCACATGAAAGATATAAGACTAAAAATCAACTAGATTGGGAAAAGAATTTTGATTGTATAAAAAAATTTAAGGAATGGATTATAGAAAATAATATTAGCACAAAAAAAGAATTAGAAACAATTGAGATAAATTCAAAATCTAAGGTCAAAATCGCTCAAAAAAAAGCATGGAATAATTATCTTGAAGAATTAAAAAAAGAAAAAAATGAACTCGTTGATATAATACATAGCAACTGTGACCTAACTAATCATGCAATTAATAATACTATTAAAAACTTACAACAGGAAATAATTCCTAATCGTAAATTACTGGTTCAATCTGCAAAAAAAATAATTAGAGAAATAAAATATAACAATTTAAATTGTGAAAATTTAGATACTTGGTTAGTCAAAAATTTAAAAAAATATAAAACAAAATATTCAAGTCATTTATATAGCGAGTCAAAGGGTTCTATTCTAAACAGCCACCAACTTCATCAACCAATGATTATAAAAGAAGACATAAAAGTAGATGGCAGAGTAGTTTTAAGGGATAATTTTAATGCCTTACTAAAAAAGCATCCTGAATTACTAATATTTGGAGAAGATACTGGCAAAATTGGTGATGTAAATCAAGGATTAGAGGGCTTGCAAGAAAAATACGGAGAAGATAGATTAAGTGATACAGGCATTAGAGAAGCAACTATAATTGGTCAAGGCATTGGATTAGCTATGAGAGGATTAAGACCTATAGCAGAAATTCAATATCTTGATTATCTTTTATATGCGATTCAAATAATTAGTGATGATTTAGCAACTCTACAATATAGAACTGTAGGTGGACAAAAAGCTCCATTAATCATCAGAACTAGAGGGCATAGACTTGAGGGTATTTGGCACTCTGGATCACCAATGGGTGGTATAATTAATTTACTGAAAGGTGTAAATATTCTTGTCCCTAGAAATATGACAAAAGCAGCAGGTTTTTATAATCATTTATTAATGAAAGATGAGCCTGCTTTAGTAATTGAATGTTTAAATGGTTATCGACTAAAGGAAGTTTTACCAGATAATTTAGGGGATTTTTATACTGAAATTGGTGTGGTTGAAACTATTAGAAAAGGAAGAGATATTACATTGGTTACTTATGGATCATGCTGTAGAATTGCTACACAAGCGGCAGAAGAATTAGAAAAATTCAATATTCTGATTGAAATCATAGATGTACAATCATTAATACCCTTTGACATAAATAATGATATCTTAAAAAGTATTGAATACACAAATCGAATTGTATTCTTAGATGAAGATGTTTCAGGAGGTGCAACTGCATTTATGATGCAACAAGTTTTAGAAAAACAAAATGGATATAGCTATTTAGATAGTAACCCAAAAACAATAACATCAAAAGATCATCGAGCTGCTTATGGTGATGATGGAGATTATTTTTCAAAATCAAATATAGATAATGTTATTGACACTTGTTATGAAATTATGCACGAAGCTAATCCAGCAATTTTTCCAAAAATATTCTAAATGAAAATAACAGAATCAAAAAGCTTATACAATAATCTTGATACAATGAGCTTTAATGACATATTATACAATATTAATAAAGAAGATCAAAAAATTGCAATAGCAGTACATGCAGCTATTCCACATATTACTAAATTAAGTCAAGAAATTTATACAAGGTTGAAAAAAGGAGGTCGATTATTCTATATTGGCTCAGGCACTGGTGGCAGATTAGGTATTTTAGATGCCTCAGAATGCCCACCTACTTTTGGAGTTGATAAAAATTTGGTTATTGGCTTAATTGCAGGCGGAGATGAAGCCATTAGATCTGCTGTTGAAGCAGCAGAGGATAATAAACAACAAGCTTGGAAAGATTTAAAAAAACATCAAATTACATCAAAAGATATTGTCATTGGTATCAGTGCTTCGGGCACAACCCCATATGTTATTGGTGGATTAAAGGACTGTCAAGCAAATAACATTTATACAGGCAGTATAAGCTGCAATGTGAATATGCTCATTGATGATGTAAGTAATATATCAATTATTTTAAATGTTGGGCCTGAATTTTTAACAGGAAGCACAAGAATGAAGTCAGGAACTGCACAAAAAATGACATTAAATATGTTAACGACATCTGTTATGATAAAGCTTGGATATGTCATGGATAATAAAATGGTTGATATGCATCTTAATAATCAAAAATTAAAAGAAAGAGGAATAGATATGATTTGTCAAATTTGTAATATTAACAGAAAAAAAGCACTAGAATTACTGAATAAATACAAAAATGTTCGATTAGCCATTACAAATTTTAAAAATGATTGAAAATAAAAAAATAAAAAATGGATTAAAAAATGCGTTAATTTCTATTACTTGTGCATTTATAGGGCCGATTTTATTTGTTCTTGGATTTGGTCAAGATAATATGGATACCACCCAATATATTTTGATTACATTGGGGGGATTATTCATGCTAAACACAATTATTTTTGGAGTTTTAGCAATTAAAAAAATTTTATCTGGATTCTTTGAAGATTCTAACGAATAAATACAAGTGTATTGTCATTAGACTTTGATTGATCAAACTCATATCCTAAATTTGAAAAATTTTTTAAATCATCTATTTTTTTAACTTTATTTTTCACAACAAAAGATGCCATAGAACCTCTCGCTTTTTTAGCAAAAAAACTAATGATTTTATATTCTCCTCCCTTCTTATCTAAAAACTTTACATCAATTATTTCAGCATCTATTTTATTTATATTGACAGAAGAAAAATATTCATTGGAAGCTAGATTTAATAAATAATCTGAATCATTTTTTTTTAAACTTTCATTTAATGAATATGAAATTTTATCTCCCCAAAATTCATATAAATTATTTCCTCTATGAGTAGTTAATCTTGTTCCCATTTCTAATCTATATGGCTGTATTAAATCAAAGGGTTTTAACACACCATGTAATCCTGATAAGATCCTCAAATAATCTTGTGAATACACTAGATCATTTTTTGAAAATTCTTTAACATTCAATCCAATATACACACCACCTTTAAAACAAAAAATTGCTTGACAAGAATTAGATAAAGAAAAATTCTCATTCCAATTAATATATCTTTCAAAATTCAAATCACTTAATTTTGAACTTAATTTCATGAGTTTCGACAAATCCTTTGACGATATCTTTTTCAATTCATTAATTAATAATTTACTATCATCTAAAAAATCTGAAATAGTATACTCTTCAAAATCATATTGATTATCAAAATCTAAAGTTTTAGCAGGAGATAAAATTACAATCATAATATTTATTTATTAAAAGGATTAGAATAGTCCGAGTTATTAATAAATGATGAATCTGATAAACTTAATAAAAATGCCTTTAAGTTTGATTTCTCTTTATCTGTCAATAATAAACCCTTACCTACATATTTCATTAATGGATCAACTGTTGGAGAATCATATCCACCAAAATTATAATGTTCTATAACTTCATCTAATGTATTAAACCTACCATCATGCATATAAGGGGCTGTGAATTCAATATTTCGAAGAGTAGGTGATTTAAAAAGACCTTCATCTAATGGGTTTCCTGTAATATTGTAACGACCTAAATCATTAAACTCAGTATCCAATCCATTATTATGAAATGTATTGTCCGTAAAAAGTCCAATAGGATGACAATGAAAACAATCACCTCTTTCAGTCGCAAATATATTAAAACCATCCATTTCTTCAAGAGAGTATGGACCACCATAATAAAACCATTGATCAAATCTAGAATTAAATGAATTAAGTGTTCTTTCAAATTGAGATATCGCCATTAGAACATGAAGTGAATCTATATCCTCAGTACCAAATGCTAAACAGAATAGCGACGAATATAATTCTGACATTTTAAGTCTTGAAATGACTTCTGTCCAATTATTATTATGTAATTCAACTTCATTAAAAATAGGTCTAATAGCTTGCATCTCTAGAGAATTGGATTTTCCATCCCAATCAAATACTTGTTGAAATGCTACATTCATTATTGTAGGAGCATTTCTTTCTCCTTCAGCCTGGCCAACACCAATACTATATTGACTATTGTCAGCAAATGCAGATGCTAATTGATGACAGGAAGCACAAGACACAGTATTATCAGTACTCAGAATAGGATCATAAAATAAATGCCTACCTAAATTCACACCCTCTTCTGTCAACGGATTCCATTCCGGTATAGCTGGAGATGGAAAATTATTAGGGTATGATAGTAATACTGATGTTGGATCTGGGACATTTACACAGTCACATACAGGCTCATATTTATTACATGAAACAACAACAACAACAACAACAACAAAACCTAAATACTTCTTAATCATTCTATATTAATTACTTTGAATAGAAAAAACATCACCAGCATTTTGATTTAAATTCCATTGAGCATCAATATTATCCATAATACCAGATCCAAAAATATTAAAATCATAAATAGGATCATTATAAAAATTATTTACATTCATATTAATAGCAATCGAATGGGAAGCACCCTTAAATCCATAATTAAAATAATCAAAAACAAATTGATAATACGAAAAATTTAATCCATTAGTAGGTCCAGTATGGTGATTATAAAATTTCTCCTGTCCCTCTGAATCTAAATATTTTCCCTCTAATTTCATATAATGATAACCTCCTTGAAATGCTGGGTTTACTCCATTAGTATTTGGCCACAACATTAATGAATGAAAATTATTTTCAACATCAATATATTGATTATCGGTATTATTTTCAGTGGTAAAACCTAATGTAAAACTTATACCTGAACTTAATGCTGGTAAATTATATAAAGTTTTTGTTAAAGTTTGAGGATTATCTGTATTAATAAAGAAAAATTCATCTAATAATAAAGTTGTTCCATCTTCAAAAAATAACATAATATCACTAAGCACATATAGTATTCTCCTTACACTATAATTATTACCTGCATCATTTTGATAAATAATAATATCATTTCCATAAGTAATTTCTAAATCATCCACAAAATGATGAAAATTAATTTCGAGACAATCATTATCTGTTTTTAAACATATATTATAATTACAAGACCCATCATCCTCTGTTGCATTTGAATCGAAATTAACTGCATTCTCATCTATACATCCATAGTGAACTTCACAAGCAGACAATGTAATAAGTATAAACATTGTCAAAAAGAAGAATTTTTTAATATTATTGTTTATAATAAAAATCATATATTAAGGTAATGAAAAAAATACTTTTAAAATTAATACTATTTCCTTATATATTCCTAGCTCAAGAAGTAATTAGTCGTCATTTAAATGAAAAAATAATTCAAGTAGATGAAAACGAATTTATACCGATTACAATCTCCATAAGTGATAATTTTAATATCCTTGAATTAAAAAATGAATTTATTCAAAATAATATTCCCGTTAAACAAAGAGCATCTATTATATGTGATAAAATGCAATCAATTGCAAAAATAACACAAGAGCCTATTTTAAATTTAATTACTCAAAATAATGAAAGCTATAAAAATTTAACATCTTCTTGGATTATAAATACTCTTTTTCTAGATGCTAAAAAAGAACTTATTAAATTGATTGCTAATCATAAAAATATAGATTTCATTAATATACAGATGACTCAACCTGATGTGATTGAATATTTTTCAACAAATCACAAGACAATCCAAATAGAAAATGGCACAGAACCAGGGATTGAAGCAATTAATGTAAGGCCTCTTTGGGAAATGGGGTATACTGGAAAGGGAATGCTAGTATTTAACTACGATACCGGGGTTTGGCCTGAACATCCAGCTTTCTCAAACAGATTTTTTGGCAATTTATATCCAATGGATTATTGTTGGGATGGTTACTTTAGTGATATCCCAAATGGTCATGTTAGTGATCATGGAACACATACATTAGGCACAATATCTGGCTTAGTGGAAGCAACTAATGATACAATTGGAATTGCATTCAACTCATATTGGATAGCAAATGATTTTGTAACTTCAACTGTAGAAACATTACCTCCTATAGAGGATATGATTACATCATTTGAATGGGCTTTAAATCCTGACAATAATACTGCTACATATCATGATGTACCTGATGTTATTAACAATTCTTGGAGATGGTATAATGAAATGGACACATTTCAATGTTCTGGATATGCTGTAGAATTAATGAATGTAATTGAAGCAGCGGGAATAGCAAATATTTTTTCAGCAGGTAATAATGGTCCAAATAATACCGGGGTTAGATCACCACAGAGAATTAACACAAATGTTGTAAATACATTTTGTGTAGGTAGTGTTAATGGAAATGACGAAAACTATCCTATTAGTAATTTTTCTTGCAGAGGGCCCACACAATGCCCTGGAGAAGGATCACTTTCAATATATCCAGAAGTAGTAGCACCTGGTCAAAATGTTAGATCTGCATGGGGAAACGATGATTTTAACACTATATCAGGCACCTCGATGGCATCACCTCATGTTTCTGGTGTTGTTTTATTATTAAAAGAAGCTTTCCCTTTTTTATCGGGTCAAGAAATACTCCTTGCACTATATAATACAGCAACTGATTTAGGTGAAAATGGTGAAGATAATACTTTTGGTATGGGAATTATAGATGCATATTCAGCATTTAATTATCTAGCTAACTCTTATGACCCTACACCGCCTAATGCTATAGTGAATGATATTATTTTAGAAAGCATAGAAAATATTCCTAATAAAATAAGCTGTATATCTTCTTTTTCTCCCTTATTAAACATTTATAATAATTCAGATTCAACTATTAATGAAGTCAAGGTATATTATGAGGATTATCTTAACCAAAGTAATAGCGATTCAATTATTTTTGAAATTAATTTAGTTCCATATTCAAGTGCATCAATCGAATTACCAATGATTGAAAATAATGAATATGGAGACAAAGAATTTAGCTTTCAGATTAACACTATAAATCCATTAAATGAAAATGATTATCACAACAATAGAAAAATGGTAAGATTTAAATATAAGCCTACGTTAACCCTTCCATATTCAGAAAGTTTTCAAAATGGTTTTTTGAACAATGATTGGCATATTATTAACAATGATTATTCGCTAACTTGGGATACAATAAGTACCAGTGGATTATCTAATAATAATATATCTTCTTATGTAAATATATATAATTACAATCCTCGTTCTGGTCAAAAAGATGAGTTAACTAGTCCCAATATTAATCTATTTGGTGATTCAATAAAATTATCTTTTCAAGTAGCATATCAAAAATATAACAGCTCATCTAAACAAGATACCTTGCAGATTTTTTTATCTGATAATTGTGGTGAAAATTTTAACTATTTAATATTTGAAAAAGGAGGTGAAGATTTGAGTACCGTTAATGATACATTAGCGAACTTTGTGCCAAGTGAAAATTCACATTGGAGAGAAGAAATTGTTGATTTAAGTTATTATACCAATGACGATATTATGCTGAAATTTACTTCAACTAATTGGAGAGGCAATAACATGTTTATTGATGACATCAACATCTATAATTTAGAAAATGCTTCAATACTAGATAATGCACCAAGTTTTATAGTGAATCCAAATCCATCTAATAATATTTTTGAATTAATTCTCAATAATCAATATATTCAAAGTATTAGTGTTTATAATAGTTTGAATCAAAAAATTTCAACAAATAACTATATAAATAAAGTTCTTAACAACTTTACCATAGATTTATCAAACAAAAATGCTGGCATCTATTTTGTAAATATTAATACAAAAAATAAGCGAGAAATTATCAAACTAATAAAAAAATAAATAACAAAAATTATTCAATAATTAATTAAATATCGTTAAATAAATATGTCCGAAAATAAAATTAATTTTATAGATAAATTTTCAAAAATCAAACAACATTGGTCTCCAAGAGTAATTGCAGAAATGAATGATTACCAATTTAAAATTGCAAAAATAAAAGGTGAATTCATCTGGCACCATCATGCAGAAACAGACGAAACATTTATTGTTATTGAAGGCAATATGTTAATTAAGTTAAGAGATCAAGTAATAAAATTAGATGAGGGAGAAATGTTTATTGTAAGAAAAGGAATAGAACATAAACCTTGTGCAGAAAAAGAATGCAAAATTTTAGTTATAGAACCCAAAGGAGTAATTAACACTGGTAATTCAGGAGGGAAATTAACTATGCATAAAGATATTTGGGTGTGATAATTTTAGCATCTGGAATCACTTTATAACTAAATTACCCGAAACATTAACTAAAATAGTATCCGCAATATTCATTCTTACAATTTTAGGTACTTTAATATTATAATCTTTTAAGACTACATTAAATGACGATGAAAATTGTATTATATTATTATTAATTAATAAGTCTGTTTGAATACTTATCTCTTTATCAACACCATGCATATTCAATATTCCATCTGCATAGATTGTAAATAATTGATTTTTATCAATATCAACTTTCTCTTTAAAATTTCCTTTAAATAAGGATACAGTATATGTTTCTGATTCCATATATTTCTCATTAAAATGCTTTTGCATCAATGAAGAAGGAAAAATAAATGTATTGACTGGAATCCTGAAGAAAAAAGTTCCTGAACCAAAATC
>MDTG01221671.1_pt1 | contig 15190 bp, 15 predicted proteins | sample 811421 | NCBI WGS metagenome assembly MDTG01 (sample SAMN05326645, study PRJNA326480) | marine metagenome | isolation source: seawater | place: Pacific Ocean: South East | collected 2011
AAATCTTCAAAACAACTGTCTATACCAAGTGAATTTTTGCCATTTTTTTGATTCATATATTTATTAAAATAAACTATACATTATTTACTTATGTCTTTTAATACTTTTGGGAAAATATTCCGTTTTACTACTTGGGGAGAATCTCATGGTCCAGCTATAGGCTGTGTAATTGATGGCTGCCCTCCAAATATTCCTCTCTCTGAAAGAGATATACAAACAGATATGGATAGAAGAAGACCTGGACAGTCTAAATTTACCACTCAACGAAAAGAGCCAGATAAAGCAATTATTTTGTCGGGTACCTTTGAGGGTAAAACTACAGGCACACCTATATCAATTATTATTTACAATGAAGATAAGAAATCTAGAGACTACGAATCTATCAAAAATAAATTTAGACCTGGGCATGCTGATTACACTTATTTTAAAAAATATGGTATTAGAGATTTTAGAGGGGGCGGTCGTCAATCTGCTAGAGAGACTGCTAGCAGAGTTGCAGCAGGTGCTGTAGCTAGAATTGTGTTGAAAAAAATTTTGGGCAAAAAATTTAACGTTTTAGGAGCTGTCACTCAGTTAGGATTAATGTCATGTGACAAATCTAATTGGAATGATACAGAGATAAGAAAGAATCCTTTTTTCTGTCCTGACAAAAATTCAGTAAAACTATGGGAGAAATATCTTTTAGCAGTAAGAAAAGCAGGATCATCATGTGGTGCAGTTATTGAATTAAGAGCAACTGGAGTTCCAGTTGGTTTAGGTGCGCCAATATATTCAAAATTAGATACCGATATTGCCGCCGCTTTGATGAGTATAAATGCTGTAAAAGGTGTAAACATCGGTTCAGGTATGAATGCTGCTTTCTTAAGTGGTGAGGAAAATTCTGATGAAATTAGTAAAAAATCTGGAAAAATTAAATTTAAAACAAATCATGCTGGTGGAATCCTGGGAGGAATTTCCTCAGGACAAGATATTATTGCTTCGTTTGCAGTCAAGCCAACTTCCTCAATTTTAACAAGTAGGGATACTATTGATAAAAGAGGCAAGAATACAAAAATTTCTGTAAAAGGTCGGCATGATCCATGTGTAGGAATTAGAGCAGTACCAATAGGTGAAGCAATGTTGAATTGTGTTTTACTTGATCACTTATTGATGCATAAAGCGCAATGCGGTTAATTTGAAATTTTATTTTTATTTTGTGCCAAAATAATTTTTGAATTAAGGGTCTCTTCAACTTTAGTAGCTATTGAGAGACTGTCTAAACCAGCAGCCTCATACATTTTTTCAGGCGAGTCTTGATCAATAAATAAATCTGGTAAGATCATAGATCTAAATTTTAGACCCCTGTCAAATACACCTCTATCAGATAGAAATTGCATCACGTGAGATCCGAAACCACCTATCGAACCTTCTTCGATTGTTATTAGCACTTCATGATTTGATGCTGCTTCCATTATTAATTTTTCATCTAATGGTTTTGCAAATCTTGCATCTAAAATTGAGCAATCGATTCCTTTTTTTAAAAGCTTATCTGAAGCTTTTTTGCATTCCTCTAATCTTGCTCCAAAGTTTAAAAGTGCTACCTTCTTTCCCTCTTTAACTATTCTTCCTTTTCCAATTTCTAAAGTTTCGCTAATTGTAGGTAGTTTAATTCCTATACCGTTTCCTCTCGGGTATCTAAAAGCAGATGGACGATCATTAATATTCACTGAAGTGTTTATCATTTTTACAAGTTCAGCTTCATCACTTGCAGCCATTACAATAAAGTTAGGTAAAGTAGAGAGGTATGTAATATCAAAAGAGCCTGCGTGTGTAGGACCATCTGCGCCAACTAAGCCGGCACGATCTATGGCAAATCTAACTGGTAATGACTGTAAAGCTACATCATGGACAACTTGATCATATGCTCTTTGAAGAAAAGTAGAATAAATTGCCGCATAAGGCTTATAGCCTTCTGTAGCCAATCCAGCTGCAAAAGTTACAGCATGTTGTTCTGCTATACCAACATCAAATGTTCGATCTGGAAATTTTTTTTCAAATAAGTTTATTCCTGTGCCTGAAGGCATTGCTCCAGTTATCCCTATTATTTTGGTGTCTTGTTCAGCATGTTTAATTAAGGTTTCTGCAAAAACTTTTGTGTATGAGGGAATATTTGATCTTAATTTTGTTTGCTCGCCTGTCGAAACATTAAATTTAGATACTCCATGATATTTATCTCCTGAGTCTTCAGCTGGCTTATATCCTTTACCTTTTTGAGTTCTGACATGAATTAAAACCGGACCTTGATGGTTTGAATTTTTAACATTTTCAAAAATATGGACTAAATTTTCAACATCATGACCGTCAATTGGTCCTACATAATAAAATCCTAACTCACTAAATAATGTTCCTCCAGTTACTATATTTCTTAATAAATCTTCTGCCTTGCCTGCTTTTTGACTAAATCTTTTTGAAAAAGAAGAGATAATCATTTTAAATGTTTCTCTTAAACTAAAATATAATTTACCTGACAATAATTTAGCCAAATATTTACTCATTGCTCCAACTGGTCTGGCAATCGACATATCGTTGTCGTTTAAAATCACTATCAATTTTGATTTTAGTGCTCCCGCATTATTCATGGCCTCATAAGCCATGCCAGCGCTCATAGCGCCATCACCTATGACTGCAATTACATTATTGTTATTATTAGATAATTTTTTTGCAACTGCCATCCCTAATGAAGATGAAATAGATGTTGAACTATGTGCTGCACCAAATGGATCGTATTCACTCTCGGTTCGTTTAGTAAATCCAGAAAGCCCTCCACCTTTTCGTAAAGTTTTAATTCTATCTCTTCTGCCTGTTATAATTTTATGTGGATAGCATTGATGGCTTACGTCCCAAACTAATTTATCTTTTGGTGTATCAAATACGTAGTGTAAAGCTACGGTAAGCTCTACAACACCTAAACCAGCTCCCAGATGACCGCCCGTTTCAGATACTACTTCTATCAATTCTTCTCGAAGTTCATCAGATATTTTTTTAAGATCATCTTTTCTAAATTTTCTTAAATCTGCTGGAAATTTTATCTGTTTAATTAGTCTAACCATTAAAATTTTCTCTCTAATATAAAATTAATTGTATTCATCAAATCTCTAGCTTTCTTTCCATGTTTTTTTAATTTACGCAATATTTTTTTCTTTAAATTATTTGCGTACAAATTAGCTTTTTCTTCTCCCATTAAACCTAACAGGGTAGACTTCCCTTTTTTGTTATCTTTTTTGACTGGTTTACCAAGTAATTTTTTTGAACCTTTTTTATCTAGGAAATCATCAGCTAATTGAAATAATAAACCTATATCTTCTCCTAGTTCACTTAAAAATTTTTTTTCTTTCTTAGTTTTATTCGCAATAACTCCTACGGCAAAAAAACAAAAATTGAATAATTTGCCCGTTTTCTTTTTTTGCATATCTATTATTTGATAAAAATTTTTTTTTCTATTCTCAAATTTTAAATCTAATTCCTGGCCCTCTGCAATACCTGTATGTCCAGAACAAATTGCTAAAGCTCTTATAATTTCATTTTTAAATTTTTCGCTAAGATAATATTTTTTATCAGCAATAATTTCAAACGCTAATGTTAAAAGAGAACTTCCTGCCAGAACGGCTGAGGCTTCACCAAATTTTATATGAGTTGATGGTTTTCCTCTTCTTATTGAGTCGTTATCCATGCACGGAAGGTCATCGTGTATAAGAGAATATGAGTGTATACACTCTACAGCAGCACAAATATTTAAAAGTTTATTTTCTTTAATATTAAATAGCTTGCCAGCCTCAAAAATAATAGTCGATCTAATTTTTTTTCCACCAGAGATAATTCCATATTTCATTGGTTTTACTAACAACGATTTTTTTTGTTTTTTTAAAAATTTGATTAAAAATATGTCTATCTTTTTTGCATTTCTAATTAATTTTTTATTAATCATGGTTTATTTTTTCCTGAAATTTCTTTAAATTTTTTTTTAAACAAATTGTCAACATGTTTATTAAGTAGAATTAACCTTTGATAGTCACTAATAGTGTCATTTAAGTTTGTCTTTTGGTTTTCTAATTTGCCTAAAATTACATCAATTTCATCACGTGTCTCTTTTAATGATTTACTTTTAATGTCAGCTGGAATATTTTCATTTTTCATCAAATAAATAATAATTACATTATGAAAAATAGCTATTTAAATATATTTAGTTTTAACCAAAAAATTCTTAATAAAACTATCAATTATTTAAAAAATAGTGACGTTGTTGCAATACCAACAGAAACTGTATACGGGCTTGGTGGAAATGCTTATTCACAAATCTCTATTAAAAAAATATATAAAATAAAAGATAGACCAAAATCCAACCCGCTTATTATACATTATTATGATTTTAACGATGCAATTAAAGATGTTCTAATAAATGAAAATTTTATTGATCTGTACAAAAAATTTTGTCCTGGTCCAATTACTTTCATTTTAAAAAAAAAAGCTAATTCAAAAATACAAAATTTGGCATCAAGTAAATTAAACACTATTGCTGTGCGATTTCCAAAACATGATATCATAAGATCTATTTTAAAAAAACTTAATTTCCCTTTAGCCATGCCAAGTGCGAATAAAACTACAAATTTAAGTCCCGTAACTGCAAAAGATGTTTTTGAGGAATTTAAAAAAAGGATTCCGTTAATAATTGATGGAGGAAAATCAAAGGTTGGGATAGAGTCAACTGTAGTTGATTTATCAGATGTTCCTAAAATTTTAAGACCAGGAATTATAAGTCAGAGCTCAATTGAAAAAATTTTAAAGATAAAGTTTAAAAAAAATAATAAAATTAAAATTTTACGATCTCCTGGAATGATGAAAAAACACTATTCTCCTGGAATACCTGTGTTAATTAATCAAAAAAAATATGATGGAAAAAGTGCTTTTATTTATCTTGGACGTAAATATAAAAATAAAAAAAATTTTTTTTGTTTAAGTAAGAATTTTAATTTAGATGAAGCTGCATCTAACTTATATAAAACTTTAAGATTGGTGAAAAAGAAGGGTTATAAAAAAATTCAAATTTGTAAAATACCGAATTTTGGATCTGGTATAGCAATAAATGATAGAATTAAACGAGCATCTAAAAATAAATGAGACTAGAAGTTAAAAATCTTAGTAAAAAATTTGATTCTACAATAGCCGTAGATGATATAAGTTTTGAAATTGAAAAGAATGGAACATTAGGCCTTTTAGGGCCAAATGGTTGTGGCAAAACAACATCCATTGGGATGATGCTTGGACTAATTACACCATCAAGTGGGGAAATATTTATTGATAATATTAGATTAGAAACAAAAACCAGAATAAAACTATTAAGTTTAATGAATTTTGCGTCGCCGTATATTGAATTACCTAAAAAACTGACTGTTAAACAAAATCTTGAAGTTTACGCAAGATTATATGGTGTCAAAAAATTTCATCAAAGAGTGAATGAGATGATTGAAGAGTTAAATTTACAAAATTTTTTAAATAAAAAAAATGGTGAACTTTCATCTGGACAAAAAAATCGAGTTGCTCTGGCAAAATCACTTATTAATAAACCAAAATTATTATTTTTAGATGAGCCAACTGCTAGTCTTGACCCAGATGTTGGGGATTTTGTAAGAGAGTATATTGAAAAGTATAAAAAAAATAATGAATTAACTATCTTATTAGCCTCTCACAACATGCAAGAAGTGGAGCGACTTTGTAATAAAATAATAATGATGAAAAAAGGTAAGATAGTAGATAAGGGAACCTGCGACGAATTAATAAAAAAACATGGTAGAGAAAACCTGGAAGAAACTTTTTTGAAAATAGCTAGGAGCAAAAATGAGTTGGAATAAAATTTTTGCCTTAAGTTTAAGACACATATATTTAATAAAAGGTTCTTTCCCAAGAATATTAGACCTTATATATTGGCCTACAATCCAAATTTTTCTTTGGGGCTTCATATCGAAATTTTTTACATTAAATTCCACATTATACGAAAATACTGTTGGCGTGATTTTAAGTGCCGCAATACTTTATGATTTTCTTTTTAGATCTAGCATTAGTTATAATATGATGTTTTTAGAGGAAATTTGGAGCAGAAATTTTACTAATTTATTTATTGCTCCTATCAAGTTGAGCGAAATAATTGCTGCGCTTACTTTTACAGCAATATTTAGAACCTTGATTGGATTATTTCCAGCTGCCTTATTGGCGATACCATTTTTTGGTGTCTCAATATTTAAGATCGGAGCTCCACTAATTTTATTGTTAATCACCCTATATATTTTTGGGGTGACTCTAGGCCTTTTGGTGACATCAGGATTAGTTAGATTTGGTCCTTCTTTTGAAAATATAGCTTGGGCAAGTTTATTTTTTTTAGCTCCGCTAGGATGTATTTATTATCCTTTAGAAATACTTCCAAATTGGTTACAAGTGATAGCAATATTGCTACCACTAGTTCATATTTTTGAGGAAATGAGGAATATTTTAATTTATGATATTATAAGTTATAACCAAATATTAAAAGCTATCTTCATATCTTTTGTATATTTTATGATTGGGGTAATTGTATTTTACCTATCGTATAGTGGAGCCAAAAGCAGGGGTACTTTAATAAACATGGGTGAATAAACTATGCATAAAAATTTAGATAAAATTAAAAAACTTGAAGGTTCACCTCAGATAATTAAGAATATATTTAGCAAACAAGAAATAGAAAAATTTTTAAGTTTGTATCAAAGTTTACCTACAACTATTCATAATAAAAAACAAAATGTAATTAAGAAAAGATGGCTTAAAAACTATAATGATGAAATGGAGAGTCTTTTCTATGAGAGATTAAAAAATGAAATTGGTGAATTTAAAATGGATAATTTAAAAGATGAAAATAACAATGAAATTTTAGGTCTTTTTCAAGAAAGTTATAATCCAATAGGTTTACACGTAGATGCCGGTTTTAATTTAGATGAAATTATTTTTAAACAATCTTTAGTACCATTAACATCTAAAGGAAGCACTGTAATTTTTAAGAACAAATTTTATGGAAATTCCACAAATTTTACCATTGATGAAAACGAGCTTAAGATCAAGGATTTAAAATATGGTCAAAATATAAGATCCAACGAGCATTTAAAAATTTTCGAAAAAAAACCATTTAATAAAGAGTATTTTGAAAAATATCTTAAACATGAAAAAATTGAAAACCTTTCAGGTTTAGAAATTGACACAGTATATGAATGGGAAATAGGCTCTATGTTAATCTTTGATAGAACTAGGTTGCACTGTTCCTCATGTGTAATTGATGGAAAAAAAATAGGATTAACAACATTCACTAAAAAATAACATTTGATGGCAGTTTACGATTGTTTCCAATATTTTAATGAAGATCATATGGTAGATCTTCGTTTAAATATACTTGATAAACACGTCGATTTTTTTGTTATCTCTGAATCAACAAAGACACATCAAGGTAAACCTAAAAAAATGAATTTTGATGTAAAAAATTTTTTAAAATTTAAGAATAAAATCAAGTATTTAGTTGCTGATTATAATCAAAAAATTACATTTGAAAATCATAAGGGTGGGGAGTCACCTGTCGAACAACACCAAAGAAATCACTTATTTGAAGGAATAAAGAATGCTTCGCCAGATGATTTTATTATTTTATCAGACACAGATGAGATACCTGATTTGGAAAAAATAAAAGATTTAAATAAACTTAAAAAATTTGTTGCTTTCTCACAAAAAATGTTCATGTACAAATTAAATCTACAAAACCTTCAAGAAAGTGACTGGATTGGCTCAAGGATGACTAAAAGAAAAAATATATCATGTATGCAAGATTTGCGAAATTTAAAATTTAAAAAATATCCATTCTGGAGGATAGATAAGCGAAATCTTCAAATAGTAGATGGAGGTTGGCATTTCTCCTATTTGCAAACACCAAATGAAATTCTTAAAAAAATTAAATCTTTTTCGCATGGAGAGTTTAATAACAAGAATTTAAATGAAAAAAATATTGAAGAAAAAATCTTGAGAAAAGAGGATATTTTTGGACGAAAAAATAATTTAAAAAAAATTGCAATAGATAGTAGTTATCCAGAATATATAATAAAAAATATTAATAATTTTTCGCACTGGGTAATTTAGGAATGGTGCGCCGGATAGGAGTCGAACCCATAACCTCCGGAGCCGAAATCCGGCGCTCTATCCAGTTGAAGCTACCGGCGCATTATGTGTAATTTAAATCAATTTATGAATAATACAATTAAATTTTCTGTTGATACTGAAGGAAACGGGAAAAGATTAGATGTATTTTTATCTGATAAAATAAAACAATTCACTAGATCATTTTTAAAAAAAATAATTGAAAAAAAACAAGTTAAATTAAATAATAAGTTAATTTTATTACCATCAGCTAAGGTAAAATATCGAGATGAGGTAATTATTAAATTTATAAAAGAAGCTAAGTATTATTTAAAACCAAAAAAAATTAAACTGAATATAATTTATGAAGATAAAGATATTGTGGTTATTAATAAGCAAAAAGGAATGGTTGTTCATCCCGGAGCAGGTAATTACGAAGATACTTTAGTTAATGCTTTAATTTATAAATATAAAAAACTATCGAATATTAATGGAGAAATGAGACCGGGCATAGTTCATAGAATTGATAAGGAGACAAGTGGTCTACTTGTAGTTGCTAAAAATAATTTAGCCCATGCTAATTTATCTCAACAGTTTAGCAATCATTCTATTAAAAGAAAATACGTTTGTTTATCATGGGGAGTTGTAAGACCACTAAATGGAAAAATTGTAACATTAATATCTAGGGATCGAAAAAATCGTCAATTGATGACTGTAAGTGATATAACTGGAAAAAAAGCAATTACAAATTATAAAACTATAAAAGTTTTTAATCCAAAAGAAATTCCAAAAATAAGCCTAATTGAATGTGAGCTAGAAACAGGAAGAACTCATCAAATAAGAGTTCATTTAAAATACAAAGGAACTTCAATACTTGGCGATAAACAATATGGCAAAAAAAACCTTAAATTTAAAAAAATTAATAGTGATTTTTTAGAGAAATTAAACAAATTAAGCGGACAAACTTTACACGCTAAAACTTTAGAATTTTTGCATCCAATAACAAAAAAAACTGTAAGTTTTGACTCTGACTTACCATTAAGTTTTAAAAATTTATTGAATTTGCTTGAAAATTTAAGCAGTTGAAAACAGGAATTTAATATATAAATAAAAAGAATGAGTGAAAAAAATCACATTTCTAATCTTCCGATTCCATCAGCTGGGGGTTTGTCAATTTATTTAGCTCAAATTAAAAAGTTTCCAATGCTTGATGCTGAAGAAGAGTATATGTTAGCAAAAAACTGGAAAGAAAATGGGAATCTTAAAGCTGCCCACAAACTTGTTACAAGTCATTTAAGATTGGTTGCTAAAATTGCTATGGGATACCGAGGGTATGGATTACCTGTTAATGAATTAATTTCAGAGGGAAATCTAGGTTTGATGCAAGCTGTAAAAAAATTTGATCCAGATAAAGGATTTAGACTGGCTACATATGCAATGTGGTGGATTAAAGCTGCTATCCAAGAATATGTTTTAAGATCATGGAGTTTAGTTAAAATGGGAACCACTACCGCTCAAAAAAAACTTTTTTTTAATCTAAAGAAACTTAAAAATCAAATTGCCCCAGGCCAAGAGGGAGATCTTAAAGACGAACAAGTCAAAGAAATTTCTAAAAGATTGGACGTCGAATCTCATGAAGTGGTAAACATGAATAGAAGAATGATGGGTCAAGAAAAATCACTAAATGATCCGATTAAAAGTGGAGAGACCGATGAATGGCAAGATTGGTTAATTGATGAAAGTCTAGATCAAGAATTAATTGTCTCTCAAAAACAAGAGTACGACGATAAAAAAGAATTACTTAAGAGTGCTATGAAAATTCTGAACGAAAGAGAAAAAGAGATAATTACTGCAAGAAGGTTATCTGAAAGTCCAAAAACTTTAGAGGAATTAAGTAAAAAATTTAAAATTAGTCGAGAAAGAATAAGACAAATTGAAACCAAAGCATTTGAAAAACTACAAAAGTCTATGATAAATGCTAGTAAATCAAAAAATTTGTTGCCGGCAAATTAGTTGTTAAAAGGATCTTCGACTAAAATTGTATCATCTCTCTCGGGGCTCGTTGAAATACTTGATATTCTAGCTCCAATAAAATCTTCTAAAGCATGAATATATCTTTTTGCCTTATCTGGCAGATCTTTTAGGTTTCTAATACCCTGAGTATTAGACTTCCAACCTGGAAACGTCTGATAGATTGGCTTAACGTTGAATTGGTCCTCAGAGGCGGCGGGCAAGTAATCAATTTTTTTTCCATTTAAGTTGTATCCAATACAAATCTTTATTTCATCTAATTCATCCAACACATCTAGTTTGGTTAAAGCTATACCATTTATGCCGGAAATTTTTATTGTTTGTCTTACCAAAACTCCGTCGAACCATCCGCATCTTCTTTTCCTGGCTGTGACAGTTCCAAATTCTTTTCCTTTTCTACCTAGGCTTTCCCCTATTTCATTTTTTAATTCTGTTGGAAATGGACCGCTCCCTACTCTTGTTGTATAAGCTTTAGTTATGCCTAATACATAATTTATCTTGTCAGGACCAGAACCTGAGCCAGTTGCTGCCATTGCCGGGACTGTATTAGAAGATGTTACATATGGATATGTTCCATGATCAACATCTAAAAGAATACCTTGAGCGCCCTCAAACAATATTTTTTTTCTTTCATTATTAAACTGATCTAGTTTAAGCCAAACTGGCTGGGCAAATTTTAGTATTTTTGGAGCTATTTTTAAAAGTTCTTTTTTTATTTTTTCCTTCTCGTAAATTTTTTTATTAAGGCCTTTTCTGATGGCGTTATGATGTAATAAAACATTTTCTAATCTATTATCTAGATTGCTTTCTGATCTTAGGTCCATTACTCTAATCGATCTCCTGCCTACTTTGTCTTCATAACACGGTCCGATACCTCTTCTAGTAGTTCCAATTTTTTCTTTTCCAGCAGCATCCTCTCTAATTTCATCCATCTCTTGATGAAAAGGTAAAATAAGTGAAGCAGACTCAGAAATCATAAAGTTGTCTGAATTCACGTCTATGCCTTGTTTTTTAATTTCCTCAATTTCATTTAGAAGAGCCCATGGGTCAATTACCACTCCATTTCCAAGTATCGAAATTTTGTTTTTTCTTACAATTCCTGAAGGAAGAAGTCGTAGTTTAAATACTTTTTTATCTATTACTAAAGTGTGCCCTGCATTATGACCACCTTGAAATCTGACTACTACGTCTGCCTCACTTGATAGCCAATCTACTATCTTACCTTTACCTTCATCTCCCCACTGTGAGCCTACAACGACAACATTTTTCATTATTTAAATTTTTTTTTCAATATAATAGAGTTTAAATGATTAATTGGACCTCTCCCTTTTCCATAATTTAAGTTTGATCTAATTGCTTCATTAACATATTTAATTCCAAGCTCACAAGATTTAATCAAGTCTTTTCCACATGATAAATTTGTTGCAATTGCAGAGGATAATGTACAACCTGTCCCGTGAGTATTTTTTGAATAAAATCTCTTACTTTTGAATACTTTAATAATTTTTTTGTTTATTAATATATCGCTCAGTTGTGCTGATTTTAAATGACCGCCTTTTATTAGAACGTTCTTCGCGCCAAGATTAAGTATTGCTTTGCCGGCCTCTGTCATCTCTTTGACGTTGTTAATTTTCATATTAGTTAAAATTTCTGCTTCAGGAATATTTGGTGTTATTAACAATGTTTTTTTTATTAGATTATTTTTTAAATATTTTATTGCATTTTCATCAATTAATTTTGCGCCTCCCTTAGCAACCATTACAGGGTCAAGTACTATATTTTTTACTTTAATTTTTTTTAAAGATTTTATTACGGAGATAATAACTTGTTTAGAATGTAACATTCCGATTTTGATTGCGGTTGGTCTAATATCTTTAGTAGAGAATTCAATTTGATTTGAAATCTCATTAGGTTTTATTGCTACTATTGATTTTACTCCAGTAGTATTTTGAGTCGTAACAGCAGTGATTGCTGTCATTGCATAGCAGCCTAAGGATGTAACAGTTTTAATATCTGCCTGTATACCTGCTCCTCCTGAAGAGTCTGATCCAGCAATTATTAAAACTTTAGACTTTGGTTTCATCTTTTTAATGAATAGTCTTCTTTACTATTTTGATACACTTATTCATCAAAGAAAGGTTAAAAGACTCACACATTATTCTTACTTTTGGTTCTGTTCCAGAAGGTCTAACCAATAACCTACCTTTATTTTTTATTATATTATTAGCTTTTTTAATTGCTTTTTTACATTTTTTTGAATTTATAATTTTTTTATCTTTTACTTTTATATTTATGAGTTTTTGAGGAACTGGCTTGTATACTTTGAATATATCGCTTGCAAGTTTGCCTTTTCTTAGAGCGAACAATGTTTCCAATGCAACCAAAAGTCCATCTCCTGTTGTTGCAAATTTACCTAAAATTATATGTCCTGATTGTTCCCCGCCTAAATTAAATTTATATTTTTTCATCATTTCTTTTACATATCTGTCACCTACTTTAGATCTTTTAAAATTAATTTTTTCTTCTAAAAAAAATTTTTCTAGACCATAATTTGACATTAAAGTGCCAATTACTCCACCCTGTAAAATTTTTTTTCTTTTCCATCTTTTTGCAATCATCGCAATTATTTGGTCCCCGTCTATAATTTTTGCTTTTTCGTCACACATTATTACTCTATCAGCATCACCATCTAAAGAGATACCTATATCTGCTTTGAATCTTTTTACATTTTTTTTTAAAACCTCTGGAAAAGTAGATCCACAATTATAATTTATATTTAAACCATTTGGTTTTACTCCAAAACAAAAAACCTTAGCTCCTAGATCTGAAAGAATTTTTGGCGCAGATTTATATCCTGCTCCATTAGCGCAATCTAAAACAATGCGCATACCCTTCAATTTAAAATTACTTGGAAAATTATTTTTTAGTATATTGACGTATCTTATATTTCCATCTTCCAATCTTTTTACTCTACCGAGTGATTTTGGCTCAGATAAATGGCTTATAGTTTTTGTATCAATTAAATTTTCAATCTTTTTTTCAATCTTGTCTGATAATTTCATTCCATCTGGCCCAAATAATTTAAGACCATTGTCATGAAAAGGATTATGAGATGCTGTAATCATAATACCAAGATTTGCTTTCATTTTTTTTGTTAACATTGCTAACCCATTTGTTGGTAATGGTCCCAATGTAAATACGTGCATACCCGCTGACGCTAAACCAGATACTAAAGCTGGTTCAAGGGTGTAGCCAGATAATCGAGTATCCTTTGCAATTATCGCTAATTGTTTTTTCTTTTTTAAATTTTTAAAATATGTACCGGCTGCCAATCCAAATTTAAAAAATTTTTCACCATTAATATTCCCAATATTAACTGTTCCTCTTATTCCATCTGTGCCAAAATATTTTTTTTTCATTTATTTTCTAATAAACTTTTAAATACTAAAAGACTTTGTTTTACCTCTCGAACATTATGTACTCTAAATATTTGAATTCCTTGAGAAAAAGAGTAAATAATTGATGATATGGTTCCTCCAATTCTTTCCTTCGTATCATAATCTCCAGAAATTTGATTAATAAATCTTTTTCTTGAAGTGCCAATTAATATAGGAAAACCAAGTGAATGAAATATGGATATTTTGTTTAAAATCATCAAATTATGTTTCAAGTTTTTTCCAAAACCTATCCCTGGATCAAGGATAATTTTTTTATAATTTGCATGTCCTTGAAATTTCTCTATTTCTTTTTCAAAAAAGTCATAAATATCTAACAAAACATTATTATATGTAGGATTAATTTGCATAGTTTGAGGTGTTCCTTGCATATGGTGAATTATTTTCCATAAATTTTTATCTTTGACTAAATCAAATGATTTTTTATCATAACTAAAACAGGAAACATCGTTTATAATATCCATATTGTATTTCATGGAAAATTCCATTACCAAAGATTTCCTTGTATCGACTGATAATAAAAGATTAGGAAATTTTTTTTTAAATATTTTTATTACTTTTTCTACTCTTTTAAGTTCTATTTTTTGAGATATTATTTGTGATCCTGGTCTTGTGGACTCTCCTCCGATGTCAATAATATCGGCTCCAGATCTAATCATCTCTTTTGTTCGATTAATAGCTTTTTTAGGCGAATTAAATTTTCCTCCATCAGAAAAACTATCAGGAGTCATATTTAAAACTCCCATAAGTAAAAAATTTTTTTTTTTTAAAAGCTTTCTTTTTGACGTAATTTTTTTTAAATCATTAAGAACATTTTTTTTAATAATTGAAGGTAATTTGTTTATTTCTTTAATATTTATTATTCTTGAACTAATTTTTTTTTTGTCTCTTTTTAAAATTTCAATTTGGTTAAATGATACGGATTTATTACCACACAAAGGAAGTGATAATTTTTTTTTTATAAGTTCATTTGAGCTAGAGCCATAGAAAAAATTACACGCACGAGTGTAATATTTTTTCATTTACTAAATGGCTGGCTTAGGTTTTAATCCTAATGAGCCAAGAGCTGAAGACGTTTTCCCGTCGTCTTCATTATCCTCTTTAAATGATCTTGTTGGCTTGATATTCTTAAGAATTAGATCTCTTATCTCCTCTCCGGAAAGTGTCTCGTAAATTAAAAGGGCTTTTGCCAATTTATGTAAATCGTCAATTTTTTCCGTTAAAACCTTTCTCGCTCTTTCGTAACCTTTATCTACAATTTTTTTAACCTCTGCATCTATTTTCTTTGCAGTATCCTCTGACATATTTTGCTGTTTAGTAACTGATCTACCTAAAAAAACTTCTTCTTCGTTCTCTCCATAGGCAATTGTTCCTAATTCTGAGCTCATACCATATTTAGTAACCATATTTTTTGCCATCTTAGTTACCATGTCTATATCTGATGAAGCGCCAGAAGTGACTTTATCATGACCGAAAATTATTTCCTCGGCTATTCTTCCCCCCATAGCTACAGCTATATCCGAATG